>Ga0074045_10000185_pt1 | contig 58477 bp, 44 predicted proteins | sample BogForMeECP23OM2_FD_94442 | JGI IMG/M metagenome (GOLD analysis project Ga0074045, IMG submission 94442) | Bog forest soil microbial communities from Calvert Island, British Columbia, Canada - Bog Forest MetaG ECP23OM2 | ecosystem: Environmental > Terrestrial > Soil > Wetlands ... | reverse complement strand
TACTACCTCGAGAACTGGAGCGCGATGGTCGATCTGTACTGCATCGCCGCCACGTTCGTCCGGGCGAAGGACCCGCATTAGCGGGGCCCGGAACACAAAAGTAACAAGATTAGGATAGCCTAATGACCCGATAAGTATTTTCACCCATGGCACGTTTTCTGCAACAGGACCCATCTGACCTTGAAGAGCTATCATTCAGCTTTCGAAGTGCCCCCGACGACTGCCGGCGCGCGCGACCCGATTCGCGCGCCTGGACCAGTCGGAACGTTTGCCCCACGGGAAGCTCGGCCCGGCACAACCCGAGATGACGGAAAATCGGTAATCGAGGCACACCATGAGGGCAACCTATGCTTCCCCTTCCGTATTCCCGCCTAGGCGCTCGACCCTAGCCCCGTTTCCTGCTGCGCAGCCGGCCCCCGCAGGCCCTCATGCGGCCGTCGAGGAGGCCAAGGCCGGGCCCCCACCTGCAATCCCAAGGGAGAAGGCCTACGCGCTGTGCTCGTTGCTCCTGATCGGGGACTGGCTCGCGTCGTGCCTGGCCATATTCACGGGGCTGGCCGTGCGCGACTGGCAGCGCAACGGCTGGGTGTTCGCGCCGATCGACACGATCGACCTCTGGACGCCGATTGCGCTCTGGAGCCTCTGCGGCGGGGGCCTGTTCATCTGGTTCATGATGATGTTCAAGACCTACGAGGTCTCGAACCTCTACAACCTGCGCAGGTGGTCGAAGAACCTCGCCCGCTCGCTTTTCCTTTGGGCCGTGGCGGTCTGGGCCTTCATCGGGCTGTTCCAGGTGACGAGCTTCGCCCCGCGCCTTGGCGCGATCTACTGCCTCGTGGCGCTGGCCTGCTTCGTCACCCTCTGGCGCCTGATCTCGTTCATCTTCCTGGTCCAGCCCGACGTCAAGGAGGCGGCCAGCTCCCGCGTGATCGTCGTGGGCTGGAACGAGAAGGTCGCCCATCTCCGGAAGGCGATGCGCCGCGACCTCTCGCAGCTGGGGGAGATCATCGGGTGCGTCCCCATGCCCGGCGGGCTCTTTGCGTCCAAGCCGCCGGCTGAGCTCGCCGTGCTGGGCGACTATTCCGCGATCCCGCGGCTCGTCGCCGAATGCAACGCGAACTCGATCATCCTGTCCGATGTCTCGTGCCCGTCGCACGAGATCCAGGACCTGATCGGCTTCTGCCAGCGCGAGATGATCGGGTTCAAGATGGTGCCCGAGTACTTCCCCGCGCTCAATTCGGGCCTGCAGGTGCAGACGCTCAGCGGCGTGCCGCTTCTCGGCGTGAGCCAGCTGCCGCTCGACCGCACGATAAACCGGATGGCAAAGCGGGTGATGGACATCGTGGGAGCACTGGCCGGCCTGTGCATCTCCGCGCTGATCGTGCCGCCTTTTGCCCTGATGGTATACCTGGAGTCGCCGGGCCCGATGTTCTACAAGCAGCGCCGCACCAGCCGCGGCGGGCGCACGTTCGAGATCTACAAGATTCGCAGCATGCGGATCGATGCCGAGTCCGGCTCCGGCGCCGTCTGGTGCAGGAAGGACGACCCGCGCCGCCTCAGGATCGGGACCATCATGCGCAAGTACAACATCGATGAGCTTCCGCAGTTCTGGAACGTGCTTGTCGGCGACATGAGCCTGGTCGGCCCGCGCCCCGAGCGGCCCGAGCTCATACTTAGGTTCAAGGACGAGATCCCGAACTACAACGCCCGCCACGAGGTGCGCGCCGGCCTGACCGGCTGGGCCCAGATTCACGGCCTGAGGGGAGACACCGACCTGGCCAAGCGCATCGAGGCCGACCTCTACTACCTCGAGAACTGGAGCGTGATGATGGATCTCTACTGCATCGTCGCAACATTCTTCAGGATAAAGAATGCGCATTGATGCGCGCCTGTGCGACCTGACGACATGCCCCGCGCTGCGCTCACCTTCCTCGCCATGATGTCGTCCTCGACAATCGCCTTCGGATCGCTCTGGGAGGACCAGAGTTGGGCGCTGCTCGGGACCATGAGCACGGCCACCGGATACGATTCCAACCTGACGCTGCTTCACGACGGCCCCGGTGGCTTCTTCTTAACCGCGAATCCCTATCTCACCCTCAAACGGCAGAACTCCGACACCAACATCAGCGTCGTTGGCGGCGCAACCCGGGAGGAGTTCTTCAGCGGCGGTCAGCCTTCCGAAACCGATCTCGCTGTTAGCGCGGACGTCGCCTTCCCCACTGGAGACAATGTCATCCCGGTTTATAAGCTGGATGCGTCGTGGCAAAGGAGCTCGCAGCCCAACGACTTCCTGGGGGAGCGCGTCCAGAATGACATACTCAAGTTCACCGGAGAAGGAATCCTGACGCTAACCGGGAAGCTGGGATTGAGGGGCGACGTGGAGTTCGATTCGGTGAAATTCGACTCCGTGGCCCTCAACGACAGCCTTCACGGGGCGGCCGTCGTCGGAGTGACGTACACGCCACATTTTGGGACCGAGTATTCTCTCAATTTCGGATCCGCACTGGCCCATTCCATACCGAACGACCCTGCGTTCACCGGCAACGATGTGAGGAGCAATGAATTTGACTTCACCGCTCGCGCGAGGGGCGAGATCAGCGACAAGGTCTCCGGCGATTTTTATGCCGGTTTCGGCGCGGTCAATTACAGCGGCGGATTCACAAACCACAACGACATCCCCGTCGCCGGGGCCGACCTCACCTGGGGATTCGACCCCCGCCGCACGCTTGTCCTCGCGGCTTACAGTGGCGCCCTATACGCTCCCGACGGCACGGCGGTCGAAACGGCCCATGCTTTCATCTCCTATACCGACGTCATCATCGCCGGGTGGCAGCTGACGGTTCGAGCAGGACCGACTCGCTCTGTGTTCAGTCGCCAGGTCTTCGAGCGCACCGACAACGGATGGGATTACGGCGCCGAATTGGCTTATGCCCCGTCAGCGCACTTTCGGGCCACACTGGACGTAGGATATGCAACTCGGAATGACGACGTCCTTCTCTACGAATACACCCACTACGTCGTCTCGATCGGAGCCTCGTACTCTTTCTAATAACCATGCACCTCCTACCAACCTCGCTGGTCCGCCAGCTTCGCCTTCCCTCCCTGCTGCTGGGCGCATTTGCCTTTGCTGCGATCGCCCTCGTTGGCTCGGCGCATCTTTCCGCTCAGGATGGCGTGCACAAGCTTGACCTTCCGGACTATCGCATTGTGGCGCGCGACGAGCTCAAGTTCCAGATAACCGGTGAACCTGACGACCCGTTGATCGAGCGGGTGTCCACAGCGGGGGAGATCTCGATTCCCTTTTTGGGGGCGTTCAGGGCAGCTGGCCTGACCCTGCGCGAGGCCGAGAGCCAGATCGAGAGGCGATACCGAGACGGCGGCTTCTTCGTCAACCCACAGGTCATCCTCTCGTTCAATTCCTACGCCCCGCGCAGCGTGTCGGTACTGGGACAAGTCAACAATCCCTCATCGGTCGACTTCAGCATCGAGCGCGAGGATATGGGCCTCGTCAGCGCAATTACGAAGGCCGGCGGCTTCACCCGCGTGGCGCGGCCCGACGCGGTCAAGGTCATGAGGAACATCGATGGCAAGGACACCGCATTCATTATCAACGTCACCGGCTATCTCAATGAAACCTCGAAGGAGCCGCAGTTCAAGCTGATGCCCGACGACATCGTCTTCGTCCCCGAGCGCGTATTCTGACCCACCTTAAACCTTTATATATGGAACCCAACACCCCCACATCCACACCGCACAAGGGCACCCAGTCCTTTCCGGCCGTTACACCTCTCACGGCTACGGGTTCTCCTTTCACGGGCACCGGCGTCCCATTCACCCCGACGGGCTCCCCCTTCATGGGAACGCTCGCGCCGTTTGCTGCCCCAGCGCCCGCGCGGCCCCCTGGAGCGAATGATGACTTTTCTTTCAAGGAGCTTCTGGATACCGTCGGGCACTCGCTCCTCGTCGTCCGCGCCAAGTGGTACTGGGGTGTCGCCGGGGCCCTCGTGTTCGGAGGCCTCGTGGGCTACGTGCTCTTCACGCGCCCGATGGAGTACGACGCCGAGACGGATCTGCTGGCGCAAAGCACGCTGGACCAGGTTCTCGGGACACAAATTGACACGACCGCCACCACACCGGCATCCGACCAGTCGCGGGAGAACGAACTTCGGAATCACCTGCAGATGATGACCAGCCGGAGATTTCGGACACGCCTCGAGAACTCATTCACGGCAGAGGAGAAGAAGCGGATTGCCGGCCCGTACCTGACCAAGGACGAAGTTGCCAATGATGATTTCTTCCAAACGTTCTTCGACAACAAGATAGATATCGAGCGCGAACGCGGCCGCGAGTACTATGCTGTCACCGTAACGCACCAGGTGCCCGATGTCGCGATCATGATCGCGGACAGGATGGCCTCCGTGTACCTGGACTATGTCCAGCAGGAGTTCAGGGACGCCAATCTTGTCGCATCCCAGGCCCTGGAGAAGCAGGCCGAGTTAATCCGCGCGGACATCGCCAAGGTCTCGGCCGCAAGTCTCGATTACCAGAAGAAGAACGGAATCATTTCGCGAACGGACAATGAAAGCATCCTGTCCGAGCGCCTTAAGCGCCTGGACGCCGCCCTGACCGACATAAGCGTCACCCGCGTGGGCCTCGAGACGAAGGCCAAGCAGGCACACGCTGACCGCACGCGTTCGCAATTCCCGTGGGACAACTCCTACCTGGCGCTCTACGCCAACAACCCGGATTTGCACAAGGAGCTCGACGACGCGCTCGCCCAGCGCGGCGCGCTGGCCACCCGCTACGGGCCAAAGCATCCGAAGATCCTCGACGTCGAATCCCAGATCAGGGGCTTCCAGAGCAGCATACAGCACAATTTCGACGTGGCCGTGGGCGATCTGGATTCGCAGCTCGACGTCGCCGTGCAGACGGAGAAGTTGCTGAGGGCGCAGTTCAACACCGCGTTCGAGCAGTCGATGGAGCTCGAGAAGCTTGCCACTACCTACGAGATCCTCAGTGCCGGCGTGGACTCGAAGAAGACCACGCTGGAGGATCTGGAGAAGAAGATTGGCGAGGCGTCAGTTTCAAGCCAGCTGCCGGCCAATTTCATGCAGATCGTCGACCCTGCATTCATGGTGAAACACCGCATACCGAAGCCGGTGCTCTATGGCATTCTCACAGCGTTTCTCGCGTTGGGCGGATTCATTGGCTGCCCGTTGGTTGCAGGCGCCATGGATGAAAAGGTATCTGGCACGTCCGACGTTGAAAAGGAGCTCGGCATCAACATGGTGGGGGCGATCCCCTCGCTCAAGCAAAGGCTTGAGGACCGGGCGCATGTCGTGCGCAACAAGCTGGACTTGGTCACCTCTGAATCGTTCATAGGCATAGTTGGCCAATTGGAGATCGGCTCTGCCCAGCGATATCCGAAGGTCGTCGTCGTGACCTCAACGCTTCCCAACGAGGGCAAGTCAGTGATCGCATCGAACCTCGCGAGCACATTCCGGCAGCTGGGCAAGAAGGTCTTGTTGGTTGACCTCGATCTGCGCCGGCCCGTGCAACACACGCTTCATGGCGTGCCGATGGACAGGGGTTTCATCGTGTGGGCGCACGCGGGATTCCCTATGGACGCCCTGTTCGACCCCTCGGGGCCCTTGGGCATCAGGTCGCTAGTGGATGGTACCGACCTGATTTCCAGCGGAGGGGTGGAGTCTCAACCCAGCCAATTCTTCATTTCTGAGTCGATGGAGCGCTTGGTGGGCAATCTGAAGGGAATCTACGATGTCGTCGTGCTCGACACTCCACCAGCCGGCGTCTTCCAGGACGCTCTCATTCTATGTCGCTATGCGACGGACCGCATCTTGGTGGCCCGCGAGGGCGTGGCCCCGGTCGTGCAGGTGAAAAAGGTCATTGATGATTTCGTCAAAGCCAATGTGGCGTTCAATGGCGTAGTCTTGAACGGCTTCATACCCAGGAACGCGAATAAGAAACTCGCGTACGGCTACAAGGCTGCCACGGCCGGTTACCAGTACGGCGACGCAAAAGCCAATGCTGCCCCGAAGAAGAAGCCGATTCTGGAAAAGGGGATAAAGACTGAGCCGGCACGGGCATGATACTCCCGTGAATAACCGCTGGGCCTTTTGGTGTGTAGTAAGGCGGTTGATCCTTTCGTTTGTGTCAGGAAACCCGGTCACGAATCCCGTGAAGTTCGGCTCCCGCTAGAACTCCCGGTAGAAGTGACGGGGCGAAGCCTTCCCGGACTGAAAAAAATTCATCTTTTTTTGACCATGGGCCGTTTACGGGACGCTTCGCAAGACCGCGGCGCCATCGGACGGCAGTTTGAAGCTCGAAGCTCTCTTCGTCGGCAATTCCCGTCGAGGTTGTCCCGTCGCAATACCAAAACGAAGGCAGTTGACTAACCGCCCCTTCTTGGCGCCATCCGGCCAATCCAGCAGAAGAGACATTTGACGCGGGTCGGCAGGGACAATGCGCATCGAATGGGCGCATGCATCCCATGTTAGGACGCACCGGTTGCTGGCAGTTTTCCGGGTGCGCATGTCGACAAAGAGCCCTCCTTCAAGCCTGAGTCAGTGGTCGAAATCGGAGGAAGTTCGATGCCTTGGCGCACGTTAAAGACCCCTCCTGGGCTGGCCATCAACGCCTTCGCCGCGTTTGCAGGCTATAAAGCTTCCTTGCTGCCGCGTTTGTCGCCGAGGCAATGACTCCGACGTGCACGATAATCATCCGGACCTTCAACGAGGCCCGCTACCTTGGCCAACTCCTGGAAGCAGCACGCGCCCAGACATATCCCCTTTCATGCGTGGAGATCATAGTCGTGGATTCCGGATCGACCGACCCGACGCTCGAGATAGCGCGCAGGTTCGACTGCAAGATCGTCGCGCTCGAGCGCTCGCAGTTCTCGTTCGGTCGGTCCCTGAACCTCGGCTGCTCGGCCGCAAAGGGCTCGATCCTGGTGTTTGTCAGCGGGCACTGCGTGCCCGCCTCGAAGGAATGGCTGTGGGAGCTGGTCAAGCCGCTGCATGACGAGACCGTCGCCATCACCTACGGCCGGCAGGTGGGCGGCCCGGAGACGAAATTCTCCGAGCACGCCCATTTCCAGAAATATTTCCCCGACCACTACACAAACGGCCAGAACAGCTTCTTCTGCAACAACGCCAACCTGGCGCTGCGCGCCAGCTGCTGGCGCGAGCACCCTTTCAACGAGGCGCTCACCGGCCTTGAGGACATGCACCTGGCGAGGGCGCTCGTCCAGCGGGGACACAAGGTCGTTTACGTGCCCGCCGCCGCAGTCTACCACTACCACCATGAAAGGTGGCGGCAGATCAAGCGCCGTTACGAGCGGGAGGCGATCGCGCTCCGCGAAATCATGCCCGAGGTCCACGTCCAATGGCACGACGCCCTGCGCTACTTCGTCGCCGGGGTCATGGGGGACTGGGCCCGGGCGATCAACCGCAAGTGCCTCCTTTCGGTCTTTGGCGAGGTGGTGGCCTTCCGCGGCTGCCAGTATCTGGGCACCTGGAGGGGCAACCACCTTCACCGCCAGCTCTCCCGCCGCGAAAAGGACCGCTATTTCTACCCAAACTGAGCCGTGAGCGCCTTCGACTGCGTCGCCCTCCTGCCGATGAAGGCACACAGCGCCCGGGTCCCGGGAAAGAACTTCCGTCCGTTCGCGGGGAAGCCCCTGTTCCGCTGGATTCTCGACTCGCTCCTGAGCCTCCCGGAGATCGAGACGGTCATCATCAACACCGATGCCCGGTCGATCCTGGCTCAGCACGGGCTGGCGGACGCGGACCGGGTGCTCATTCGCGACCGAAAGCCCGAGATCTGCGGCGATTTCACGAGCATGAACCTTGTGCTGGCCGACGACGTGGCCGCGGTCGAGAGCGCCGCCTATCTGATGACGCACACGACCAACCCGCTCCTAAGCGCGGGCACGATAGCCGCGGCGCTGAAGGCCTACAGGGAGAAGCTGGCGTCGGGCATTTGCGACAGCCTCTTCACCGTCAACAAGTTCCAGTCGCGCTTTTACCGGGCCGATGGTTCCGCGATCAACCACGACCCCGGCAATCTCATACGCACGCAGGACCTCGAGCCCTGGTACGAGGAGAACTCCAATCTCTACATCTTCAACCGGGGGAGCTTCGCGGCGACGCACGCGCGAATCGGGAGGAAGCCCATGATGTTCGAAACACCGACGTCCGAATCCGCCGACATCGATGATCAGGAGGGCTGGAACATTGCGGAGGCCATTGCGGAATACCGTTCGAGCTGACCGACGCCCGCTCCTTTCGGCCAATCCGACCCGCTACACACCGGCATGCGCATCCTCGTAACCTGTCCGCCAATGCTGCGGGCCATCGATGAGTTTCGACCGGTCTTCGCGGCCAAAGGCGCCGAGCTGTCCGCACCCAGCGTCGCGCAGGTCCTGCCCGAGGCCCAGCTGATCGAGCTGGTCCCCCAGTTTGACGGCTGGATCATCGGGGACGATCCGGCGACGGCCCGCGTTTTCGAGGCCGGCCGTGCCGGCCGGCTCAAGGCAGCCGTGAAATGGGGCGTCGGCGTGGACAACGTGGACTTCGCCGCCTGCAGGAGGCTGGGCATCCCGGTCACCAACACGCCCGGAATGTTCGGAAGCGAGGTGGCGGACGTCGCCGTCGGCTACGTAATCGGCCTGGCGCGCCACACCTTTGAGATAGACCATGGAGTGAAGTCCGGATCGTGGCCGAAGCCCGCCGGCATATCCCTGGCCGGCCGGACGATCGCCCTCGTCGGATTTGGGGACATCGGCCGAAACACGGCGAAACGGCTTCTGTCCATGGAGACAAGGGTCATCGCGTACGACCCGTTCTTCAAGCCCGCCCAAGGGCTGGAGGCCGTTCAGCACGAGGTGTGGCCCCGCCGGGTCGAGGAGGCCGACTTCCTGGTGCTCACGTGCGCCCTGACAAAGGAGAACCGGCACATGATCAACGCGGAGTCGCTCGCCCGCGCCAGGCCCGGACTGCGCCTGGTCAATGTCGCCCGTGGTCCGCTTGTCGACGAACCGGCGCTCGTCGCGGCGCTCGAGTCGGGACGCGTGCACAGCGTGGCGCTCGACGTCTTCGAAGAGGAGCCATTGCCCTCGGATTCCCCGCTGCGCCGCCTTGGGCATCGCTGCATCTTCGGCTCCCACAACGGTTCGAACTCCATCGATGCGGTGCGCCGCACGAGCGATCAAGCCATCCGGCTACTCTTTGAATTGCTGAACGGGACAAGACCTGAATCCGGGAAGGCGCCGCAGGCCTAGAGCCACAGCGGCTTCCCTCCCAAGGAAGCTCCCTCGCAGCGCGAGCCGTGCGGCTCGACCGCGGGACTTCCGCCCCTTTCGCAGGCGTCACTCAGATTCACGGCACAGCTCACCATGCGCTTCATCGCCCCTAGAACCACAGCCATCCCTCAATCCCCATGAAAACCGCTCTCATTACCGGCGCGCTCGGCGGCATCGGCCAAGCGCTGTGTGCAGAGTTCCAGCGCGCCGGCTATTTCGTCATCGGCACCGACAGACATGAAGGGACATGCGCATGCAACGCCTTCCTGCACGTTGACATCCGCGACCTCTACACGAGCAAAGCCGTGCGGGAAAAACTGGTCGCTGACGTCCAGGCGATCACCACGACAAATGGGTTGGCCGTCCTTGTGAACAACGCGGCCATTCAGATCCTCAACAAGACGGACAACATCCAGATTTCGGACTGGGACGCCACGCTGGAGACAAACCTGATCGCCCCGTTCCTCCTGCTCCAGGCCCTGTTGCCAGACCTCGAGAGGGCCAAAGGCTCGGTGGTCAACATCGCCAGCATCCACTCGGTCGCGACGAAACCGACGTTTGTCTGTTATGCTACAAGCAAGGCCGCGCTCGTCGGCATGACGCGCGCGCTTGCCGTCGACCTCGGACCGCGCGTGCGCGTGAACGCGATCAACCCGGCCGCCACGGCCACGCCGATGCTGCTGGCGGGCTTCGAGGGGAAATCGAAGGAATTCGACGAGCTCGCAAAGAAGCATCCGCTCGAGCGGATCGCCCAGCCCTGGGAGGTCGCAAAGACGGCAATCTTCCTAGCGTCCGAGGACGCCGCTTTCATTACTGGCGCGTGTCTTCATATCGACGGCGGCATCGGCGGCCGCCTGCACGACCCAGTTTGAAGTTGGCTCTCCAGCTCCTTCATCGGCCTCCCTCAATTCCAGGAGGCGGTGACTCTGTTAAGGCAATCGCGGCCGGTTCAACTATCCTGTCCGGCTTGGACCTCGTGCCAATCGATCATCTCGTTCCAACGACTCTCGCGTGGCCTGACTCTTTAACATGGGGTCCAATATCCCGGCAGATTTGTCATCAGACTAACAACTTTCGCCTTCCTAACTAGATAATCCTGATAAGCCGAGAGCTACGAGATATTCATGGCCCGAAATCAACCAAATGACAATGGCTCCCGAGGGCTGATTCAACGGATCGCCCACAGCGCAACGGCGATGACCCTTGCAAACTACCTTATCACTTGGGGGTATTTCCTGCTACTTCTGCCGTTGGCAGTAAGAGTGTTCTCTGTTCCGGACCAAGCGCTGTGGCTGGCCTTGTCTTTGGTGACCTCATTTGGACAGGTTGCCGACTTGGGGTTTCGACCGACATTGGTGAGAGCATTCGCTTGGGCATGTGCGAAACGAGGGCATGAAGACAACATCGAACCACAGCCTGTCTCGACTCCAACGCCCGATATTCATCGTCTGCTCAACACTGCGGCACACATCTATAGGCTTCTATTCGCTGTGGCGTTAGCCCCGAGCATGACTGTGGGATATCTAGTTTGCCGTAACATTATTCCGCAGACCCAATCGATCCCTCTTTCCTGGACGTCGGTCGTCCTCGCGGCGCTCACTGGCTCCGTCGCGATAGTCGCTGGCCTATGGTCCGGGCTGTTGGAGGGGACTGATCGGGTGGCCGAAGCTTCCCGTTGCAACGCCCTGCTAGGCGTATTGCGGCTTGTCGCGGGAATAATCGTGATTGCCTCTGGCCTAGGTGTCGCCGCTTTCGCAGCTGTAAACCTCCTCATCGCGCTGATCACGTGGCTCTTGATGCGCCATCTAGGCTTGCGCCGAATTTCGTCGTTAGGAGTCTCACGCGACATATACCCGATCTGGGACCGGGACATATTGCGGTTTCTTTGGCCGCCGACGTGGCGCAGCGGATGCATCCGAGTTGGAGCACTCTTGATCCAGCAAGGTTCTTCCATCGCGGTTTCGCAGATCTCCGATGTAAGCCTCATTTCCTCGTACCTGCTAACAATCAAGGGCCTGAGCGCGCTGTCTTATTTCACCCAGGTCACGATAGCTGCCAAGCTTCCCCAAATAAACCACCTGCGGGTGCTGCGCAGAACTGCCGAGCTCGTCAACTTAGTAGTTCCCAAGATTCGCACGTCGCTTGCCATAACATTATTTGCCCTCGTCGCCGCCTCACTATTCGGAAACCCCATCCTCGCCATAATCGGCGGCAAGAGCGCGATACTCACCGGCCCACTGTACTGGGCCCTAGTGATTTCATTAATCCTCGAGACCCACCAGAACCTGCATGCAACGGTATATATGACGACGAATCACGTCCCCTTTTGGGCTCCTTCGCTCATTTCCGGTGCGTTAATAGTCGGCACTAGCATGATAGCAACCACACGGTACGGCGTATGGGGCATGGTACTGCCGAGGCTTCTTATACCGCTGATGTTCAACAACTGGTACTCGGTCTTTCTTAACATACGAAGTCTTAATATGAAGTTTGGCGAATACCTAAAACGCCTCCTCGGGAAGCGGATCTACTCGGTTGGATCCCGCCTCTTGTCCTACGACTCGGTCTAGGACCAGCGGGTCGCACCACGATCGTCGGCCACATCTTTCGCCGTCGCCACAATAATCGCAATATGCACTCTCTCGTTCGCCTAGGTTTCGAGCACTACCTAATCGCCGCCTCGATCTTCCTATTCGCCTTCGCGTTCATCGCCGCCAGGTTGCGGCGCATCTTAACGCCCTTTCATCTTTGCCTCTTCTTCTTCGCGGCCGAGATTCTGTTAGCGGCCGTCCCGCTGATGAGGGACGACCCATATGGCAGGACCCACGTTGAACACCCGTTAGGCGATACAAATATCATCGTTTTTGGCTCTGCGCTCTCGCTATCAATCGCCTCTCTCTTCCTCCGTCGGCCGCTGGATTACGACCTCGAATGTTATCATATAGCAACGAGGGTTCCCCGACGGGCCCTGATGGCCGCCCTTCTGCTGATCACCTTGGTGGGCTCCGCTTACTCATATCACGCACTCGGAACGTTCCCGATCTTTGCAATGGCGAAGCAAGGCTTGAACTATTCAGAGGTATTTCAAGGATTTGTCACCTTTGCTGGCTGGGGATCGGCCAGGGCCCTTGCGATCTGGCTTGCCCTAGAGGCCTGCGTCAATCGCGACCGCGTAACGCAGTTCATCGCGAAGAAGGCAGATCTAATCCTCTTCACGCTAGCCGCTGTCTTTCTCAACGTCTTAGATGCACAGAGGAACATGCTGATCATAGCTGTTCTCTTATTCTTGTTCGGCCTCTCGCTTCGAGGCGTCGTTAAGTCCCGCCATTACATCATCGTGTCTATTCTCGTGCTCGCTTACTTTGTCGTCGCGGCCAACTTCCGCATGAGCGAGGACATACGCCGATCAGACGTCATCGCCACGATCACGGGCAATGAGCCACTCGACAACTCGATCGGCCACATCGTCACTTATTTGGAGCCTAACATTCATAACCTTAATAACTTGATCTCTCTAAAGCCTGCCAGGACGCATGGCCTTGTCCTCGCATTTCAAATCATACCGCACAAGATCCTCGATCTCTTCGTTCTAAAGCCGGAAAGTTCCGTCGAGCTCCTAACAGACGAGCAGCTGTTCGCGCAACCTGGCCTCACATTTCGCACGATATATGCCGACCTATATAGGGACTTTGGAGCGTTTGGCTCGTTATTCATCGCATTTGCCGTCTATTGCGCCGCTGTTTACAACTTTAACCGCGCGTCGGTGAATCCGAGAAACATGTTGATATATCTACTCCTTGCGCCCGGCGTCTTCTTCTTTCCCTTCATGAACCTGATGGTGGGAATACCGACAATACTTCCATTGTGTTTGTTATTCGCCCTTCGGTTTGTCGACGATCGCGGGCAGCCAGCTCACTCATGATTGCGGCTGCTACGGCCATCCCTACGCCTTCGTGCCTCGCGCTCTTGCATCGAAGTCAACGGCACCACCGCCCGACTGGCGCGACTGACAGCCTGCCCATTCTCTAGGGCACGGGCTGTCGTTAGGGCCGGGGCCAGATCTCTAATCCATGAAAGACCCGCACACCGCATTGGTATTGGGTAACGGGCCGAGCATTGACAAATTCAGTCCCGCCTTTCTCGAGCATGTCGCGAGCTACGGATGCAACCACATAGGACGAATATTCCCAACCTGGGGGCGGCAGACCGACAATGTCGTGATCACCGACTCCAACCGGATTGACGAGATAGGCGCCCTCTATCGGGATTATAAGGGCGGCCTTTACGTCGGCCACCAGAGTTATGCCTATCCTCCTGTCAGGCGCCTCAGGGCCGTCTTGGAACGGGATTTCGTACCCCTTAGGCAGCTCAAGAAGCAGACGCTCGCTCGCTTTGGTGTTCTGGATCACATTCGTTGGCATAAGCTTCTCTATTCAAGTGTCTTCCAGAAAGGCATGTATACGTTCGATCTTTCTAAGGGCCTAAATTTCGGATTCAGCGTCGTGCTGAGCGCGATCCAGATCGCGGTGATAAACGGCGCTCGAACGGTGCTGCTGACCGGAGTCGATTCAAGCTACAAGTCGGGACGCGACTACTTTTCGGGCATGTCAACCAAAGTCGCCTTTATCAACCAGGATTTTATTTCCAATCCCAGAATCTACATGGAACCCCTATTGGTCCTGATGCAAGTCTACCTAGAGGTAATGGGCGTGTCGCTTGTCGATTGCACCCCCGGTGGGAAGCTGCGCTTCATAAACAAGGGGCATTTTATGGAGACGCCACCCTATTATGCCGTGGATCGCCCGATCTAGGTGGGATCGCTCCCAACCAATTCGTTTCCAGATAGGGTCACCGCCTCGTCGTCACGGAAAAGCTGTGGCGGTGATTGGCTCGGTCGGTAGCCTACCGGGTTCGCGACCGCCACCTGAGCTTCTCGTGTTCCCGACTCGCCAGACCTCGGTGCGGCTTGGTCAGAATCTCCCTTTGCATTTGCGCGCCCCCAAGCCCGAATCTCGATGACCCCACAGCTTGAGACACCCAAGGATGCTTCAAGCGAGGATTTCGTTGACCCAAAACTGTCCCGAAAGGCAGTAGGGATCTTCATAGGCACTGCCGATCTTACTGGCGCACCCAAGATGGGCTGGCATATCGCTCGCGCCTTCAAGCGTCTCGGATTCGAGGTCGTAGCGATCGTCGGTCGCCGGCCGGTCGCAGGGGCCTCCGTCGTCGATCGCCTGCAAGCGGATGATGTCGTTGTCTTTGAGGAGGATGGATTTGAGCGCCTTTGGAGCCTTTCATTGGCGAGACGCAGTGTCGCCAGGCTGCGAGCGGCCGACCCCGTCCTCGTCGTGAGCGTGGTGCAGAACGATTTCAAAATAGCGGCGATGGTGGCCAGATCCCTGGCCGTCCCTTTGGTTGTATCGGGGCAAAGCCTGACGACTTTTTATGGGTTCGGCGTTCTGCGCCGCCTCAAGGCGAAGATGTTTGGAATCCTCGCCAGGAGATATGCCCGCCTGGTCGTTTGCTCCAGCGAAGCCGTCGCCAACCATTTTCGGACTGTTCACGGCGTCGACCAAAGGAACCTGACCGTGATTCCGAATGGCATCGATTCGGAACGATTGGCGCACGCGCACACCGAATTGCCATCCGGCGAAGACGGTGATCGCCCCCTTGAGATCCTAAACGTCGGCCGTCTGGATGTGCAGAAGGGTCAGGATATTCTTCTGGATGCGGTCGCTTCTCTGCCCAGTGGGTTGCGGGCCCGCCTGAAGGTTTCGTTTGTCGGAAGGGAGACAATGGGATCAAGGGCATCGGCCTCATTCCTACAGGAGCTTCGCAGCAAGGTGGAAATGGCGGGCCTCAGCAATTCCGTCACATTCTTGGGATGGCGCGACGATGTTCCGGAGATTCTTGGCAGGAGCGACATCTATGTTCACTCCGCGCGATGGGAGGGTCTCTCCTTGGCAGTGCTGGAGGCGATGGCGGCGGGACTCCCGACCATCTACACCGATTGCTCGGGGGAGCTCGAAGGGTTCGTGAATGGCCGTCATGGCTTCATGGCAAAGGCTGGCGACCCCTCCTCGCTTTGTAATGCCCTGGCGCAAATGCTCGCGCTGACGCCCCGCGAGCGCTTTGCAATGGGCCAGCATGGGCGTGAATTGGCGCGCAGCCATTACGATGCCTCCGCCCTTTGCCAGCGCTTTGTTGAACGCTGTCAGGATGTCATTGCTCGGGACTGAGCGGCTTCTTGAATGTAATCGTCATCAATGACTACGCCTCCATCCATGGAGGGATCGACCAGGTGGCGATCACGGAAGCCTGCGGCTTGGCAGCCCTCGGCCACCTTGTCTCATTTCTACACGCGGTGGACGAGCCGTTATCCGGCGAACTTGCTGGCGGCGGAGTTGATGTCGTCCGAGTCTCGGGGATCGACGCCCGGGCAGGTGCCAGCAGGTTCCGAGCGGCAATCTGGGGCCTCTGGAATACCGCCGCCGCTCGGCAGATACGGGCCTTTCTCGCACCCTTCCGCCCAAGTGATTCCATAATTCACGTGCACGGGTGGTCGAAAGCCCTGAGTCCGTCGGTGTTCGCGGCCATCCGCAGCTCCGGCATTCCAGTGGTGGCAACGTTCAACGACTATATCGCCGCGTGTCCCAACGGGGCGTTCTTCGACTTCGGCTCGAGCCAGATATGCTCGCGGTCGCCATTGGGCGCGTCATGCGTAGCGTGCCGCTGCGATCGGAGGAACTATTCGCAAAAGCTGTGGCGGGTGGCGCGGCAAAACGTCCTTCACCGAATCGCCCACTTCCCCTCACGGTTCTCCAATGGGATCGTGGTGTCCCGATTCAGCCAAGCAATTCTCGCCAGGTATCTTCCTCGGACGATGCGGCTTTTTCTGCTCCCGAACCCAATCGATGTTCCGAAGAGGTCGCCCGTGGACGTTTCGGGCAACAGGATGTTCAGCTTCGTCGGACGCCTGGCGTTCGAGAAAGGGGCTCATGTCCTGGCCGCTGCAGTGGCCGGCCTGTCCATCCCTGTCCGCTTCATCGGAGGGGGGGAGGAAGCCGCCACGCTGCTACGGATTTGCCCCGGGGCCGAGATCACCGGATGGAAGGGGCGCGCAGAGGTCACCCGCCTCCTGTCGGAGAGCCGGGCATTTGTGTTTCCCAGCCTGTGGTACGAGGCGCAGCCCCTCGGGCCAGTCGAGGCAGCGGCCCTTGGCGTACCGGCGATCGTGTCGGACGCATGCGCTGCCAAGGAGTCCGTTCAGGACAACGTCACCGGGATTCACTTTCGCTCAGGAGATGTTGGCGACCTGCGCCGGGCGTTGGTGGCAATGAGTGACCCGTCGGTCGCGGCTCGCCTCGGCCGCAACGCATACGACTCCTATTGGCAGAGGGCCCACACGCCCCGACGCCATGCTGAGGCGCTGCACGCAATCTATGCGCAGATAACCGGCAGCGGCTCAGCCGTGGCCGGTGTTTGAGCAGTGAATTCTTACCCCACCATTGATAGACTGCGGTCTGGCAGTTGCCCGAGAGCCGGCGCCGCGGCCCAAGTGCCGGGCGGAGTACTTGGCGCAAGAGAGAAGCCCATCACGACTTCCGCTGGTGCCAATGAGCATCGGCGCCACTGGGTTCAAAGCGAGGATGTGAATGCGGCGCCGTCGGTCCAAGTGTTCGAGGATTGGTTGAGCGTCGCAGACGAGCTTAACAGCACAGGGCTGCCCACCGCCGTATCGAAGCTGCACTGGTTGATCTGCACGCCATCTGACGACGAAAGCGCAATGCCCGTGCCGCCGCCCGTAAATTGACAATTGTTGAAGGCCAATTCGTCCATTAGGGGCAGGGCGCTTGTGACATTGCCGGTTCCCAAAGCGTAGGCATTGATTGTCGCGGTACTTGCCCCTGGGCCATAGTTACAATTTGCGAAGCTGCAGTTATAGAACTCGAAGTTCGACGGAGCCGGCCCCTCCCACCAGCTGCTCACGTCGCATCTCAATTCGGCTGCGGGTCCAGAGCTTGCCGTCACAATCGAGTCCATGACTGCTCCCCTTGCTCCCTGAATCCAGAATCCACGAGCCCGGTTATTCGCAACGCTGCAACGCGCGATCCTCACCACAGGTTTGGCAGTCTCGTCGTATACGACCGCGCCGGAGAGCAGCGCAGTCGGTACGTTCTGATCCAAAGTGAGAGTCATCGACGTAGGGAGCCCACAAGACGGGCCCGAAAGAACCCTTGCGGAGAAAATGGGTACAAGCGGATTGGCTGGCGATGAGAACTCCAGAAGGTCACCAACATAGAACGGTGGAATACCTTGTTTGCTGGTCCCACCTTGACATATGACGATCTGGTTAGCGGATGTTCCCTCGACCGTCGTCATCATGACGCCGCCTAAGTTGACAGCGTCGTCGCCCATCTTGTTGAAGATGCCGTCCGTAATAGCGACGAGCCCGCGACAGAGGGTGAAATGAAGCCCGTCCGCGTTGGTCGAAATCCATCGGCCGGACCCAGTTGGAACGTCGATGACCATCTCGGCAACCGTGACGTTGTTGCAGCCATCAAACAAGGCACCCATTCCCGGCGACGAGTTGATGGTGACCTGCCTCAAGATGTAGCCGTTGTTGGAGATACCCAGCACCGCGTTCGCCCCGTACGTCTGGTACCTGACAACAAGCGATGCGCCAACGCCTATCCTCGAGAAGTTGCTGGCCACGTTGCTCAGATGGGCAAGGTTACCCGACTGCGCGGTCAGGAGTGAGCCCGATGGATAGAAGTCGTTGTTGCCAGGCGCCGGACGACCGTTGACAGCATCATAAAGCAGCACACCCGCGACGGGAGTGCCGGAAGGCGAGGGCAAGGTCCCCCCAAGGACGTTTACGATGGCTCCACCAGCACCATCAAAGGATTGGACGCTCACCTGCGCGAACGGCAGCGGGGCCCAATCGAAAGTAATGTTTCGTAGTTCAATATTCGTACAAGCCTGGACCAGCAATGCCGTCTGCGGAGTATGGATAAGAAGAGTGGCCGAACCGCCATCGACTATCACATTGCTCGCAGCGTACAGGCCGAGCGCCTGATGGGCGTTCAGCGGCGCCGATATATCATAGGTGCCCGGATTGAGCTGCAGCAGCGTGCCAGGATGCTGCGCGACATATGAAAGCGCCGCCTGTATCGCGGCGGTGTCATCCAGGCCATCGTTCGGAATCGCCCCAAATGTCGAGGCATTGACGACACTGGCCGTCGTAATCCCGAAACAGCGGATCGGCACAATGAATACAATCAGCAAAAGCGCGCATTTCGCCTTCCCAAATACAGCTAGGAACGAAGCGAATTTCTGTGCCTTATATATCCGAGAAGGTGCTTTCATAAGCTAATCATATTCAGGGTTTTTCGAAGCACCCTTAGTCGGACTATAATTTACATAACACAACGCATTTAGATGGATTCACAAAAGCGGCTTCACGTTTTACAGGTTCTTGAGCCTGGCAAGGACGGCGTGCTCCGCCATGTAGAGGGGCTGTGCGACTATCTGCTCTCCAAGAATGTCAAACTTTCGTTAGCATACTCCGATGTGAGGTCGTCAGATCGCCTATTGCCATTGGTGCGCAGGATAGAGGCATCCGGTTCCCGAACGTTGAACCTCCGGACCGGGAATGTCCCGCAGCTGCGGGATGTCAGGGCCTACATGCGCCTACTTCGCCTTTGCCGCAGCGAAAGGCCTCATATTATCCATTGCCACAGCTCGAAGGCCGGCGCACTGACCAAGGGTTTGCGCTTGGCTGGCATCCACATTCCCATTGTATATACGCCAAACGCCTATTTTGGGATGGGGAAAACACCCAGCCCGGCAGTCAGATTCTTTAATGCAATCGAGCGGATATTGAGCCACTGCGGGCATACGATAAATGTCTCCGCCGATGAGGCCCGGTTTGCACGTGATCAGCTTGGTGTTTCGCCGGACCGGCAGTCGATAGTATATAACGCAATCGATATGCAACGGTACACGGTGCCCACCGAGAAGGAGCGCTTTAGTGCCAGGAAGGCTTTTGGCATTCCACAGGATGCGATTGTTCTAGGGTGCATAGCGCGCGTTTCCCCACAAAAGAACGTGGATTTGTTGTACCGGGCGATGGCGCTGGTGATGTCAAAGAGGAATGACCTCTGGCTGTTCCATGTCGGGGAAGGCGCCGTGAGCGATGTGGCGCTCGATTCGGACGTCGCGAGGCGCATTTGCCGCTTGGGCTATCTTTCGGACACATCCGACTTCTTTCACGCAATTGACGCCTTCGCGATGTCCTCCCGATACGAAGGGCTTTCCATCGCCGTCATAGAGGCGCTGGCAAGCGATTGCCCGTTGATCCTCACCGACGTCCCCGGAAACCGCGAGTTTCTGGCACTCGGTCTCACACACGTCTGGAGCGGGCCGGGAGGCAACGTTGAGAGATTCGCAGCCGCACTATACGAGTGGATTGCCGACCGGCCGGCAAACCGCCACTCGAACCACCGATGCATTGCCGAATGCACCTTTGGGTACGAGGCGTGTTATGGCGCAATATTGGAGATCTACCATACATTGGGGAAGATTCCCGGACCTCCCCCGGCAGCCGCCGCAGGTGGCCATTGAAGGTCCGAGCAATGTCATCGCTCCCTCCCCAGGTGCGAGGCCGGTCGCCCACCGAGTGAAACGCCATGAAACACTCTTCGCGGCCCTCGAGTTGCGCGGCACACTGCGCAAATGAAGCATCCAGAGCTTCCCGTCGCGTTAAGGAAACCTACTTCACCAACAATCATGGATTCCGCGCGACGTAGGTTCATATCATCTCGACTGGCCTTGGCGTTCGTCGGGATCATCGGAGTCGCCTGCGCACTCTATCTGACATTTAGGGCGGATAGCGACCTGCACTCGGTTCCGTACATGCCGCGAGCACTCGGCGATTGGCTGGAGCGAAACGGCCGGTTTCGAAATTTCCCGGCGTATGCGATGCTCGCCGTCCCGTATCTTCTGCTGTTTCGCACCTTAAGGCGCCGTGCCTTAGCCATGCTGCTGCTGGCGATCTTCGGCTCGGCACTCGAGGCCCTGCAGTACTTCCTGCCGAGCCGGTGGTGCGAATGGCAGGATGCCGCGCTCAGCGTCGCCGGGGTGGCTGCGGCCTGGGTCGCCTTTGAACTCGCCCGTCTGGCCTTCGGCCGGAGCGCCCAATCGGGAGCTTCCCCTGGCAGCAAGGCCGAAGCTGCCGTCCGGCGGCTTCAAGCCTCCATATCCAGGCCCTGACCCGGGGAACAGCAGTCGTCAGATCGAGGACTCCCAGTTCCGTCTGTCAGGCAAATGTCGCATCCCTGTCCCGACCCAGGCGCCGCTCCCCATACGTAATAATACGACCAATACAGCTGCTTCTAATACAGTGGCCCTTCTGTTTCGATCGCATCCCGTAGTGCATTTCATTTCCGAGAGATCGGCGCGCGAATACATCGCGTTCGCACAACCATCCGCCAACGCCATGCGGCCGGCCCTTTCCTTGGCGGACGGCGAAGCGTCGAGGGCATGCTGAAGGCCCGAGACGGCCGAGCCCTTCCCACCCCACCCCATCAAGGCAGCATGCCCGGAATCAAAGACGCAGCGAGCCTCCCGCTCGTGTCGCTCCGACCGAATGCGGGTTCCCGATTGAGCGTCCTCATTGTGGCCGAGCCGGGCCTCGACGGTGTGTTCCGCCACGTCGAGAGCCTGGTCGACATGCTCCTGGGGCGCGGAGCGCGGGTCCATTTGGCCTACTCGTCGCGGAGGTGCGGCGCAGGCATGCTTGCGCTGGTCGAGCGCGTCCGTTCATCAGGCGGGCAGGTGGTCGATCTCAGGGTCTCGAATGTCCCGGAATTAGGCGACATTCCGGCATTTTTCCAACTGGTCGGCCTCATCCGACGCACCCGTCCGGATGTCGTGCATGCGCACAGCTCGAAGGCTGGGGCCCTTGGCCGTTTCGCCGCGCTGGTCCTGCGCCATCCACGCTGCATCTACTCGCCCCAGGCCTACTACGGAATGGCAAAGCCGCTCACTTTGAAGGTGCGTTTCTACAACTTGGTCGAGCGGATGCTCGGACGGATCGGCACCACCGTGGCCATCTCGAACGACGAGGCCGGTTTTGCGCGAAATGTCCTCGGGGTCAGGCTCGACCGGATCCGCGTCATACACAATTCCGTCGACTCCTCCCGTTTCTCCCCGGCGACACCCGAGCAGCGCCGTACGGCCCGCGATGCGCTTGGCATTCCCCGGGATGCCGTTGTCCTGGCGATGATAGGGCGCATGTGCTGGCAAAAGGACCCGGTAACGGCCTATGCCGGGGTGGCGCCAGTCTGCACCGGGAATCCCGACCTTCTGTTGATCCATCTGGGTTGGGGAAAATGGAAGCAGTACCTGCTCGAATGCGCCGAAAGGCTCGGCATACGCAAGCAGATCCGGATTGTCGATTATGCCGACGACCCGCGCAGCTTTTATAGTGCCATCGACGCCCTCGTCGTGTCATCGCGCTATGAGGCCGGCTGGCCGCTGGTTCTGCTCGAGGCGATGGCCTGCAACCTGCCCGTGGTCGCGGCGACCGGCATGGGGATGTCCGATGTGGGTGACGCGCACCTCTCTCATGTCTGGACATTCCCGCCGGAGCAGGTCGCGGGCTGCACAGCGGCCATGAGCGAGTGGCTTGCCGCCCACCGCAAGGGCATCCACGGCTGCAACCACCGCCAATTCGCCATAGACCGTCTTTCCCCCGAGCGATGTTTCGGGGCCGTCTACGATCTCTACCTGAACAAGCCGAGCGGCGGAAGTGTCTCTCCCTTAGGGTGATGACATAGACTTCGGAGCCGGCCGCACAGTCCTTGCTTTACCGGGCCGAGGATCCGGCCATTCCGGCCTTCGCGGCGCAGCTGGCGCCTCCCCGCCCCATAAGGGGCTCCAAACCTGTTTCACCATGAGCACGACATCAACGTTTGCGGACGAACAACCGCGGGGGCATGCCTTCCTCAAGACGTGGGCCCCGTCTTTTCTTTGCGTACTCGCCGGATTCCTCAGCGCCTTCACCGTTCCAATCGTAGGGCAGCTGCCCGTCGCGGAGCTGCTCCTACTGCTCGTATTTCCCTGGGTCATCGCGCGCGCCGTCGCCAGCCGGGGATGGCCCACCCGCATTCAGCAGCTTGGCTGGTACAAGATGCTTGTCGTTTTTATCGGGGTCATGGCCATCGGGTACATCATGAGCGACCTCTACCGCGGCACGTCGGGGCCTAATCTCGCCCGGGGCTGGGCGCGCGTCGCGTTCCTCGGGATAGACCTAGTCACAATGGCGTACCTGATCGACGGCTCGTGGGCGCGCCTGCAGGTCTTCGCCCTCACCCTGTATATAGGCAGCGTCGTCAACGCATGCGTGTACGGCCCGCTCTACGATCGCTGGTGGGAGTTCGGGGTCGGGCCCGCCTTGATAGCGTTTGCGCTGTTCTTCTGCGGCGGCATTCCCACGGTATTCCAGGTGGTTGTCGCAATGGCCCTCGGCGTGTTGAGCGTCTGCCTCGGGGGGCGCAGCCTGGGAGGCGTCTCATTCATGGCCGGGGCCCTGCTCGGGCTCCGCTACGCCCGCGGCTTCGTGCGTCCGTTCGCCTTCCTGGCCGTGGCCGGAGCGATAGTGGCGCTGGTTTTTGGCGCGACCCAGGCAATGGAGGACAACCCGGACAAGATCACGTCCAACCTCGAGCGCCGGAGCATGATCGAGACCGCCTTCGAGGCTTTCGTCAGCTCGCCCATCATTGGCCAGGGCTCGTGGTTCACGGCCGCAAAGGGGCTGCGCGCCGTCGAGGAACACCGGCAGGACATTGATCCGACGTTCCACGGCTACTCGGACGAGGAGGCCCGCAACCTCTCGATCCACTCGCAGCTGCTCGTCTCCCTTGCCGAAGGTGGGATCCTGGGCGGCTCCTTCTTCCTCTTCTACGGCGCATTCCTCGCAAAGACTCTGCGCTCGCTGACGCGCAGTCCGGTCCCCCATCGCGCGTTCGTCTTCTACATCGTGATCGACGGGCTCTGGAACCTGTGCATGAGCCCGTTCTCGGGGGGGGCGCGCCTGACCATCGCCATGGCCGTCTGCGCCTGCCTCCTGGTCGTCCTGCAGCGCCAGGGCGAGCTTTCGGAGGATTTTCGTGAGTAAGCGGCTGTTATTTGTCGGCGTGAGCTCGATGCAGAACCATGCGGGACAGAACAAGCTCTATTTCCTCGCGGACGAGCTCGGCCGAATGGGAGTCCCGGTGACGGTCCTCGTCCCGGATATTGAGGAGAACCGGGCGTTCTTCTCCGACAAGCCCCATGTCCAGGCCCGCTTATACCGTGGTGGAAACGCCCTCGCGGACGCTTGGCACAAGGCCCGCGTCGCCCGGGAGCCGACATGGTCCGCAATATGGATCGTGGGCGTCGGCATTCGCAGCTACATCGCGCGCGTTTCGACCGCCCGCAGCGCGCCGATCATCAAGGATTTCGACGAGTTCCCGTCGATGATCGGGACCTTTGGGCCGCTGCGCAGGGCGTACCTGAGATGGATGGAGGACAGAATGGTCGAACAGGCGCAGGCCTTCACATGCGCCTCCGCGTTCATCGAGCAGTCGATCCGGACCCGGCGCCCCGACATCGGCAGCCACCTTCTGCGCCTGCCGGTGGCCATCTGCGCCGACGAGCACAGGATTGATCCCAATCTCGTGGAGCGGCTGCGCCGGGCGGCCGCCGGCCGCCCGGTGCTCCTGTACGTCGGGTCCGTAAGCCGAATCTACGAGGACCAGCTCGACGAGATCATCAAGCTTGCCGGGGTGCTCCGGCGCCGGGCATCGCCCGCGCTGGTGCGCATCGCGGGCACGGGTGCGGACATGGAGTACTTCAAGGCAAGGGCCGCCGCAGCCGGCGTGGGCGACACCCTGGAATTCGCGGGGCACGTGCGCCGCAAGGGTGACCTGGCCGCTCACATGGATGCGGCGCAGGTGCTGATCTTCCCGTTCCCCGCAAACGCCTTCAACATCTCTCGCTGCCCGACCAAGGCCTTCCACTATGCGGCGGCCAACAGGCCGGTCGTCACCAACATGACCGGCGAGGTGGCGACGCTATTCAGGAACTCGGCGCTCTACTACCCCGAACACGACATCGAGGCGCTCGCGGACCGCTGCCACGAGGCGCTGGAGCACATTTCAGGCTATGACAATCGAATCCCGTTCTCGACCCTGACGTGGGAGGCGCGCGCGCGCCAGTTCATCAGCTGGCTCGCTGCCCACCAATGGCTGCCCGCCGGATCCAATGCGCCCGCATAGTGACATGTGGCGGGGATTGACCGCCGCGCCTGCTGAAGGGTCGGAGGCGGCCGGCCGGTCGGGCGCCAACTGGTCTAGCCGCGGGCGCGCGCTGCGTTTGCGCCCTTTCATCATGGGCCCCATGGACGACCCCGGCAGGCGGGGCTGACGCGCGAATGCCCGAGACCCTGCATTTCGGGGAGGGGCGAAGGGCGCTGGCAACCTTGCTCGTCGGGGCCCGCCTGAGGTCCCAGTTCAAGAGGAGGGCCCTGCCCTCGTGGAAGGCCTACTGCAGGCGCTTCGGCCTCGACCTCGTGATCTTCGACGCCCCGCTGGACGAGAGCCCGCGAGCGATGCTGCGTTCTCCGGCGTGGCAGAAGTGCCTCGTTGCGGACAGCGACGCCCTTAAGAGGTATTCGTCGGCCTGCTGGATCGATGGGGATATCATGGTCAACCCAAAGGCGGCGCCGTCGGTATTTGAGCATGTCCCAGAAGGGTCGGTCGGGGCGGTGGAGGCATGGGCCTCACCGACCGCAGAAGCCTATAGGGACTTCCTTATGTCGTTCAGGCGCAATGCGCCGGAGGGGGTCGGTGACAAAGTGGATTATGACGCGGCTGCGTATTACCTGCGCTTCGGCCTTCCGGCCAAATATCCGACGGTGGCGCAGACCGGGGTCCTGGTCTTTGATCCCAATGCCCACGGCCCCGTCTTCCGCTACGTCTACGACCGCTACGAGGACCGCGGCCCGGCCTGGTGGCACTACGAGATGCGCCCGCTGAGCTACGAGCTCCATCAACACGCCGCGATTTCGTGGCTGGATCCGCGGTTCAACTACAACGCGATCTGCGACGTGGTGGCCATCCAGGGCGAGGCCTGGCCGAATCACTTCTCCACGATGGACAAGGTCGCGGTCCGCCTTCCGTGGCTTCCGGGCCTTGCCCGATGCTACCGCCGCAAGATCTCCTCGCTTGGCGCCGCCATGGACCGGGCGTGGTTCCTGCACTTTGCCGGGTTTCGGTTCGGCCTGCTGCTGGCCGGCATGGGGACGCCGTGACTCGCATCCATCCAGCCGCGGCACCGCTTGGTGCCGGAGGGGGCCCGTGCCCGGCTTCACGCCTTCTTCAGCATGGCCTCGAAGAACCCATACAGCGATCGGAAGGTGGCGACAGGCGAGCGGAGGGCACGGAACGCCGCGAACTGGGGGCCGCTTTCCCGGCGCAATGCGGGCACGGCCAGGGTAAGGCCATAGAAGCCCATCCACTGGGCGCTCACCATGGAGACCGCCGCCCCTATCGCCCCGTGGCGCGGGACCAGGAGGACTGCCATGCAGATCTGCACGAACGCCGTGCAGGCCACCGTGGGCAGGTCAAGGACGAGCCTGCCCCGACTCACCCAGAACTGGGCGCGTGCGGCGGAGGGAAACACCGCCGGTCCGGACCAGAAGATGATGACCAGGACGAATGCCGAAGGGGCGTAGGCCGGACCAAACAGCCACGGGATCAGGAACGGTGCCGTCAACGTGACGGCCACCGCGGCGGTGGTCCCTACCAGGAGGCTCGCGTTGGCGTAGAGCTGCGTCGCGCGGGCGCAACGCTCGGGATCGGTCAGCTGCAGGGAGACGATTCGCGGCAGCAGGACCGCCGCGACAATGGTCGACATGGACCACCAAATCTCGGCTATCCGCAGCGCCGCGTTGAGGTAGCCGGCCTCGGCATCCGTGGCCGCCAGATTGTGGACGACGAGCACCATGATTCGGTCGGCCGTCGACCCGACGACGACCATCGCCACCATGGGCCAGCCCTCCCTGAACCACGCTCTGAGCTGCGCCGGATCAAAGATGAACTTGAACTTGTTCTGGTGCACCCGCTGGAGCAACGCGCACACGGCGGCGTACGTGGCCACCCATTCGGCGAGCGCAAGGACCGCGAACGCCGTCACGTGGGCCCCGGACAGGACCAGCGCCAGCCGGCCGACCATCGCCACGCTCCAGACGGCATTGCGGGTCCGCACGAGCGGGCGCGCCTGCCCGGAGCTTTCAAACCAGACCTCGCACGAGAAGAACGCCTGCGGGAGCGCCATCCACACGACGATGAGCGTGAGCCGCCGGGTCTCGTCGTCGTCGACGAGGCGGCCCGCCAGGGCGGAGAGGCCGAGGGCGACGGCGAGCGCGAGGACAAGGCCGAGGATTATGCTGGTAGCGATGATCCTCCCCGCGTCCGCAGGCCTAGCAGACAGGTCCCGCCGAATCATCCGGTCGAAGCCGAGCATGACGGCCTCCTTGGCCAGCGTCGCAAGGCCTATGGCCGCCCCGTAGCAGCCGTAGTGCTCGGGGCCGAGATGGCGCGCGATCAGTATTCCCATGCCCACGCCCCCGACCGCCTTGAGCGCACGCTCGGCGATGAGCCAGAAGATGTTGTGCGCCGCCCTGGCACGCGGGGGTGCCGAGGGGAGGTTGGGGTCCGCTAGCTCAGGCGTGATCATGAGGGAACGCTCGCGTCATGAGCGGACGCCCGGGCACGGCCCGCGTCCATGGGATGCCTCCCGGACAGGACCGAGCCGTAGAATGCGAGCAGCCGCGAGACATGGAGCTCCGTCGTAAGGGGCTGACTCCAGTACCCCTGGTAGGCCTGCGAACCGAGCCGGGCGACCAGGCCGTCGTCGCCGAGCTTTTCCATCTGGGCCGCGAGGTCGTCCGCCGAGTTGTGGGAGAAGAGCAGGCCGTTGTCGCCGTGGCGCACGAATTCCTCCGCCGCCGTGCCCTTGGAGGCGACTACCGGTATGCCGCGTGCAAGCGCCTCGACTGCCGACAACCCGAACGTCTCCCGATAGACCGAAGGGAAGACGAAGGCCCGGGCCCGGCCGAGCTCCTCGAGGACCTGGCTGGGTTTCAGCCATCCCGTGAAGACGGCCTCCGGGTACATGCGCCGAAGCTCGGGCTCAAGGGGTCCGGCGCCGCAGAATACCACGGGCAGGCGGAGCCTGGCGCCGGCCCGGGCGAGCAGCTGCGGGCCCTTGTAGTCCTCCAGGCGGCCGGTGAACACGAACGCGCGGTTCCGGCCGACGTCCACCGGGGGCTGGCGCTCTATGCCCACCATGTTCGGGATGACATCGATGCGCGCGCCGGAGGGAAGGTCGCGCCGCGCGAGCGCGGCGCACGTCTGCGACACGGCCACGTATGCAGTGAGGCGGCTGGGAATCCGCGCCACGCGGTTCTGCAGCCAGGTCCGGGCGACGCGCCAGGCCTTGTGCGCCCTCCTCCTCGAATCGCAATTGCAGGCCAGGCAGGACAGGCTCAACGCGCGGCGCTCGCACGGCTCGGCCCGCGGAAACACGAAATAGGCGCCGTTGGGGCACGTGATGAAGTAGTCGTGGAGGGACAGCACGGTCGCAAAACCAGCCCGGAGGGACGCGTGGAGGACGGATGCCGAGAGTGCGCTCGAGTAGAGGTGGGCGTGGACGATGGTCTCCCGCGGGTCGAGACCCCCTAGCAGCGCCCGCATTCGCCTCGAGGCCTCGCGGTTCCAGATCCCCCGCACGAAGGCGCCGGGCGACGTCTGGCCTTGCCGGATCCAGCCGGTTCCCACGCATATCACCTCGATCGACCGAAGCTCTTCCAGCTCAGGCGCCACCGGCCCGAAACCGGTGAACAGTACAACGCGATGGCCCAGCGAGGCCAGGGCGCGGGCGCTGTCGAACGCCACGCGGTCGGCCCCTCCCCGGACAAAGGCGGCATCGTTGGCCAGAACGACGTTCACGTGGTCCGCCCGCGGGCGCCTTGACGCCGCCCGTGCGGGAACATCCCGCCACGGGGTGAAGTTGAGGCGCGCGGCATCGTTTGCAAAACAGGGGTGCGATATTGGACAGAGGCTCCGGCGCCAAGCGAGGCCAAATCCAGCGAGTAGCAGTTGCAATGCCGTCCGTCGGGCCGCCTGGTGGTCAACCGTCCTGGGCCGGAGCGTTATCCGGCGTCCCGCTTCAGAACATCTTCAAGTTCAGATAAAAACGTTGAGGGTCGGATATCTTCCAGGCATTCGACCCGCGGCCGCGAACAACGCCATCCGCAGCCGAAACAGGGTACTTCGTGCGTCACCCAGCGCTGCCTCCAGCTGTTGCTCCAAGGGCCAAAATCCCCGTAAAGCCCACCGCCGATCGCGCACACCATCGGCGCGTCCATGGCCGCCGCAAGGTGTGCCGCAAAGGTGTCCACGGTAAGGACCAGGGAGGCCGACCCGACCGCGTCGGCCAGCTCGGCAAGCTTGCCCGACCTCGCGGCAACCTTCAGGCCGCCCGCCCGCTCCTCCAGCCTCCGCGCCAGGCCCTCCGCCCGGCCCATCTGGTCCGCGCTCACCCAGATCTCGAATTGAAACCCCCGGTCGGCCAGTCCCGCCACCACGTCGCACCACGACTCATCGCGCCAATCCTTGATCGTCGCCGAGCTGAACGGGGCCAACACGACCCGGCGCGCCGGCGGGCGCACCCGGCCTGGGAGCCGCGGCAGGAGATCGCGGACATCGGCCGGCTCCATGCCCAGGCCCGCAAGGATCGCAAAATGGCGCGCGATCTCGTGGGGAACCCCGTCGGGCGGCCCGGAGGCGAGGCGCCGCGAAAGCGCGTGAATCCCTTCCGCGCACGCGTGCGAAAGCACGAAGTCTCGCACGGGCTCCGGGGTGTGGCGCAGGCAGACGAGGGCTCGCGCCCGGTAAACCGCGAGCAGGCGCATGATGGCGCAAGCCCGTCGCAGCTTCGCGACAAGCCCGCGGGGCTCGAGGGAAACGGTCTCCACCTCGAAGTCCGGCCGCCGCCACTCGCGATACGCGGCGCTCTCGCGCCCGGCCCACACTACCACCGTTCCTCCCTTGGCCCGTGTTGCGGACACAATCCGCGCGATGGCCGGCTCAGCGAGCAGCCAATCGCCAAGACGGTCCACCTTGTAAATGATGACATCGACGCTGCGCGTGCGCGCGAGCAGCGTGGATGCCAGCCGCGCCGGCCCCAGGGCCACCCCAAGGCACGCCCATGCAGCGGCCTTGGCCAGTCGCCGGACGCGGTCGGATGTCGAGGCGCGCCCGCGGCTCTGCGGTTTTTCGTCGGATGGCACAGGGATCGGTGTTGCAAAGGACGGCATAGCAGCCATCGCGCCTTCAAACTAGCCGAATTCGCCTGGCCGGGACCGCCGAAGGAGCGGATCGGCCCACCGAAGAAGATGATCGAGCCAGGCAACCATCCGGAGACGGCGAGGCCATGAGCGCGTCGCTCCGGCTCTTCTGCGCATGTGCAGTCCTTGCCGGGACCGGCGGGACGGCCCATTGCCAAGTCCCTGGATCCATGGTCCTGGGCCCGGAGTCGAATGTCATGCCGCTCGGGCAATTTGGGACGGAATTCACGCCGGACGAGCACATGTCCTATTTCCGGCGGGCCGACGGCAGCTCGCTCGTCTACTGGGCGGGAGGGATCCTGGCCGGGCCGGGAGAGACTGTGGCGATGACGACAGCGGACTTCTCATCCTTCACTCCGCTCGTGCTGAGAAACGGAAACGCCGTCTCCGTGTTCTCCCCAAGCGGCCCGGGGACGAGCAACTTCGACGCCGACTATGCCGGGCCCGGAACTGTCCTGCGCGCGGCCAACGGAAGCGACCTCCTGATGATCTACCACGCCGAGAACCATCTCTTCAACGGCATCGACTATCCCACGGCACCGTTCTACGCGGCGCTCGGGCTTGCGCGCTCCACCGACGGCGGCGCGACCTGGACAAGGCAGGGAGAGATCATAACGGGCATGACGCCGAAGCCGGCCGGCACGCCGCCCCGCGGGGCGCTCGGGGCGGCAAACCCGTGCGTGGTGGCCGCGAACGGCTACCTCTATGTCTTCTACGTCGACATCGGCTACCAGACGGGCCCCGACGTCGTGCACCTGGCGAGGGCGCCGATCAACTCGGACGGCGCGCCGGGCGCCTGGCAGAAATGGTACGACGGTTCGTTCGGCCAGCCCGGCCTCGGCGGCCTGAGCACGCCCGTCCAGGGCCAGGTCCCTCCCGGCTCCACGACCCTCTCCGCAGGCAACCCCGATGTCAGCTTCAACGGCCATCTGCAGCAGTGGGTGATGGTCTTCCAGACGGCCGACGGCTTCTACTATTCGACCTCCGTGGACCTCACAAGCTGGACGGTACAGGGCCGCATCCTCGCCTTCGGCGCCAACAACGACGCCAGGCAACCGGGCCAGACCTGGTACGGCTATCCGACCCTGATCAGCCCCGACCAGCCCACGGAGCAGGGGACGTCGGCATCCGGGTACCTGTACTACGCGAAGGGGGTCTACCAGGTGACCGACCACACAATGTACCGCCGGGCGTTCAGCTTCTCCCCGGCCCCCGCCGGGCCCAGGCTCGCCAACATCTCGGCCCGCGCCCAGGTCGGATCCGGCGCCAGCATCCTCATTGCCGGATTCGTCGTCGCAGGCGCCGGCACTGAGGCGCTGCTGATCAGGGCCGACGGGCCGAGCCTCGCCCAGTTCGGCGTCAGCGGCGCCCTGGCGCAACCGAGCATGAGCGTGTTTGATGGCACGGGAAAGGTGGTCGCGTCCAACACGGGATGGTCCGCGGGATTCAATCCCGCGCAGGTCGCCAGCGCCGCGGCCGCGGTCGGCGCCTTTGCGCTGCCACCTGGAAGCGCGGACTGCGCCCTCGTGGCCGGCCTTCCCGCCGGCGCATACTCCGTCCAGGTTTCCGGGCAGGGCAGCGCTGCGGGAATCGCGCTCGCCGAGGTCTACGAGCTGCCGTCGAATGGAACGCGCCTCGTCAACATCTCGACCCGCGCCCAGGTCGGACCGGCCGCCGACACGGTGATCGTCGGCTTTGTCGTCTCGGGCGGCGCCGAGCCGCTGCTTGCACGAGGTGACGGGCCGAGTCTGGTCCAGTTCAACGTGGCCGGCTTCCTCCCGCAGCCAAGCCTGAGCGTGTTCGACAGCTCTGGGACGGTAATCGGCACAAACACGGGATGGTCCTCGGGCGGAAGCCCCGGCCGGATCGCGGACGCCGCGTCCTCCGTCGGGGCCTTCGCGCTGCCCGCCGGCAGCGCCGACAGCGCCCTAATCGTCAGCCTGCCCGCGGGCTCGTACACTGTGCAACTCTGCGGGGCCAACAACACGACAGGGGTTGGCCTCGCCGAGCTATACGAGCTGCCGTAGGGGCTCCCCCGAGGCAGCCGCCCGGACAGGCCCCCGGGTCCGGCCGCTCATCCCGTCAGGCCCCTGCCCTCTGCTCCTTCTTCCTCAGGAATGGCCGCTCAAAGCACAGATGGAAGAGGTAGGCCAATACCACGATTATGGGCCCGCCAACGACGATCAACGTGATGCACATGACGTTCGCATGGGGCTGCAACGGGGCGAAGGGATACTGCCAGAGGACCTGAAGAAGCGGGGCGTGGATCAGGTAGACACTGTATGAGAATGATCCCACGAACACCAATGGCTTGAAGCCGAACACCCGCCGCACCCAGCCGTCTGGATACCGGGCGGCGATGACCAAGAGCGCCGAGGCGAAGCATCCGAACGCCACATCCGCCGTCAATTGGTGGTGACGGCGGTCCAATGCGACAAACAGTGCGCAGGAGACCGCCGCGATCAGCCGCCATGGCAACCTCTTGAGTTTGCCCGCCGCTGCCTCCGGCGGGAAGCTCGCATAGCAGGCAAGCATGCCCAGCGCAAACAGCCCCAGGAAGTTGGCGTTCGGCGTTATCGGCAGATAGCGGTCCACCGCCTTCTCGAGCACAAGCGAGCCGAGGAGAGTCGCAAGCGTTGTCGGCACAAGCCCCAATCGCCTCCAGCCGAGCAGGAGAAGGGCAAAGAAGAAGTAGACCTGCCATTCGATAGATATCGACCAGAAGACGTAGTTGATCTTCAGGATGTCCCCCGGGACGAGGTTTTGGACAAGCAGGACGTGGCTCGCGATTCCGCGGGGCGAAACGGGCAGGCTCATGTCCCAGAGGGTGCCCGTCTTCTCGTGTATCAGCACGCCGGCGAGCACCATCGAGAGAGCGAGCGCGAAATAATACGGGGGCAGGATCCTCCAGGCCCTCCGCTTCATGAATACGGGCATCCCCTTCGGAAGCCTAAGGCCGCTCTTCAACACAGGCAGCGTAAGGCAGTAGCCAGAGAGGATCATGAAGAAGCAGATCGCATAATGCCCGTGCGCCAGCACAGCCAGATAGCGGCTGACGCCCCTCCCATAAGAAAATGCGAATACTGTATACCAGGCATGGTGGGCCACTACATATAATGCCAAAATCGCCCTGATCCCGTCGAGGTAGCCATAATGAGGCATCGACGCGGGACGTCCTGCGTCCCCCGAAAGGGACGCGCCCCTCCCTCGGCTGATTTCGGCGTTTGCCACGGGGGGGAAGCTAGGAGGCCCGAATGACGTTTAAAGGAAATAGTTCGGGCGACCCGACTTTATCCATACTCGCGCGCGCGACTTCGGGGCCGAACGCCTCGGCGGGCCGGAGGTTGTCGCGCGCGCCATCTATATGAACCGCCGCGGGCCGGCGCACGGGCCGTATATATAGAACATCTGGCCATGCATAAGAGGCCGGGAAGGATGCGGCCCGCGCGCCTGGCGAGCCGTCGGCGCCGCTCATTCACCGGAGCGGGCCGTGCCCACTTCACCTGTCGATCACCGCCGACGCCACGACCCCCTCCGGGAGCACATTGCCGCTCAATGTCAAGGAGACCGACGGGGCGGCCAGGATCGGGGGGCTCGACGAGGTGGCCGCCGGGAATCTGCATCCCTTGACCAAGACCGAGCCGGCCGACCGGAAGGCCATCACCGTCCCGCTGTCCGGAAAGTCGCAGTCCGAGATGCTGAGGTTCTCTATGACGCGGGAGGAGGACACGCTTCCGCCCGGATTCTGGGCGTAGCTGTAGATGACGGCGGCGTTCTTCGCGGGCCCGTAGTTGCACGCCGTGAACGTGGAGTTGGCGAACGAGACGTTTGAGGGGTTGGTTCCCTCCCACCACTTGTTCGCGTCACACCGGATTTCCGCGGCGGGCCCCGAGGACCCGAGCACCGTGCAGTTGTTCACGGAGACGTTTGCGGTCTGGATCCAGAATCCGCGCGCCCTGTTGTTGCCGATCGTGCACCCCGTCACGCTCACCATTGGCGCCACGCTCGCGTCGACAACGACCGCGCCCCGGCGCAGGTCCTCCGGTATATCGCGATTCAGCACGGCCGAGACCGTGCCCTGCATTCCATTACCGGGACTGCTGACAACCCCGGCGTTGAAAACGGGCGAAAAGGGAGCCGACGCGTACGCAAATTGCAGCGTGTCACCCACCCTCAGGGGCGGCAGCGACTGGCCGCCGCCGTGCCTGAGCCTCACGGTCCGCGCATTCCCGCCGGGTTCGTTGGTCATCACCAGGCATCCGACGTTGACCGCGTCGTCGCCCATCTTCCTCAGCGTACTGTTGCTCACGTTTATCGCGCCGCGGCAGGACGTGAAATGGAGCCCGTCTGCGCAGGTGGAGATCCACCTTCCCGAGTTGATAGGGACATCAACCCTCACTTGGGAGGCCGTCACGCTGCTGCAATCCGTGAATATGGCGGCCATTCCCGGCGCGGAGTAGACCGAGACGTTCTGCAGGGTGATGTTGTAGTCGGAGACCGCCGTGATCGCGTTCGCCCCGTAGGTCACATACCTGACCACGAACGCCGTGCCCAAGGGCAGCCTGCCCAGCCTGACCGTGCCGGGCAGGAAGGCCGTGTCCTCGGACAGGGGCCTCAGGCGCACGTTGACCCCGTCCGTCGAGCTGTACCAATCCAAGCCCCCCGCCGCAGGCCGGCCGGCCACGACGTCATATTGAAACATCGAGGTCACCGTGTTGTTCGAGGCCGAAGGCTTCAATCCGCCGACGATCTCGAGCACCGTGCCGTCCGCTTCGTGCGCCTTGATGACGGCCTCGCAGTACGGAAGGCTCCTCCAGTCGAAGCTGATGCCGCTCAGCACCAGGTCGGAGCACTTCTCGATGAGCATGGCGCTCTTCCAGTTGTTCATCCGGAACACGGTCGAGTTGCCCTGCAGAGTGAGGCCGCTGGCACCATGGATAACCAGGGCCTGGCGCTTCCCCGGGGGCGCGGTCAGATCATAGGTGCCGCTGTCGAACCTGAGAACGTGGACTTGGCTGACGGCGCAGTATTCCAAGGCGCTCTGGATCGCGGCCGTGCTATCCGACCCGCTGTTTGGCGTCGCCCCGAACTTGGACACGCTGATTTCCTGGGATCTCCCGAGGTTGGGGCACAGGATGAACCCAATGACACAGGCCGATAGAATTCTCCGCATTGTGCAGCGCCCCGTCCCGAAGACGGAGCCGCCTTCCCCTGTGTATCGCATGATATGTCCGGATCGTGGTGTCATTGGCCTCAAGTTTAACGGAATTGGAGCACCCGCGACACCAAACCCGCGCCGAGGGGCAAAAACAAGCACACCACCCATCAATTTACAAATTGTTGAATCGAAAAGGAGGGGCGCCGGCGACGCTCGTGTGCCGCGCCCGACCGGCCGGGCATCCCGGTCACCTCGCGATCGTAACCTGAAGGCGGCCGATTGGCGCGGCCGCGTAGGCTGCGTTAAACGCCGCATCGTCCGGGAACGCCTTCCCGGCGACAATGCGACAGGGCGCCTCGAAGTTCAGCTCATCCTTGTCGAACGGATAGGGGGCTACGCGGTAGGTGTCGCCGCCAAGCGGGGTGCATACCAGCTCCGCAACCGTCCCGTCACGGCGGGGGTGGGCGTGGCGCATCGAGATCGGCCCCGGATACCGAACGCAGGCGGCGAGCGACAGGCTGTCGCATGCCTCGAGGAACTCGAACGCACGGAGCACCTCGGCCGGCCCCAGTTCCTCGTTGAGCGACATGCGGCCCTCCAGCAGGCCGATGAGCTCAACCTGCCGGTGAAGCTGGCCGTCCAGGAATCTCCTCCTCAGCTTCCGGTCCCACTCGGATAGCGCCTGCGGGTCGGTCTGGCTGGCGACCAGCTCGAAGGTGTGCATGGAGACGATTATGGCGGCGTACGGATTGTCCGCGGCGACCGCCTCCGTGGCCCGCTCCCTCACCGCCAGGTAGTCGGCGAAGTCGATCTCCTCGAACGCCCCGTACTTGCCCACCAGCTCCTGCGAGAAGGCGCCCGGCCTGCCCTCCCGGGTCAGGAAAGGGAGCGCGTCGCGCACGACCCAGGCATCATCGTGCCTGGTCACGGCCTCGAGGACGTCCGCGCGCGGCTCCGGCGCCGCGAATTCGTCGTTTCCCCAATGGGCGGCGATACGACCGGCGAGCCTGGCGTGCTCGCGATGCTCGATCAGCGTCCAGCCTGCGTCTGTCTCGATGCGTATCATGGCGCTTAGCCGACAACGATTGCGCAAGTAGCGCTCCTCCGTCGAGACGATTGCGCAAGGCGCATGGGCCCGCGGGGGCGCCAGGCCGCCGGCCGGCCGCATTCCAGGGACGCCGGGCGCGGAAAAACTCCCTCCCCCAGGCCCAAGTGTCCCCGGGAATGCCAAGCGGCCCCGCCGGTTCGGCCAGCAGGATCGCTAACACGGATATCGTTAACCGACAATGGATTGCGATGCACGTTTCGCGATGCCGGGCGGACTATTCGGTCCCGAGGGCGACCGGAGCCTCCTGGCCCCCAGGAATGACGAGGTTGAGCAGCAGTGCCGTGAGCCCGCCCGCCGAAATCCCCGATTCGAGGAGCGTGTGCAGGACCGGCGGCAGCGTCTCCAGCCACTGCGGGCGCGAGGGGGCCCCGATCCCGATGCCGAGCGAGAGAGCGACGACCACCGCGTTGCGATGGTTGAGGCCCGCGTGATTGATGAGCCTCAGCCCCGCCACGGCGACCAGCCCGAACAGGAGCAGCGCCAGCCCCCCCAGGACGGCGGGCGGCATCGCGGTCACCCAGCGGGCGACCGGCGGCAGGAAGGCGAGCGCCGCGAGGATGGCCGCCATCCACCGGCCAATGTAGCGGCTGGCAACGCCCGTTATCTGGATGACGCCGTTGTTCTGGGCGTACGTCGTGCTGGGAAACGAGCCTATCAGCGCCGACACGATGCTGGTCAGGCTGTCCGCGTATATCCCCCCCCGCATGCGCAGCCCGTGCTCCGGCCCCCTCGTCGCCAGCCCGGACAGCTGGGACGTCGCCGTCATGTCGCCAAGCGACTCGATCACGGAGACGACGTAGATGAACGCGAAAGGCAGGAAGAACTCCCAGCGGAACGCGAGCCCGTGGGGAAGGAGCCGCGGAAGGGTGATCCACCCGTTCTCGTTCGGCGGCGGCGCGTGCAGCCAGCCGAGGAGGGCGCACACCGCGTATCCGACCGCGACCCCGAAGAGGATGCCCGCCAGCCGCGTCCACGGCTGGCCCATGGCCTGCGCGGCCACCACGGCCGCGATGACGCAGGCCGCGATGGCTGCTCCCGCCCAGGCGGGGGCCCCGGGGGCGGGCGCGGCGATGACGCCGTACATGGCCTCCGGAATGATGGAGATCCCGATCAGCAGGACCACGATCCCGCAGACCAGGGGCGAGAACACCCGCCGCAGCCTGGGAAGGAACGGCGCGAGGGCCAGCGATACCGGCGCCGCAGCAAGCCCCATCCCGAACATCAGGGCCAGGCCGCCGGCCTGCCCGGCCTGCATGAGGGGCTGGATGAAGGCGAAGCTCGTGCCCGTCACGCTCAGGAGCCCCGAGCCCACGGGCCCGAACCTCGTCGACTGAAGGAAGGTGCCCAGCGCCGCGGCGAGTAGCGCCATGCTCGTCAGGTAGGCGGCGTCGGCGGCCGGGATCTTCAGGATGTTGGTCAGGAGGAGCGCGGGCGTGATCACGCCAACCACCATGGCCGCCACCTGCTGAAGGCTGACCACCAGCGCCGCCGCCGGGGGCATCCGGTCGTTCAGGCCGTAGACGAGCAGGCTGGCCGGGCGGGCTTTGGGGTCGGTTTCCATTGCGCAACGTTAAGCAGACCCCGCACCAAGAGCACAAGCCGCCTGTTCCCTAAGCGAAACCGCCCGCCGGCGGATGGCCCCGATCCCCCCAAGACCGATCCGGTTGACGGCCGGGGAAAGGTGTTCCAGAGTGGGCCCCGTCCCAGCCTCACCCCAAAACGAAAGGAGATCGTCATGACTGTGGTCCATGCCTTCTGGCTCCCCATCCTGCTGTCGTCGGTGTTCGTCTTCGTCGCGAGCTTCATCCTCCACATGGCGTTGCCGTGGTGGCACAAGAGCGACTATTCCAAGGTGCCGAACGAGGACAAGATGATGGACGCCGTCCGTCCCTTCGCCATCCCGCCGGGCGACTACATGGTCCCCTTGTGCTCAAACCCGAGCGAGATGAAGTCGCCGGAGTTCGCCGAGAAGCTCAAGAAGGGGCCTGTCATGATGGTCACCTTCATGCCGAACGACAGCTTCGGCATGGGAAAGAGCCTCGCCCTCTGGTTCCTCTACCTGATCGCGGTCAGCTTCTTTGCCGCCTATGTGTCGTGCCACACCCTGGCGGTCGGGGCCAACTACAGGCACGTCTTCAGGATCGCAGGCACGACCTCGTTCCTCGCCTACGCCGGCGCGCTCTGGCAGATGTCGATCTGGTACCGGCGCTCGTGGCTGACCACGATCAAGGCCACGATTGACGGCCTCATCTACGCGGGCCTCGTGGCTGGCACGTTCGGCTGGCTCTGGCCGAGGTAGGCTCCGCAGGTAGGTCGGCCGGATACGGCCGGCGCTCGGGCGCAGCCTCACCCGGAGGGCGACGGCCATATGCCCCTCGCACCGTCCACGGACGGGACGGGGCCGTCTTGGCGTTGTAAAAACCAGTGCCTATCAACTTGATCCGCGTGTCCTTTGTCGATATGATCCGTACGAGCATGGAGGACAACCCCAAGGCCCCGTGAATACTGGCAATCTGCGAGAATCTGCCGCCCGTCGCCTCCTGAATGGAGCCATCGCGCTCGGCGCGGCCCTCCTCCTGGCGCTCGCGCCGGCCCGGTTCCTTGCCGCGGAGCCTTCCGCCGCGTCGCCCCCACCGCCCCCGGCCCAGGCCATCACCAGCCCCGCGCAGATCTTCAACCTTTCGACCGACGAGAAGTCCCTGCCGCATCCACTGAGGATCGAGGGGCGCGTGAGCTACTTCGACCGCCGCTGGCGGCACCTCTGGCTCGACCAGGACGGCCTCGGCGAGTACGTGCTCCTGTCGACCAACCCCCCGCCTCTTCAGCAGGGGCAGCGGGTCCGGATCGAAGGCACGATCGTGCCGTCCAAGGGCCTGGATGCGGACGCAGTGAAGGTCACCGTGCTGCAGGCCGACCAGCCGGTGGAGGGGCTCAGCGTCGAGGGGAGGTTCTGCGACGTGGACTCGCTCAACAACCGGACGGTGGCCTTCCAGGCGTACGTCGACGGGGAAAGGCTGCTCGATGACGATCACCTCCGGCTGGGGCTTGTCATCGGCAACAATCCGGCGGTCGCCTATGTCAAGCCGGACGACCCCCGGTCGCTTCCCGACTGGCAAGGCAAGTTCGTCCGCATGACCGGGCTTTATGCGGGGCGCTTTGATCCGACCCACACCCAGGTCAACATCGAGATCTGGACCGCAAAGCAGAGCACGGTCGCCGTCGTCGGCTCGATCGACAGCTCCCCGCGCTTTGCGATCCCGTTGACGCCAATCAACGAGCTCTATCTCGCCCCGCCGGACCGGGAGGTGCGCATCCTCGGCCGCGTGCAGGCCGATGATCCGGGCAACCAGCTGATCGTTCGCGACGCCACCGGACAGGTCGTGGTCCATTCGGTCCAGCAGCAACGCCTCCAGCCCGATGCCGTTGTGGAGGCCGTGGGCCGGGTGGCCGTCTCGGTCAGCCAGTGGACGCTCCAATCCGCCCTGTTCCGCGTCGTGCCTCCGGGGCCCGAGGCCGGGCGCTCGCTCGGAGCGAAGCCCGGCGTGCTCGCGCAGGTCAGCGAGATCAGGCAGCTTACCATCGACGAGGCCTCGAAGGGCCTTCCGGTGGAGATCTCCGGCACGGTCACCTGGTCCCGCCCCGGGTATGACTTCTTCTTCCTGCAGGACCTGAGCGGGGGCATCCGCGTGCGCTACAATCCCGGGCAAATGGAGACGCCCCTGCGCTACAAGTACCTCACCATCGAAGGGGTGACCTGCAGCGGCGGCTTCGCCCCGGCCGTGGAACTCAGGCGATTCCGGGATCTCGGCACGATGAACCCCCCTCCGGTCCAGGAGATCACGTTCGACCAGGCCATCAGCGGGGAGGAGGACGGCCAGTGGGTCAAGATGCTCGGCTTCTTTCAGCGAACCGAGTCGGAGGGCGGCGTCCAGAAGATCCATGCGATCACCCCCGGCGGCGAGTTTGTCGCGCTCCTGGTGTCGCCCATGAGCTTTACCGCCACGCCCGGGACACTAGTCCGCATCACAGGAGTCTGCGAGGTGGTCACCAACGAGGACGGCGGGATCACGGGGATCGTGCTGCGCACCCCCTCCCTCCCCGAGATCATCATCGAGCACGACGCGCCCGCCAGTTTCTACAACCTGCCCCTGCGCTCGATCAGGGACCTGAGGCATCTCAACACGGCGAGGGAGTTGACCCGTGTCCACATATCCGGCAGCGTGCTCCTCGCCGAGACCGGCCGCCTCGCCTACGTCGAGGATGACGGGGGGGCCGTCCTGCTGCTCACCGACGAGACCCTGCCGCTGTCGCCGGGGGACAAGATCGAGGCCGTGGGAATACTGGGGTCCGACGGGGTTCGCGCGGTGCTGCGCGAGGCCACATTCCGCAGGCTTGGCGCCGGGCAGCCGCCGGCGCCGACGCCGGTCGCGGATCCCTCGCGCCTGAAGGTCGCGCTTGATTCGCACCTGGTGAGCGTGCGCGGCACCCTGATTGACGCCCTTCGCGGACCGGACCGGACGCGGCTCACGCTCCAGTCGGGGACCACGATCTTCGAGGCCGTGCTCGACGAGCAGCCGCCGGCGACCAGCTACCTCGCGACGGGCGAGGGCCTGGAGGTCGCCGGCATCTACAAGATCGAATACGACGCATCCCGGCAGCCGCACGCATTTCAGCTGCTGCTGCGCTCCGGCCGGGACATCGCGGTCTTCCGGAGGGCGCGGCTGTGGACCCTGCAGCGGGCGCTGGCAGCCGTCGCCATCATGGGAGGCATCACCGTGCTCGGCCTGGCGTGGATCACCGCGCTGCGCAGGCGCGTGCATCGGCAGACCGAGCAGATCCGCGAGCAGCTCGAGCGCCAGATGAAGCTCGAGACCGAGCTTCAGCACGCAGCGCGGCTCGAGTCGCTGGGGGTGCTCGCCGGCGGCATCGCGCACGACTTCAACAACCTGCTCACGATCATCATGGGCAACGTCTCGTTCGCCATGCTCAACGAGAAGGCGATGGAGGCGGTCGGCAAGTGCCTGCGCGACATCCAGGGGGGCGCGGCGCGGGCCCGGGACCTCACCCAGCAGCTGCTGACCTTCGCGAAGGGCGGCAGCCCGCTGCGCTCGACCGTCTCCCTGACGAGCATCGTCCAGGACATGACCGAATTCATCCTGCGCGGCTCGAGCGTGCGCTGCGAGTTCGACTTCCCCGCGCAGCTCTGGAACGCGAGCGTGGACAAGGACCAGACCGCCCAGGTGATCCAGAACCTCGTGCTCAACGCCGTGCAGGCGATGCCCAACGGGGGGATCATCCGGATCTCGCTCCGCAACGAGATCGTGGGGGCCGCCTTCAAGGCGGGCCTCTCGCCCGGCCGCTACATCCGGCTCGAGATCGCGGACAGCGGGGCGGGCATCACCCCGGACATCCTGCCGCGGATCTTCGAGCCGTACTTCACCACAAAGAGGGTCGGCAGCGGCCTGGGCCTCGCCACCGTGTACTCGATCGTCAAGAAGCACCAGGGCCACATCGAGGTGGCGTCCGCGCGCGGCCGGGGCACAACCTTCACCCTGTGGCTTCCCGCCGCGGACCCGACGTCGGCCGTCGAGCCGGCGGCCAAGGCGGGCACCTCCAGCCCCCTGCAGCCCGGAAAGACCGCCAGGGTGCTCCTGATGGACGACGAGGAGAGCATCCGCAGGCTTGGCGGGTCCCTGCTGGAGCACATGGGCCTCAAGGCCACCCTGGTCGCCGACGGCGCCGAGGCCGTGCGCCAGTTCGAGGACGCGCGCGGCGCCGGCCAGCCCTTCGATCTCCTCATTCTCGACCTGACAATCCCCGGCGCAATGGGCGGCAAGGCGACCATCGAGACGATCAGGAAGATCGACCCGCAGGTGCCGGCCATCGTCTCAAGCGGGTACTCGAACGATCCCGTGCTGTCGGATTTCAGGGCGTACGGCTTCCAGGCCATGGTTCCCAAGCCCTACGACGTCACCCAGCTGGCAAGGACCATCCGGGAGCTTCTCGCGCAGCGCGGCTAGGCGCCCGCCGGGGCGAGCCCTTCCGTGTGGACCATTCGCGGCAATACCGCGGCTAGAACGCTATCCAGGCCTCGATGTAGAGCGTGTTGTTGTCCTGGGCGTTTGATCCGGCGCCGTCGTAGTTCGTCCGCGCCCCGTTGAAGCGGTTGTAGACCACGTACTGGAGGGAGAACTTGACGTTGCTCCTGGGCCAGAACGCCGGGCCGCCCTTCTTGTTGAAAGGCAGGTAGTCGAGCTGGAACTCAAAACCGTCGCTGGTCGGCGAGCCCGTCTGGCTGCCGCCGAAGACCGCGGCGTCGCTCGACCCGTTGACCAGGAAGTACTGCACCGCGCCGCCGAAGGTCTTGTCGTAGAGGTAGTCGACGGTCGCCTTGAAGCTGTTCAGCGTGTCCGAAGGGTTGGAGCTGTTGCCGAGGGCATAGCTCGCATCCCAGTTCTGGCGCTCGTAGACCCAGCTCACCATCGCCGTGACGTCGTGGGGCCCGTGCGACACCTGGTACTGCGAGTCGAGCCCGAAGTCGGTGATCTTGTCCTTGCCCGCGCTCTGGTCGCGGCCGGGATACGTCTGGGCGGCCATGCCGAACGTGCCTATCTCCCAGTGGCCGTCGCCGACCAGCCGGTCGACGGCGAGGCGCCAGTAGGGCGCCAGGCCCGTGACCTGCGTCTCGCCGGTTGGGTCGATGCCGAGCGAGTTCTGCAGCCCCGCACCGATCGTGCGGTAGGCCCCGAAGTCCAGGTAGAAAGTGTCCGCCACCATCGTGTAGGCCCCCACGCCGGCGACCTGCTGGGCGAGGCCGCCCTCTATGAGCGTTCCCGCGTCAGGCCGCGGGGCGAGCCCCGAGCCCGAGAATGGGAAGCCCCACGCCGGAGTGGAATTCCACGGGTCCTGCAGTGTCGGGTTGTTGTTCGCGTAGGCCCCGTAGATGATGCTCTGGTCGCGGACCGTCGTGCTGTTGGCGAACCTCAGCTCCGTGTTGTCCCAGTGCCAGGCCTTTCCGATGCCGTCGTAGGTCGTCTGGCTGAAGAGGCCGATCTTGTCCAGGACGGCGGCGACGTCCTTGCCGAACACCATGTCGGCATACGGACCGAACAGGCGGCCCGCGTAGAACACGCTCAGCTGCGTGAGCGCGAAGTTGTTGTTGTCGGCGAACCCGGGCGCCGCCCCTCCCGCCTGGCCCGCCTGAGTGTTCGTGAAGGACGGCTGCAGCATGATGGCGAGCGGCGGGATCGAGGTCGTCGACGGGTCGGAGCTCAGGGTGTAGCCCGACAGCTTGAACTGCCTGCCGAACTGGTTGAGGATCGGGAACTCGGTGTGGCAGTCGATGCACTGCATGTTCATCTGGCGCGCGAAGCTCGGGACGGCGCGGGCCGCCGGCGGCGCCAGGAGCGCGGCCGCGAGCAGGAGGCAGGCCGCCCGAGAGGCGCGGCCCGGGTGGACGGCGGAGGCCGGCGCCTCGCGCGGCGGCTGTGCTACGGGATCTGAGTCAGGTGCGTTGGTCTTCATAGTGTTCTTGCGGGGTGGGTGCGGCGGGCTCGTGGCTCTTCAGAATCCGAGTTCCTCGCCCTTTGGCTTCAGGCTCAGGAGATAGGCGATCAGGTCGTCCAGCTCGGCGTCCCGGATCGTGCTGCCCCAGGCCGGCATGTAGAGGGGCGGCGGCGGGCGCGAAGCGTCGAGCGCCGCGATCTCGCGCTGGCCTCCCTGGATGAGCCTCCTGAGCTCCGGCTTCGTGTATCCGTCGGCGACGTATGTGAGTGCCGGGATCTGCTGCGCCGTCTTGGCGTTGGGGTTCGGCACTCCGCCCTTTCCCCCGGGGCCGTGGCAGCCCGCGCAGCCGTACTTGCGGAAGACCTCGCGGCCCCGGTCGACCGGGTTCATGAGAGCGGGTATCTCGAGGGCCACGGCCTGGTCGCGCTTGTGGAGCAGGAAGTCGGTGAGAGCGCGCGCCTCGGCCTCCGTGAACCCGAACTTCGGCATGACCGTGCCCGGGCTGACCGTCTGCGGATCCCGGAAATGCTGGATGATCCACTCGGGCTTGCGCCGGAGGCCGACGTCGTCGAGGGCCGGCCCGACCTTGCCGCCCTGGCCCCCCATGGAATGGCAGCCGATGCAGCCCTTCTGCTGGAACAGGCGCAGGCCCTGGGCCGCGCTCGGAATGACCTTCATCGAGGCGTAGAAGCCCGGAAGCTCCTCGCCCGTCTGGCCCAGCATGAACAGGACGATCGCGTCGACGTCCGGCTCCGAGAGCTTCTGAGGCGGCATGCCCGATCCCGGCGTCACGGCGGCGGGCTCCAGGAAGTGCGCCCTGAGCCAATCCGGGGAGCGGCGGGCCCCCACCCTGTCCAGCTCGGGCCCGACCACCCCTCCCACCCCGCCGAGCTTGTGGCAGCCGCGGCAGCCCGTCGCCTCGAAGAGCTGCGCGCCGCGAGCCAGGCGCGGCGCGGCGGGGTTGTCGGAGGCCTCGTGGCACTGCCCGCACGAGGCCTCGATGTACTTGAGCGGAAGCATCGGCTGGTCCCAGTGCGCCACGCTGCCGTGGGCGTCCTCCAGGGTCGTCGCGCGCCCCTGGCCGCGGTGGCAGATCGTGCACCCGAACTTGTCAAAGGGATGCTCGTCGTGGCGCGGGTGGTAGGCGAGCGGCTGCGGGTAGCCGCCGTAGCTCGGGTCCTCGACGGCGAGGTGGCAGGTCGTGCAGCGGTCCACCCGGTTGAGCTCCGGCAGGAGGATCTGCTGGACCTGGAGCGGCGCGCGCATGGCCTGCAGCCTCTGCTCGGGGTTCGCGGCGCGCCGGACCTCCTCGGCGATGAACCGGCGCTGGTAGTCCTTCCAGGGCCGGTACTCGTCGCGGTAGTAGCCCAGGCCCGTCAGCAGGCCGACGAGGATGCCGAGCGCGGTGAACCACCCGTAGAATCTCCGGACGGATCCGTCGTCCATCTCAGCGGCCCTCCGTCGGGGGCGGCGGCGTGCGCCACGGCACGACCCAGCCCCAGTTCGGCCCGCGGAACAGCGTGCCGATGACCGTGAAGGCGATGGCCGCCGCCACGCACACGCTGAACACCGCCGTCGCCACCCTGCGCTCCTTCGCGAACCAGCGCCCGACCCCGGCGCGCCGCCGGTCCACGTACGGGAGCACGACAAGCGCCGTGACGATCAGGGCCGGCACCACGACGCCGCCCCAGAAGGCGGAGTAGCTCACCAGCTCCTGCAGCCCGAGGAAGTACCACGGGGCCTTCGCCGGGTTCGGGGGATGGACGGCGTTGGCGATCTCCTCCAGCGGGGCGTTCCAGAAGATGGCGAGGAAGAGCACGAACGCCACGACGACAAGGAACAGCAGCAGCTCCCGGAAGATGAGGTGCGGCCACGAGAACACCTCGTCCTCGGGGTTCTTGCCCACCTGGGGGGTCGTGCCGCGGGCGAGCTCCATCAGGCCGTAGGTCTTGTTTGTCGGGAGCTGGCCGAGCGGCAGCGACTGGACGGTGTCGGCGGACTCGTCGGGCCGGGACAGGCCGCCGTCCTTGCGGACCCTGAAGAGGTGGACGGCCACCATGAGCCCGCCGATCGCCGGCAGCACGATCACGTGCAGCGCGTAGAAGCGGGTCAGGGCCTCCTGCCCCACTATGTTGCCGCCGAGCATCAGGTACTTGAGCTTCGGCCCGACCACGGGCGCGTAGCCCGCGATGTTGGTGCCCACCGTGATGGCCCAGAACGCTAGCTGGTCCCAGGGGAGCAGGTAGCCCGTGAAGCTGAGCCCGAGGGTGGTCAGGAAGAGGCCGACGCCGACGAGCCAGTTGAACTCCCGCGGCGCCTTGTAGGCCCCCGTGTAGAACACCCGGCACATGTGGAGCATCACCGAGGCCACCATGAGGTGCGCGGCCCAGCGGTGCATGTTCCTCACGAAGAGCCCGGCGGAGACGACGAACTGCAGGTCCTTCATCCGGTCGTAGGCCTGCGTCGTGCTCGGCACGTAGTAGAACATCAGCAGGACGCCGGTGCCGATCAGGATGAAGAAGAGATAGAGCGAGATGAGGCCGAGGCCGAGCGAGTAGGAGGCGCGAAGCGCGTGCCGGTTCACCTTGGCCGGCTGCACGTGCAGCAGGAAGCTCGAGACCATCACCTGGGACCGCTCCAGGTTGCTCTGCGGGGGGCCGACGCGGAAGATGGACCTGCCGACCCGCGTCGCGGCAAACCATTTCCAGAGGCTCCGGGGGTCCAAATTCACAGGATGAGGTACTTGTCGAAGCCCACGCTCTGGCCCTTGTCCACGAGCAGCCGGCTGTCCTTGCTGAGCGTCACGAGGAACCAGGTGAGGGCCCTGGGCGCCGGGCCGCTCTCAACGAGCCCGTTGGGGCTGAAGACGCTGCCGTGGCAGGGGCAGTGGAAGCCCTTGTCGGTGCGGTTCACCGTGCACCCGAGGTGGGTGCACACCGCCGACAGGCACCGGAACGTGTTGCCCCGGCGCAGCAGGAAGACCCTCTCCTCCTCGAGGAAGGTGATGGACCCGTCGGGATAGTCCTCGGGCGCCCCCGCCTTGAACCTCTGGGCGGGCTCGAAGACGACGTTCGGCTCGAGGAAGCGGACGGTGGCGACGGCGGTCGCCGCGGCCGCGAAGGTCCCCGCGACCCAGCCCATCGAGAGCTGCAGGAAGCTGCGGCGGGAGACGTCGGCCCCAGTGTGCGGCGCGGGACTCATGTCAGGCGGGCACCAGCTCGACGCGCTCCATCGTGATCGCGCCCGTCGGGCAGCGGACGGCGCAGAGGCCGCAGCGTATGCACCGGGTCTCGTCCTTGATGATGGCGCCCTGCTCGCCGGGGCCGGGAATCCTTCCGTAGCGGGCCACGAAAGCCGACTGCAGCGCCTCGCTCCCGCGCAGCGCGGCCACGTCCACGAGCCGCAGGCAGTACTCTGGGCAGACGTCGGCGCAGCCCCCGCACAGGACGCACTCGTCCCCGTTGAACACCGGGCCCACGTGGCACTTGAGGCAGCGGTCCGACTGGCGCGTCGCCTCGGAGGCCGGGTAGGCGTTCTCGACCTCGGCTATCCCCACGCGCCGGTCGAGCGGGAGGGCCGGCGGCTTTCGCCGCTCGAGCTTCTCGTAGTCCGGCTTCATGGAGTAGCGGCCGGTGTCGTAGACCGTAACCCGCGCCTGCTGGGGCTCGGCGGGCACGCGCCCCGTGAGGAACTTGGCGATCGAGCGCGCCGCCTTCTTGCCCTCGGCCACCGCCGTGATGATGATGCGCGGCCCGAAGGCCGCGTCCCCGCCCGCGAAGACGTCGGGGCGCGACGTGGCCATGGTCGCCGGGTCGGCCTGCAGCGTGCCCCTGGGCGAGACCCTGAGGTTGTCCCCGGGCATGATCCACGACAGGTCCGGCGCCTGCCCGATCGCGAGGACGACGGTGTCGGCCTCCTGGATCTCCTCGCTTCCCTCTATGAACTGCGGGTTGAAGCGCCGGTTCTCGTCGAAGACGCGGCTCGCCCGCACGAGCTCGACGCCGGTCACCTTGCCGTCGCGCCCGAGGATGCGCCTCGGGCCGTAGCGCGTGTGCAGCTGTATGCCCTCCTCCTCGGCCTCCTCGATCTCCTCCCGGGCCGCGGGGATCTCGTCCAGGCTCTCGAGGCAGTACATGTGCACGTCTGGCACGCCGCTCCTGATCGCCTCGCGGGCCACGTCGAGCGCGATGCGCACCTCGTCGGGGGCCTCCGTGTCCCTCGCGGTCAGCTCCTCGAGCACCGTCGCCGCCTTGCGGAGCGCGACCCGGAGCTCCGCCTCGCTCATCCCGGCCACCGCCTCGGACTGGCGCACGATCGAGCGCGCCACGTCGAACGCGACGTTGCCGCCCCCGATCACGACGACCTTGCGCCCGAGCTTGACCTTGTAGCCCAGGTTGACGTTCAGCAGGAAGTCTATGGCGCGCACCACGCCGTCGTTCTGCACGCCCTCGATCGCGAGCTCCCGGCTCTTGTGGGCGCCGATCCCGAGGAACACGGCCTCGAAGCCCTGCCCGCCCAGGTCCGCAAGGGTGAAGTCCGCGCCCAGCCTCGAGCTGAGCCGGATCTCGACGCCCAGCGCCTCGATCGCGGCGATCTCCGCCCGGACGATCTCCCTCGGGAGCCGGTACTCCGGGACCCCGAGGACGAGCATCCCGCCGGCGACCTTCTGGCTCTCGAACACCGTCGGGGCGAACCCCATGAGCGCAAGCTCGTGCGCGCACGAGAGGCCGGCGGGCCCCGCGCCGACGACAGCTATCTTGCGCCCGCCGCCCAGGCGCTCCCGCCTCGGATCGAGGAGCTGCGGGTAGACCTTCCCCAGGTCGAACGCGTCCGACTCGACGCCGAATCGCTCGCAGACGAAGCGCTTCAGCGCCCGGATCGAGACGGGGGCGTCGATGGCGCCGCGCCGGCACTTGGCCTCGCAGGGCGCCGCGCACACGCGCCCGCAGATCGACGCGAAGGGGTTCGGGGCGCGGGCGATGATGTAGGCGTCCTCGAAGCGGCCCTCCGCTATGGCCTGCACGTAGGCGCCGGAGTCCGTGCGCACCGGGCAGCCCTCGCGGCAGAGGACCTGCCTTGCGAAGTATCCCGCGTCAGGCAGCTCGACGGCGTAGGTCGCGGGCATGATCTCGGGGCGCGGGGAGGTCCTGCGCGGTCACTTCTGGGCGTAGGCGGCCAGGATCTCCTTCAGCCTCGCGTCGGCGTCGGCCTTGGCCGCGGCGTCGGCCTTCGAGTACTTGTCGTCGAAGAGGGCCTTCTTGCGCACGGACGAGTCGTAGGCCAGGAACTCGTAGATCTTCTTCGCCTGGCCGGGGCTGATGCCGGAGCCCGGCTTGTGCATCATGCGCTTTATGTAGCGCGACCACTCGTCCGGGAGGGCGAACTGGCAGTTGATCGGCCTCGCAAGCGTGTGGCAGGCGGAGCACTTCTGGCGGAAGACCGGGTAGTTGTCCCGCAGCCCCGCCGGGTAGGCCGAGACGTCTATCGAGGTCGGCCCGCTGTCGAACTGGGCGAGCTGCTCCTTGGTGAGCGCCTGGACATCCTCGTCCGCGGCGCGAACGGCTACGATCAGGGCGGCCGCGCAGGCCCCGGTCAGGATCAGCGTTAGCACGCGGCTTTTTTTCATGGGCGTCATCTTTTGGTGTTTCGGCGGATCCCGGCGCGCCGTGGGGCGGCCGGCCTGCCATCCGACCCCAGACGATAGCAGAAGCCGCCGTCCGGGCGCTAATCACGTCTTGGTGTTCTCTTATCGGCTATTGGCCTTGCCCGCTCCCGGCGGGGAGGCGGCGCCCTATCCGTGCATCTGCGAGCGCAGCGAAAGCCTGTACGCGGTCGGCGCCATGCCCAGGTGCCGCTTGAAGACGCTGTTGAAGCGCGGAATGGAGCCGAAACCCGAGGCGAACACCACCTCCGATATGCGCAGCCCCGGGTCCCCAAGCAGCGTCTTCGCCTTCTCAAGGCGCACGCGCGTCACGTACTCGGTCAGCGTCATGCCCGTCGCCCTCTTGAACAGCTTGCAGAAATAGAACCGGCTCACCCGCACGTGCTCGACCACCTGCGCCAGCGCGATCGGCTCGTCGACGTGCTCATGGACGAAGCGCTTGGCCCTGGTCACGGCCGGCGGGTCCTCGGACGAAAACGCGATCGCGTGGGCCTCGATGAAATCGGCCAGGTACTGCGCGAACACGCTCAGGAGCTGTATTATGGCCTCAAAGCGCTCGGCGTTGACGACGGGCGTGTCGAAGTAGGCCTTGCGCAGGCGCGCCTCCCATGCGCCGTTCTGGCCGGCGCCGATGAGCTTGAGCACCATCTCGAAGTCGCGCTGCGTGGGCTCCCTCCGCAGCACCTGGCCGCTCATGAGCGTGGCCAGGTGGCGCCCACGGACCAGCACCGGCACGGCAACCTCCGTCAGCCCGGCGTAGCAGTTGATCTGGGTCGGCCCCGAGTGGTGGGCGGCGGCCCTGCGGGCCCGCCCCTGCACCTCCATGCACGCGGCGCAGCCGACGGCCGTCCCCGCCGACAGGGAGCAGAACGGGTTCTCGGAACGGCCCATGGCGCGCCTCTGCGCGGGCTCCTCGGGCGCCACCACGGCCAACGGCACCCCGGTCGCCTTCCGGAAGGCGTCCTCGTAGTACTGGACCACGGGGAATCGGGATATTCTCTCGAAGGTCGGCTGGTTCACGGGCAGGCCAAGCTAGCCGGGCAAACGGGACATGCAAGGACTGCCCGCCGGAACTGCTTCGGCCGGATTCGGCGATGCGGGCGGCCTTCGGCAGGCCATTCCGCAGACGTTTGAAGCGCAGGGGGCTCCCGGAAATGAGGCGCCCCGCACGGCTGCCAATCCCGGGCGCAGGGCCCGTGGCCGTCCGCCCGCGCGTGCGAACGGCGGCCATGGCCGGCTTGCGCCGGCGGGTTGTCGATTGCCGAAGACCCGGACCCATGCCGGGCTACCCTCGGCGACTAGCGCCTGCGGTCGTCGTCCCGCCACTCGCCCCTGGTCTGGTGATAGTGGCCGTCGCGGTCCTTGTCCCAGTGCGGTGCGAACCAACGGCTGTGCGCATGCGGCGGGCGGTCCCAATGGCCGCCGACCCATGAGTAATGTCCGGGGGCGCCGTCCCAGTAGCCCCCCACCCACACAAAATCAGGGCCGGGGCTGACCCCGATGATCACCTCGTGCCGAAGCTCGGGTGGCGGCGCCTCTATGGCGATGTTGATCGAGATGCCCGCCAGGGCGCCGGAGGCTGAGGCGGAGGAGGTTGTGAACCCCGCGATGGATAGAAGGCCGAGCCCCCCGGCGAGACGAAGCGATGCGCCCGGAGTGCGAAGCAGATAGCTGATAGGCTGTTTCATTGGGGGCCTTGGACAGGAAAGGCGCCCGTTCGGCCCGCGGTGGCCGGACGAAATAGGTGTATACCCCAGCCCCACGGCCCTGGCACGGGAAGGACTGGCGCCAGAGGGCCGGCGCTCTGCAATGAGGGCCGCCCCAGTGGGGTGAAAACCTCACAGCTGAGGCGGCGCCGGCCCGGGGCGACCGGGGCCCGGGGGAAATCAATCGGTAACTTAAGCGATCCGGGGCGGTCAGTGTCATCATCATGAAAAACAGCCAACCCGCATCCCGCGATTCAACCGACACATTCCTCAGCGACCTTCGCGCACTTGTCACCGAGGCCGAGAAGCTGCTCGACGAGTCCCCTGACGGCGACGACAAGGGGATAGGGCACGCGCTGCGCGCGCGCCTTGACGCCGCGCAGGAGCGCTTCACCGACATCTACGACGGCGCAAGAAGGCAGGTCATCGCGGGCGGAAAGCACGCCGACAAGGCCATCCGCGAGAACCCCTACCAGTCCCTGGCGATCGCCGCATGCGTGGGCCTGCTGTTCGGCGTCCTCGTCGGCCGCCGCTCCAGGTAGCGGCCGATGCGATGGACTCCGGGCAACCCGATTCGCCGGGGCTGCTGGGTTCGTTCCGGAACCTGGGGGACAGCCTGCTGGCCAGCCTCCAGGATCGGATTGCGCTGGTATCGCTTGAGCTGAAGGAGGAGAAGCTCCGGCTGGTCCAGGTCTCCTTCTGGATCAGCGCCATACTCTTCGCGGGCGCGATGGCGATGGTGTTTGCCAGCCTGACGCTTGTCTACCTCTTCTGGGAGACGGCGCGGCTCGCGGTGCTGGGAGGCCTCGCGCTGCTGTACGCCGCGGCCTTCGTGTCCATCGTCGTGGCCTTCCGCCGCTACCTCGCGCGCCAGCCCCCGCCGCTTGCAGCGACGCTCCAGGAGGTCGGGGAGGACCGCGAATGTATCCAAAAGAGGAACTGACTTCCCTGGCGGCCAGCAAGTCCGCCCTGAGGCTGCGGATCTCCGTCAGGCGCTCGGAGTGCGCCGCCGCGGCGGCGCGCCTGGCCCGGCCCATCCGCTGGGTCGACCGGGCCCACGCCAGATGGCGCCGCCTCTCGCCGCTGGTCAAGCTGGCCTCCGTGCCGATCGCCATCCTGATGGGCCGACTGGGGATTCGGCACTTGCGGACGGTGGGGGCGGTGGTGAGATGGAGCCCGCTCGTGCTCGGCGCAGTCCGCAGCCTGACCCTGCAACGGGGCCATTCCGGCCGCGGCTGAGCCGGGGTCGTCGGGCCGATCCCGCGATGAAAACGGCTCTGCTCATCCTCTACTTCGCCACCTGGGGATTCATACCGCACCTGCTGCTCCTGAAGAAGCGCCCGTCCGCAACCCTGGCGTGGCTCTGGGCCATCGTATTCATCCCATTCCTCGGCTCGCTCGTCTATTTCGCACTCGGCACCGACCGGCTGAAGCGCCGCCGGCTGAGGCGCCGGTCCCTGTATTCCGCCCGCTCCACGCGCCAGCCCGTGCCGGCCGACACGACCGATGACGCCACCAAGGGGCTGCTCGCGGGGCTCCCCCGCAGGGATCAGCAGTTTCTGCGGCTGCTCTCGCGGATAAACCAGCTTCCCATCAGCTCATCGGAGAACCTGCGCATCCTGCGCGATTCCAATGAGTTCTACGCCGCGCTCGAGGAGAGGATCCGCGGCGCCCGGCACCACGTCCACCTGGAGTTCTATGTCTGGAACGCCGACGAGACAGGCGCGAGATTCCTCAAGCTCCTGGCCGATGCCGCCCGGCGCAACGTCAAGGTCCGCCTGCTGCTCGACGGCGTGGGCTCGCACGGCTTCGGCGAGGACCTCCTTTCCGAATTCACCGCTGCCGGGGGACGGTTCTCCTGGTTCCAGAGCCTGGATCCAAAGCGCAGCCGCTTCTTCCTGAACCTGAGGAACCACCGCAAGCTCCAGATTGTCGACGGCGCGTCCGCCTTCGTCGGCGGCATGAACATCGGCCGCGAATACGAGGGCCTCGATCCCGCGCTTGGCCATTGGCGCGACGTGCAGATCGAGGTCGACGGCAAGGTGGTGTCCGAGCTGCAGGACGTCTTCGCCGACGACTGGTTCTTCGCCACGGGGGAGAAGATATCTTCGGCGCCGTACTTCCCGCCGTCGACCGGCGCCGCCCGGCACATCGTGAGCGTCGTGCTGGGCGGCCCCGACAGGCGCAACGAGCCCATCAGCAAGTCGATAGTGAGCCTCCTGAACGAGGCCAGCACGCGGGTCTGGATCGCCACGGGATATTTCGTCCCGGACGACGTGATACTCGCCGCCCTGGAGCTGGCGGCAAGCCGCGGCGTCGACGTGCGCCTGCTCATCTCCGAGAAGAACGACCACCCGTGGCTTGTGGTCGTCGGCCGGTCCTACTACGGCGAGCTCCTTGCCGCGGGGGTGCGGATCTTTGAGTACTCGGCCGGGGTCAACCACGCCAAGGTCATGCTGGCGGACGACCACTGGGCGATGGTCGGGTCCGCCAATCTCGACTACCGGTCGATGCGGCTGAATTTTGAGCTCAACCTGCTCTTCCACTCCGCCGAGCGCAACGGCGAGCTCGCGCGGACCCTCGAGCACGATTTTGCGCTCAGCCAGGAGATCGACCGGGCCGGCTTCGCCAGCCGGCCTTTCAGGAAGAAGTTCGCGGAGGCGGCCCTGAGGCCTCTTTCGCCCATGCTCTGACCGCTGCGCCCCCGGCCGGCGCCGGGGTGTTTGGCGCCTCACGGCGGGGCCGGGACTCCAAGCCGGTCGCGAACGGGCGGACGCCGGCGGGACCGCTCAGCTCCCCAGAGGAGGGACGCCCGCTTCAGCGCCCGATAAGCTCCCCCATTGCCGAGATCGCGGGAATCCGGTCGCAGACGACCTTAATCGACATGAGGATCGGAACCGAGAGGATCGCCCCAGGCACGCCCCACAGCCAGACCCAGAATATCAGCGAGACAAAGATGGCCACCGGGTTGAGCGTGAAGCGCCGCCCAAGCAGGGCCGGGGTGACGAGATTCGCCTCCAGGAGATGGAGCGCCATGTACAGCAGGGGAGCCAGGAGCCCCCGCCATGGCGAATCGAAGGTGAGGAGGCCGACCGCCGCCAGGATGACGACCCCGCCGACCGCGCCGAAGTACGGAATGAAATTCAGAAGCGCCACGAGGATTCCCCACATCGCGGCATTCGGAATCCCGATGAGGTAGAGGCCCACGCTCACGAGCGCTCCCAGGCAGACGTTGATCAGCGAGATCGAGAACAGATAGTTGGATATGTTCCGCTGTATCTCATGGCTTATCTCGACCGCGCGTATCTTCCCCCTCAGGGTCGGGTTTAGGCGGACGAGCTTCTGCAGAAACAGGTCGCCGGAGGCGAGCAGCAGGTAGATCAGCACCAGCACCTCGCCCAGGCCCGCCAGGAGGGTGCCCGTCCAGTTGAGGATGGAGCTGGTGCCGCGCTGGTCCTTGACCTCCACCATGGGCGTCTTTTTTTGCTCCTCTTTCTTCTCCGCCTCCGTGGCGCCAAGATCACCCACCGCCGCCGTCGCCTGGCTGAAGTGCCAGGCCTTCGGGAAGATCCTCTGAACCCGCTGCCTTAGCTCGGTCATGTGCTGCGGGGCCTCATTCATCCACCTCGCCGCCGGTCGTTCCAGTTGAACGAACCCAGCCCCGATGACGGCCACCAGGAGGCAGAAGACGACGGCGGCCGAGAGGGGCGCCGGGAGGCGGAGGCAGGACAGACAGCGCACCAGCGGCTGCAGGGTCATCGCCGCCATCCACGCCAGGAGGACCGGGAGGATGACTGGACGGGCAACGTAGAGGAAGGCGATCGTGCCGAGCACGATTATGACGAGTTGCGCCGACGCCATCTTGACCGGTTCCTGCGCGCCCGCTTGATCGGACGGCGGTTCGCTGGCAGCCGGATTGACGCCCGCGACAGGCTCGCCCGCCTCTGAACAGGCGCATATTGCCCCGGCCTCGGGTCCGCTGGGTGGCTTCATGTCAGTTCCTGCGCGCCAAGAGCGCCTTGCGCAGCCACGTTGCGCGCGGGGTCGAGGCGGTCGTGTTCCCAGGGCAAAGCGGCGCCCTGCTTGTTCCGTTCTAAATGTGTTTCTGAGAAGGTCATCGGCACGGATTAGGGGCGCAGGGCGAGCAGGCTCCCGCGGGCGGGGAACGAGAAGGGCGATGCTAATGGAAGGGCCGCCGGAAGGGAATGGGGCGTTTACGGTATAGAGTTGAACCCGCCGGCTCATGACGCGGTTGCTTGACCCAGTGGGTCAAGCCCCCGTGCCCCCATTGGGAGGCCGCCCGTCAACCGTTCAATTGCGCCCGCCGTCGCCCAGGGAGGAGGCTGGTCGTCCTTGGTGCCCGGGGCCGGACTCGAACCGGCACTTCCTTTCGGAAATCGGATTTTAAGTCCGAAGCGTCTACCGTTCCGCCACCCGGGCAGCGGGCGCCCGCAAATTTCTGGCAAACACGGCGCCGAACGCGAGCCTTTGTCGCGGGGCGCCCCGGGGGAAGCCGGCGGACCGCGCGCCCGCGAAGAATTGGCTTTCCAATCCCGCCGCGGATGGGCGAGCTTCTCGAAAAGCATGAGACGCCAGACCCCCGCCGCCCTCATCGCCCTGCTCCTGGCCATGGCCTCGGCCCCGCCGGCCTACCCCTGGGGCGCCGAGGGCCACTGGGCGCTTTCGCTCGTGGCCGCCGGGCACCTGAGCGCGGACGCCCGGAGCCATGTCGCGAAGATACTGGGGAACGACGACCTGGCCTCGGTCTCCGTCTGGATGGACGACCTGCGCTCCGCCTTCTTCCACACGGGCCCGCTGGGCTCCGATCCCGAGGCGCTCAGGTTCAACGCCATGTTCCCGGAGAACTCGCAGTGGCACTATGTCGACATCCCGCTCGGGACAAGAGCCTACGAGCTCAACGGCGCCTTCTCCAACCCCCACGACGTCGTCCACATGGTCGAGGAGGCGGTGGCGGTCCTCGAAGGGGGCGGCGACAGGAGGATCACGAAGCGCGAGGCGCTCCTGATGCTCGTGCATTTCGTGGGCGACGAGCACCAGCCCCTGCACGTCGGAAACGGATTCTACGAGGTCGTTTCCGACAGGACCGTGCGCCTCGTCACGGACCCCGCGGCCGCGAAGGCCCTGCCCAACGACAAGGGCGGAAACGCGCTCTTCTTCGGGCCCGGGCGGTTCGACGAGCTGCACGCCTACTGGGACACGGCGCTTGTCGGGAGGATCGCGAACAGCGCCGAGCCCGCGGAGCTGGCGAAGATCCTTGAATCCCAAGTCATTGCAAATGGCGCGTCCTGGGCGAGCCCCGGCGACTACCGCCACTGGGCCGAGGGATGGGCCACGGAGAGCCTCGAGGCGGCCAGAACCGCCTATGCAGGGGTCACCTTCGGCGCCGAGACCCCCGATCCGAAGGGCGGGATAAAGAGTATAAAGATCACTTTCCCACCCCATTACGACGAGAACTGCATCCCGTTGGCTGAGAAGCGCCTCTCACAGGCCGCTTTCCATCTCGCCGAGCTACTGAACGCCATCCGCTGGGCGGATTGAGGCGCCGCGCACGGCCACAAATAGGCTCGCCCATTTTTTTGCGCTCCGGCAGGTTCGGGAATGACAGTCTCTCAAAACCATCCCATCCAAATGAAGATACCCAACCCATGGAAATTGGGCGCAAGCGTCGCCTTCGCCGCGTCCCTGATCACGTCCGCGCACGCGAGCGAATCGGACATCAACCTGCCCAACCTGAACGCGGTCTCGTTCATGGGCGGCGCGCTCAGCGGCTCCGCGGTCCTCATGGCTGGGCTCGCCGTATGCCTGGTCGGGATGGTCTTCGGCTGGGTCCAGTACGTCCAGACGCGCAAGCTTCCCGTCCACGCATCGATGTCGAACGTCTCGAACGTGATCTGGGAGACATGCAAGACCTACCTCTGGCAGCAGGGCAAGTTCCTGGTCGTCCTCTGGTGCCTGATCGCCGCCTGCATCGCGTACTACTTCTACGCTCTGTCCGGCCAGACGGCCGGCCATGTCGTCGTGATCCTCATGGCCTCGATCCTGGGCATCCTCGGCAGCTACGGCGTGGCCTGGTTCGGCATCCGGATCAACACGGTCGCGAATTCGCGCACGGCGTTCTCCGCCCTCAAGGGAATGCCCCTCGCCTCGCTCAACATCCCGCTCAAGTCGGGGATGAGCGTCGGCCTGCTCCTCGTGGCGATCGAGCTCTTCTTCATGATCTGCATCCTCGCGTTCATCCCGTCGGAGCTCGCGGGCCCGTGCTTCATCGGCTTCGCGATCGGCGAGTCGCTCGGGGCGTCGGCGCTGCGCATCTGCGGCGGCATCTTCACGAAGATCGCGGACATCGGGGCGGACCTGATGAAGATCGTCTTCCAGATGCCCGAGGACGACCCGCGCAACCCGGGCGTCATCGCGGACTGCACGGGCGACAACGCCGGCGACTCGGTGGGGCCGACGGCGGACGGGTTCGAGACCTACGGGGTCACCGGCGTCGCGCTGATCGCGTTCCTGGCGATCGCGATGGCCTCGACGCCCGCGCTCTGCGGGACGCTGATCGTCTGGATCTTCGCCATGCGCATCCTGATGATCCTCACCTCGCTCGGCAGCTACTTCGTGAACGGCTGGGTGAGCCAGGCGCTCTTCGGGAGCAAGAGGGACTTCAACCTGGAGCAGCCGCTCACCAACCTGGTCTGGATCACCTCCCTCGTCTCGATCGCCGTCACCTTCGGCGCGACGTACGTGCTCCTCGCCTCCCACCCGCAGTGCCCGGCGGGCCTCTGGTGGGTGCTGGCGACCATCATCTCCTTCGGCACGCTCGCCGGCGCGCTCATCCCCGAGTTCACGAAGATCTTCACCTCCACGGAGAGCCGCCACGTCAAGGAGATCGTCACGTCCTCGAAGCAGGGCGGCGCCTCGCTCAACATCCTCTCCGGCTTCGTGGCCGGCAACTTCTGCGCGTTCTGGATGGGGCTGGTGATCATAGCGCTCATGGCCGGCGCCTATTTCTTCTCCGGCAACCCCGCGCTCCAGCAGATCATGCCCGCCGAGTTCGTGTTCGCGGCGCCGATCTTCGCGTTCGGCCTCGTCGCCTTCGGGTTCCTCGGCATGGGGCCGGTGACGATCGCGGTCGACAGCTTCGGGCCCGTCACCGACAACGCCCAGTCCGTCTACGAGCTCTCGCAGATCGAGTCCAAGAACGACATCTCTGCGGAGATAGAGCGCGACTTCGGGTTCAAGCCGGACTTCGCGCAGGCTAAGCACCAGCTCGAGAAGGGCGACGGCGCCGGCAACACCTTCAAGGCGACGGCAAAGCCCGTGCTCATCGGCACGGCCGTCGTGGGGGCGACCACGATGGTCTTCGGCATCATCATGCTCCTCAAGCGCCTGCACCCCGACACCATCGAGCGGCTCTCCCTCGTCCATCCCGAGGCGATCATGGGCCTGCTCATGGGCGGGGCCGTCATATACTGGTTCACGGGAGCGAGCACGCAGGCCGTGGTCACCGGCGCCTACCGGGCCGTCGTCTACATCAAGGAG
>Ga0074045_10000184_pt1 | contig 58582 bp, 51 predicted proteins | sample BogForMeECP23OM2_FD_94442 | JGI IMG/M metagenome (GOLD analysis project Ga0074045, IMG submission 94442) | Bog forest soil microbial communities from Calvert Island, British Columbia, Canada - Bog Forest MetaG ECP23OM2 | ecosystem: Environmental > Terrestrial > Soil > Wetlands ... | reverse complement strand
TTTCCTCGAGCTTATCTTTCCGCCGGCCGACGAGGGCGACTTCTGCGCCTTCTCTCGCCAAAGCGAGGGCGATTGCCCGGCCAATGCCAGTCCCGCCTCCGGTTACAACCGCGACCTTTCCTGCCAGCCTTGTCACGTTCTACCTCGCTTGCGCGTCTAACTGGTGTAGGATTCCACTGACTGCTGGTTCGATGACAGTCGGGCGAATGTAGCATCCGGCTTAGCCGGGCTGCAAGGCTCGGAAAGCGTATTGGGAAGAGAGGCCGAGGGATCATGCGTATTGGCATCACCGGATATCCTACCTATGGCGGCTCGGGTGTAGTCGCTACCGAGCTGGGGCAGGAGCTAGCCGCGCGCGGACACGACGTACACTTTATTACCTACGCGCCGCCGATTCGGATCAACCTGGCTGATCCACACATTCACTTTCACCAGGCCGCTGTCGTTTCCTACCCGCTGTTTGACCACTCCCCCTACACTTTATCGTTGGCCGTAAAAATGTTGGAAGTGTTCGAACAGGAATCACTGGATCTTCTGCACGTGCACTACGCGATTCCGCATTCGGTGAGCGCGCTGTTGGCGCGGTCAATGGCCGCACCCAAACGGTTGCCATTTATCACCACCCTGCACGGAACGGATATCACGCTGGTTGGCAACAATCCTAATTTTTTGCCCATCACGAAGTATTCGATTGAGCAGAGCGACGGCGTTACTTCCATTTCCGATTATTTGTTGACGCAAACGATACAGGAATTCGGGATCAAACGGTCGATCGAAGTAATCCCCAATTTCGTGAACTGCGATTTGTATTGCCGGCGACCGGATGAAGCGCTGCGCGCCCACTGGGCGCCGGACGGCGAACCGATTCTGATGCATCTATCGAATTTCCGTCCGGTAAAACGGATTCTCGACGCCGTGGAGATTTTTGCAGTGGTGCGCGAGAGAATGCCGGCCAAGCTGGTCATGATTGGAGACGGTCCAGACGGCGAGGCAGCGCAAGTATTGGCGCGCAAACGGGGAGTCGAAAAAGATGTGCTGTTTCTGGGCCAGCAGAATGAAGTGATGCGCAAGTTGAGCCAGGCGGATCTGTTTCTGCTGCCTTCTCAATTGGAATCATTCGGCCTGGCAGCGCTCGAAGCGATGGCCTGCGAAGTCCCGGTGATTGCAACAAATGTCGGCGGTTTGCCAGAAGTCGTGGAATCAGGGGTGGATGGATATTTAGTGGAACCGGGCGACGTAGCTCAGGCGGCGAAGCATGCGATTGATTTATTGTCGAGATCGGATCGGGGTCGCGAGATGGGAAAGCTGGCTCGCGTCCATGCCAAGAAGAAATATTGCGCCAATGATGTAATTCCTATGTATGAGAGCTATTACGAACAAGTGCTGGGGCACCGGGCTGTGGCCCGGGCTTAGGCGGGCATTTGACCAGTGCATCAGTTTGAAACTCGAACTATTTCTGGATTTCATGCGGGCGCTCTTGGTGGTCGATATGGAATCAGGTTTGTTTTAGATAGCACCCAGGCGGTTCGCTCCGGGCACAGAGCCGGTGTGAGGCGAGCGAATGATAGCCCCAGTTCAGTAAATGCATAGCGCCTGGGAGTTTGGAAAACCAGACCAGGGGGCGGGCCCACCAGATTTCGTGAGCTAGGGCGACGACGGCGGCAGCGCCGCCGAACGGGCGGACGTCGGGGAGAAGAAATTTCAGTTCGTGAAGTAATTCGTTCGGCGCGAGTCCCAAGAGCGGACCGACGCGGGTGTCCTGGAGTGGCGCGACTGCCAAGCCCCTCTCGGAAAGGATGGGAGCAAGCCAGTGGGCGATGCGGGTGCAGAAGCCGCAGTCAGCGTCGTAGAAAAGCCAGCCATGGGCGTGCCGGCCTTTGCTGTCGGTGTATTCGTTGGAGAGAGAGATCATGGGGTACCTCGAAGTTCAATGATCGGAAAAGCGATTTTTGTGAGAAGCCAGGGCCGACTGGCAGGTGGCGTTACGTTCGAAGATGGCTTTTTAGCCCGCTCTCTTTTTGTCGTTGCCAAGCAGCGTGATGACTTTTCCGCGAAGTTTGCCTACGCCTTTTAAGGCGCCGACTGGCATACCGAGGATTTCTTCAAATAGTCCGGTCATCGTGGTCAGAAACTCGAGCATCGTTTCCAGCCGCTCGCGGGTGTAGGTGTCGCTTTGCGTATTTGCCTTTAACTCCTGAACACATTCGTCGAGGACCCGCAGCGTGGGGTCGATTTCGCGGCGCTTGCGTTCCTCCGACACGGTGCGGAAAATTTCCCAGACATCTTTGGTGGTCTCAAAATGGTCGCGCCGGTCGCCCAGAACATGCACTACGCGGGCAATTCCCCACCCCTGGAGTTCTCGCAAGCTGGTGCTGACGTTTGACCGAGCCACCGCCAGAGTCGTCGCGATCTCATCGGCCGGCAGCGGCTTGGGCGAAAGGAACAGCAGCGCGTGGAGTTGGGCTACGGTGCGATTGATGCCCCATTTCGTGCCCATCTCACCCCAATGCAGGATGAACTTCTGGGCAACGGGAGTAAGTGATTCTGGTGCGGTTCTGATTTGCGTGGTCACGAGGTCCTCGCGGAAGTGGATTTCGGAGCAGGTTCTGCTGCCAGGAAAGACCAGCGCTGGCTGCAGTACCGCTAGTAAATTCTGTCACAACAGAATATACAGTAAATATAGAATCTTGTCAATGGGATCGCGGACCGGGTCCCCCGGCACTTGCGAAAAAGAGCCACCGCTCCGTGGGCTCGGGAGAAGCGCTTTGGTCCGGTGATGCCGTGCCGCGGGTTAGAGGATGCTGACTTCGGGGACTGTCGGTACCAATTGGGGCACGTCGATGCGGATGCGGGTTCCCTTCCCTTCATGGCTCCGGATATCGAGGTTGAAATCTGTGCCGTAGAGGACCCGGAGTCTTTCGCGAACGTTGCTCAGTCCGATACCCTCAACGTAGACGTGAGGCATTTTTTCTTCAGAGATGCCCACGCCGTTATCCTCAATTTCAATGTGCAGGCGGCCATCGCGATTCGAAGTGCGCAGGCAGATGCGGCCACCCTCTAGCTTCGGAGCGAGTCCGTGCTTCAAACTGTTCTCAATCATGGGCTGAAGCAGCATGCTTGGGATAAACGTTTCGAGCGTGTCCTTGTCAATTTCCTTCACTATCTCGAGACTGTCTTCGCCGAACCGCGCGACTTCAATATCAAGGTAATCGTCGATGAAGGACAATTCTTCACGCAAAGGCACAAACGTTTCGTGCTTACGGAGGAGTCGCCGCAAGATACTGCTGAGTTTTAGAACCACCCCGCGAGCCGTGTCGGGATCCATGCGAATCAGCGCAGACACGGTGTTGAGGGTGTTGAAAAGAAAATGGGGATTGATCTGGCTCGCGAGTGCATCCATCCTGGCACGCAAAAGCAGCTGCTGATGGCGCTCGAGATTCATTTCGATACGCGTGTTGTTCCAAATTTTTAGCGGTGCGGCGACCGACATCAGCGTGCCGATTACGACCAGCGAGAGCAGCCAATTCCAGTTGGGGTCGATCGCGAACAACCACTTCAATTTGGTAGCGTGCACCAATGCCACTCGGCCAAGCTCTAGCCCAACGCAGGTAAGAAGCGGCAGCATTTCCCATGACATTTTGGCGTGATTGACGAGGCCGATCACCGCTTTGGGAATATTCAGAAAGGTGAAGGGGCCGAAATTCCACAAATCTTCTTTGTCAGGAATCAATTGACGAATGAGGCCGCCGAGCAGCCCGGCCGTAGCGGCAACTGGCATCGCCAACCATTCATGCGCCAACAAAGTGGGAATCGTGATAATCGCCCCACCGATGGGGCCTACGACCCGCCCGCCGAGAAGCCCCATCAGAAACGCTCCTTCGAGCGAGAGATCGGCGAACTGATAGGCCCGGCTGACCAGGCGAAGCGTGACGCCAACAATCAGGGCAGGCGTCATAAAAAGCATCAACTTCAGTTTCTGATCGGAATCGCGTTCTTCCGTGAATAGCACCCGGCGAAATGTATTCCAACGCGCTAGCAAAGCCGCAATGGAGGAAGCCACGCCTACTTTCAGAAGGAGGGTGAATAGAATTTCGCGAAGTGATGCGCCAGTGTCCATAATTCTCAAACGATGCGAGTACGCTAGCCAAATGCGTGTCGAAAGTAAAGAACGCTAAATTGATCCGTACCGGGATAATCGGAAGAGAAAAAAGGAAGGACTGCCGATCCTGATATACTTGGAATTCCCATGGCCAACAAACGATCTGCGTCAAAACAAATAGCAAGCGCGAAACTTTCTTCCGTGCGAGAAGTAGCCGAAGCAGCGCTGCCATCGAAGTTTGGCATGTTCACGATTTACGGATTTGAAGACAACGGATCACAAGCGGAGGCTGTGGCGCTCGTTCACGGAAAGGTGCGTAAAGGAAAGTCGCCGCTGGTACGCGTACATTCACAGTGTCTGACGGGAGATGTTCTGGCATCGTTGCGATGCGACTGCCGCGCACAGCTGGAGCTGTCACTGAAAAAAATCAGTAAAGCCCCCTCGGGGATCCTCTTGTATCTCCCCCAAGAAGGACGCGGCATTGGTTTGATGAACAAACTACGCGCCTACCAGTTGCAGGATGGCGGTATGGATACGGTGGAAGCGAATGAATCGCTCGGATTCGAGGCCGATGCGCGGGACTATGCGTTTCCCGCACAGATCTTGCTGAAATTGGGTGCGACGCGAATTCGTTTGCTCTCGAACAATCCGGACAAGGTAAAGCAGCTCGAAGACGCCGGAATTACAGTCGTGGAGCGGGTTCCCTGCCAACCACGAATTTCGAAGAGCTCGCGAACCTATTTGGAAACAAAACAACGGAAGATGGGGCATATTCTGCAGGGGCTCTAGATGTGTACGGCCCGGCGCATGGCATGGGAGAAAGCCAGGCACTTTCATTTGGAGGAATCATGACTCCGATCATCCAGCAAACTGTACGTTTCAGGGCTACGCCGGATCTTTTATTTGAGTTGTACGTGGATACGCGAAAGCACTCTGCCTCAACCGGGGCGCCGGCAAAGGTTAGTCGCAAGGTCGGGGCCAACTACACAGCCTTTAACGGCGCGATTCACGGAAAAAATCTGCTGGTACTTCCTGCAAAAAGAATTGTGCAATTGTGGCGGGCGAAGCATTGGAGGAAAGAAGATTCATCTATTTTGATTTTGACATTCAGTCGCGCGGCAGGCGGCGGACAGATTGATTTGGTGCATGTAGGCGTGCCGCCGTATGACCATCAAGGCGTGCGCGAAGGTTGGCCGAAGTACTACTGGAAACCCTGGAAGAAGTTCTTGGCAGCGACAGAAAACAAGTAAACAGGCGTACCGACGTCCTGATCGTGCACTCTATTACCCGCCGCCAACAAACTGGACGATTTCGAACGTATCACCCGGAGCAATTTCAGTCGTTTCCCATTCAGCTTTGGGCAAGATCTCGCGATTGTACTCGATGGCAACGCGACCGGCATGCAGACCCAACTGATCGAGCAGGCAGCGAATCGTTGTGCCGGAAGGAGTTTCGCGCTTCTCGCCATTCACTTCAATTTGGATTGTGTTTTTCACCGTTCGAGTACCCGCCGCTGCTCACACCGAGGGTACCTTGGGTCTCGCGCGAAGTGCAAATCGCAACTGCCCCGTTCCCAATCCTGCTTCCGCCCGGATCACCATCGCTGCTTCACTGCTGGTGATTTTCGGCATCTCAAAATCAATTTGCGCTTGCCCGGAGATCCCGGATTTACTGCTGAACGGCGGATGATGCGCGCTACCGTCGATGTGCACTTCAAGTTTTGCGCCCGCTACGGGTTCGCCGTTCTCTTCTTTCACGGAAATTCGCAGGGTCGCCTGTTTGCCGGCAAGCCAGGACTTCGCATTCATCAGTTCGATATTCAATTTGCGCGGCACCGGTGAGTGTTGTGCTATTTCTTCCGAGCAGGAAGAGAGTTCACGATCTGTTTCGGGAAAATATTCCAGAGAGCAGGCTTTGGGATTTTCCGTCGAGGCTATGACAGGCTGCATCCCGAGCTGCGAAATCGTTGGCAGTGCCGCCTCCAGTTGCATCTGTACGGGCACGGCGTGGTGCTGCTCGTCGACGCCTAACTGCAAGGCTGGTTGGCGATCCTCATTTGCGGAAGGATCTTCGATTGCGGCAACGACAGGCTGAGTCCCAGGCTGCGGAATCGCTAGGTGCAGTGCCCCTGATTGCATCTCTTCGAGCACGGTGTGGTGCTGTTCATCGACGCGCAACTTTAAGGCTTGTTGGCGATCCTCATTTGCGGGAAGCAGATCAAAATAATTATTGGTGCGGCGGTGCAGTACGCGGCCCTGGTAATAAACGGTAGTGTCAATTAGGGCGTGAGCCTCACCGCGATCTTCCGTTTGTACATGGTAGGTTACCGCTCCGATCTTGACGTTTGTGTTGTGGCCAAAGACCATGAGATGCCTTCCGTGAGTGACTAAGAATTTTACAGGAACTTTTTCCTTTTTTCACCCGGACCATTTGACCCGGAAGGTCCCGAATCGCTATTATAACCCTTCAACTATGAGCTCCTCCGGCCTACAAGCGTATGTGCCTCTACTAATACACCTGGTAGTTGCAGCGATCCTTGCCGGCGCCTTCATCGCCATCTCCACATTCATAGGTTGGCGGCGTCCAAGCCGAGCGAAGCAATCGCCCTATGAGTGCGGCGTAGAACCCACCGGCGACGCTCGGGAACCATTCTCTGTAAAGTTTTACTTAATCGCCATGGTTTTCATCTTATTCGACGTGGAAGCTATCTTCCTGTATCCCTGGGCATTCGTTTTCAAGGATTTAGCGAAGGACCCAAAAACGCATTGGTTCGGATTCATTGAAATGATGTTTTACGTTGGCATTCTTTTGGTCGGGTACGTTTATCTCTGGAAAAAGGGCGCGCTGGACTGGCATAAGTCTCAGAAAGAACGGTAGCCCTTCAAGTCGAGGAACTCGTTAACGTGTCAGAACTCGCAAATGCAAACGCTAAAGTTGTAGCCGAACGCATTCGCGCGTGGAATGCCGAGGCTGTAGCGGAAATCATTGAATATCGCGGCGAAATCACCATAGTGGTTCCCAAGCAATTGCTACGGGCCAGCGCAAGATACTGCAAAGAAGCTCCCGAGCTGAATTTTAATTTGTTGAGCGACATAACGTGCGTCGACCGCTTTCCGATCGAACCGCGCTTTGAAATGAACTATCAGCTTGTTTCGATTGCAAGGCGCGAACGGATTCGTCTGCGCACTGCTTTGACGGGAGCAATTCCGGTCGTGGATTCGCTGATTCCCGTCTGGCCGGGAGCGAATTGGCTCGAACGCGAAGTATTCGACTTGTTCGGGATTACGTTTGAGGGACACACCGATCTGCGCAGAATTTTGTTACCCGATGCATTTGTAGGCGCTCCTCTCCGTCGCGACTTTCCAACCGAGGGGCAACGCTGATGGCCGCGCCCCCGGAAGGCAAACAATGACAACGGTTGAAACAGCGACTGGCACAGCCAAAACCATGGTCCTCAATATGGGCCCGCAACACCCGTCAACCCACGGTGTATTGCGTGTGCTGCTGGAGCTAGACGGCGAGAATGTGGTTACCTCGGTGCCAGATATCGGTTACCTGCACACTGGAATCGAGAAGAGCTGCGAGGATAAAACGTATTCGCAGGCAATCACCCTGACCGATCGCATGGATTACCTTAATCCCCTGGGAAATAACCTGGTTTACTGCCTGGCAGTTGAAAAACTCCTGGGTTTGGAACCGCCAAAGCGTGCGCAGTATATCCGCGTAATGATGGTGGAATTGCAGCGCATTTCCTCGCACCTGGTATGGCTGGGCACACATGCGATCGACATGGGAGCGATGTCGGTGATGTTGTATTGCTTCCGGGAACGCGAAGAAATTCTGAAGATATTTGAGAGGTTTGCCGGGCAACGAATGATGACCAGCTACATCCGCATTGGCGGAGTTGCGCTGCAACCTCCCGCTGGCTGGCGCGAAATGGTGAAGAAGTTTGTGGATATGATGCCGGCCCGAATCGACGAATACGAAGCGCTGCTCACGGAAAATCCCATCTGGCAAGGGCGCTTGAAGGGTGTTGGGTACTTGCCGGCGGAGACTCTCGTGGCCTTAAGCACGACCGGGCCAGGCTTGCGGGCGGCGGGCGTGAATTATGATAACCGCAAGATGTTTCCTTATTCCTCCTATGAGGAATTTGATTTTGCTGTGCCAACACGCACGGAGTCCGATTGCTTCGCGCGATACCTGGTGCGTGTTGCGGAAATGCGCGAAAGCATAAAGATTGTGCGCCAGGCCATGGATAAAATCACCGATGACGGCCTGATCAAGGCAGACGCGCCGGGAATTATTCCCCCGGAGCGCGAAAAAATGAAGACAGAGATGGAAGCGCTCATCTACCACTTCAAAATTTTCACGGAAGGCTTTTCACCACCTCCAGGCGAAGCCTTTGTCGCAGTTGAATCACCGCGCGGTGAACTGGGTTGTTTTGTGGCCAGCGATGGCTCACCGAAGCCGCTACGGGTCCATTTCCGCGGACCCTCGTTTGTAAATTTGCAGGCCCTACCGTTCATGGTGCAGGGCCAGTTGATTGCTGATGTCGTGGCTAGCATCGGCACGATCGATATCGTGCTCGGGGAAGTGGACAGGTAGAGAGTATGGAACTATCACCCAAACTTTCGGCAAAGTTCGAACAATTGCAGAACCGCTATCCAGTCAAACGCAGCGCGCTGATTCCAATGATGATGTACGCGCAAGATGAATATGGTTACGTCGCCGATGAAATGATCGAGGAAATTGCCCGGCGGCTCGATCTGCGACCGGTCGCGGTGGAAGAGACCCTGGCCTTTTATTCCATGCTACATCGCAAACCGATCGGTAAACATCACGTACAGGTTTGCACGAACGTGGCGTGCATGCTGCGAGGCGGAACTGAATTGCTGGCGCACGCAAAAAAGCGCCTGGAAATAGGGCATAAAGAGACTACGCCCGACGGTGTGTTTTCCTTAGAAGAAGTCGAGTGTATCGGCGCCTGCACGGGCGCACCGGCCATACAGGTGAACTACGATTTCTATGAGAGTGTCACCCTGCGTAATTTCGATCGCTTGATTGAGGATCTCGACAAAGGCCAACACCCGGCCCCGGTGCCGGTCACGACCGGTGCCGTTCACGAACGCAACAAACTGGAAACCATACTTATCAGCAAGCGTTGGGGCATTAAGGATTCCCGGAAGATCGATGTGTTTTTGCAGAACGGGGGCTATCAAGCGCTGGAAAAAGCGTTGAAGCAGATGACCCCCGATACGATCATCGACGAGGTAAAGAAGTCCAACCTGCGCGGACGCGGTGGCGCGGGCTTCCCTACCGGGATGAAGTGGTCCTTTGTGCCGAAAGATTCGCCGAAGCCGAAATACGTGATTTGCAACGCGGACGAGTCCGAGCCAGCCACTTGTAAGGACCGGCCATTGATGGAGATGGATCCTCATCAATTGATCGAGGGGATCATCATCGCGGGGCGCGCCATTAATGCGCATCACGGATTCATTTATATCCGCGGAGAGTACCGCTACGTTCTCGATATTGTCGATGAAGCGATCGAAGAGGCGTATGCGCGCGGTTATCTCGGCAAGAACATTCTTGATAGCGGATTTGACTTCGATTTGCTGATTCACACCGGTGCGGGAGCCTATGAGTGCGGCGAAGAGTCCGCACTGATGGAATCGCTTGAAGGCAAGCGCGGTAATCCCCGCATCAAACCCCCCTTCCCTGCCGTGGTCGGCTTGTACGGCTGCCCTACGATCATCAATAACGTGGAAACACTGAGCGCAGTACCCTCCATTATTTTGGAAGGCGGAGAGGCTTACGCGAACCGGGGTACGCCAAAAAACGGCGGCACGCGTTTGCTTTGCGTTTCTGGTCACGTGAACAAACCAGGCATCTACGAAATTCCGCTGGGCATGAACATGAAAATATTCATTGAGGAAGTGGCGGGCGGAGTTCGCGGCGGCAAGAAGTTGAAGGCGGTGATCCCTGGCGGCAGTTCTTGCCCGGTTTTCAAAGCCGATGAAATCGATCTCGCGATGGATTACGACACGATCGCAAAAGCTGGCTCGATGTTGGGCTCCGGCGGCATGGTCGTGATCGACGAAGACACCTGCATGGTCGATATGGCCCGTCGGATTATGCATTTCTACGCGCATGAATCTTGCGGCTGGTGCATTCCCTGCCGTGAAGGAACGTCCTGGCTGAAGAAAATGCTGGACCGCTTCCATGCAGGCTATGGACGTCTTGAAGACATCGATCTGATCGGCGAACTTTCCTCAAATATGCTGGGGCGCACGTTCTGTCCCCTGGGTGATGCCGCCGCGATGCCGACGATCAGCATCGTGACAAAATTCCGCAACGAATTCGAAGAGCATTTGCAGGGAAAGTGCGCGTACAAATCCGCCGAAGCGCTCGTCGGTCAACAGCGATAGGGACCTATGGCAGAGACAAAACTCATTACGCTGAAAATTAACGACCGCGAAGTCCAGGTTCCGCAAGGGACGCTGGTGATTGAGGCGACACGGCGTTTGGGCACGGAAGTGCCGTCGTTCTGCTATTACCCGGGATTGTCGCTACAGGCTGCTTGCCGCATGTGTTTGGTCGAAGTAGAAAAAATGCCGAAGCTGCAAACCGCGTGTACCTTGGTGGCCGGCGAAGGCATGGTGGTGCGCACGGATTCGGAGCAGGTGCGCAATTCGCGCAAGATGATGCTGGAGTTTCTGCTGACGAACCACCCGCTGGACTGCCCGGTGTGCGATAAGGGCGGCGAATGCGAATTGCAGGACATGGTTTTCCGCTATGGAGCCGATACCAGCCGATTCGTAGAAGAAAAGATTCACCGGCCAGAAGAAAAGTGGTCGGAACTGGTCTATTACGATGCGCCGCGATGCATTCTGTGCTTCCGGTGCGTACGCGTTTGCGACGAAGGTATGGATGTAAAGGCGTTGGGTGTGGGAATGCGCGGAGCCAACTCGATCATCATTCCCAACGGCGGCGATCATCTCGATTGCGAAGAATGTGGCATGTGCATCGACATTTGTCCCGTTGGCGCGCTGACCAGTGGAACGTACCGCTACAAAACCAGACCGTGGGAAATGCAGTATGTGTCGACGATCTGCACCCACTGTTCAAACGGCTGCAAAACGACGCTCAGCGTGCGAAATCATGAGATTTTAAGGGCGAATAATCGCGATTTGTCCGGCATCAACAAAGATTTTCTGTGTGTAAAAGGGCGTTTTGGGTTCGACTTCACGCGCCATCCGGATCGCATCAAGCAGCCCTTGCTGCGCAAAGGCGACAAACTCTTCCCGGTTTCCTGGGAAGAAGCTGCGCAAACCGCTGCGAGCAAGCTAAAGGAAGCCCAGGCCTCCGGCGGAGTGGATGCAATTGGATTTATCGGCTCCAATCGCACTTCTAACGAGGAAAATTATTTGTTGCAACGCCTCGCTCGCTCTACCTTTGGCACCAATAACATTGATCATCATCGCACAGCCGATTACACCGGGTTCGTCACAGCGCTTGGCGAACGTGCGGTGGACTCTACGCTCACCATGGCGCAGCTTTACGATGCGAAAACGGTTCTTGTGATCGGTAACGATCCCTCAAATCAAAACCCCCTGGTGGCGTGGCAGATTCGTTCGGCCGTTCGCCATCACCACTCGAAACTTTTCATTCTGAATTCGCGTGACGTTAAGCTAGAACGCAAAGCTACCCAATTTGTTCAGGCTCCGGCGGGACAGGAAGCTGCAGCAGTGCGCTGGTTGGCGACCGGCGACGGACAGTTGGCCCAGGGCACTCTAGAAAAATTGGGCGGCCTAAGGCAAGCCTTAGAAGCGGAATCTGACATCGCCGTTGTCTTCGGGTCGGAAATCACAGGAGAAGCCATCCGTCATCTGGTGGCGTTTGGATCGAGACTGCCAGGTCACACCCGCTACATGGCCTTGGGTGATTATGCGAATTCACGCGGTGCGGCGGATATGGGCGTGCTGCCAGATCGCTTGCCTGGGTACGCGCATCTCGATAACACGATAGCCTCAGGTTCGCTGGTCAATCATTGGGGCGGCAGGATTCCTACGAAGGCTGGATTGACAACTCCACAGATGGTTGAAGCCGCACAATCTGGCAATTTGCAAGCGCTCTACGTGGTGGGCGCGAATCCATTCAGGCATTTTGGAAGAGCAGGCGCGGGCAGAGGCAAGCTGGCTCTCTTGATCGTGCACGAAATGTTTTTGACGGAAACCGCGCAACAAGCGGACATCGTATTCCCTGCCGCAGCTGCGTATGAAAAAGACGGTACGGTGACCAATACAGCCGGCGAAATCCAGTTGCTGCGCAAAGCGGGCGAGACGATGGGCACGCGCTCGGATTTTGACTTACTGCGTATCCTGTCACACCAACTCGAGCGCTTGGGCCTTGGGAAATCCTTTCATTACAAGAGTCCGGCGGCGGTCTTTGAAGAAATTCGCAAGGCGGTGCCGGGCTACAATGTGCAGCCCGCTGGATTGCTGACTGGCGGCGCGGAATCGAGCAAACTGATATTTTCCAAGAACGGGCACGCGCCATACGACGTGCCGCTGCACTTGATTCAATCGGCCAACGACACTCTTTTCACCAGCGGCACGCTCGGCCGCTTCTGCACAATGATGCAATCACTGCCGGAGGCTGAAGCGAAGCCATGAACGAATTTCTGTCCCAATACGCGTACCTGATTGTTCCGATCATCAAGATCGCGATTCTAGTACTCGTAGTGCTCACCGTCGACGCCTATTTGACTTGGCTCGAGCGCAAGGTAATTGCCCATATTCAGGCGCGATGGGGGCCACACCGCGTTGGCCCGCACGGGCTGCTGCAACCCTTGGCCGACGGCCTGAAGTTCATTTTTAAAGAAGACCCGATGCCCGCAAACGTCGATAAGGTGGCGTATGTTCTCGCACCTTTTATTACCTTTCTGCTGGCGTTCACTTCGCTCGCCGTAATTCCTTTCGGGCCGCAGACTTTTACGATCTGGGGATACCAGACGACAGTTGGAATCGCCGACGTCAACATCAGCTTGCTGGTGCTGTTTGCGATCACCGCGCTGGGAGTATACGGAATCGCGCTGGCCGGATGGGGCTCAAACAGCAAGTATTCGCTGCTCGGTGGATTGCGCAGCTCAGCGCAGATGATCAGCTACGAACTTTCGTTGACGCTATCGGTCGTTGGCGTGCTGCTCATCGCAAGCGATTTCAGTCTGCGGAAGATTGTCGAGCAGCAAGGAACCTCCGGCAACGGACTGCTCAGCTGGAATATTTTCCCGCAAATTATTGGCTTCACCTGCTTTTTCATTTCGGCGATTGCGGAGACCAACCGCGTGCCGTTCGACTTGCCGGAAGCGGAATCGGAACTCGTCGCCGGATTCCACACGGAATACGCGAGCATGAAGTTCGCAATGTTCTTCATCGCGGAATACACCAGCATGATTGCGGTGTCCTGCTTGGCGACAATTTTGTTCTTTGGTGGCTGGCTCTCTCCCTTCCCTGCCTCCTGGACATTCACATTTTACTTACCATCCGTAATCCTAATTCCTTTCGGCTTGTGGGTGATTTTCGACGGAATCCGCTACGAAAATATTTTCGGGCGAATCCTGCTTCCCGGCATAGGAACAATACTCACCCTGCTTGGCGCCGCTCTGCTGCTTTTCCCGCAGGTAAATGGAATTGTTCAAGGTCCATTCTGGTTCTTCGCCAAGGTGTTCATTTTCTTGTTCGTCTACATCTGGATGCGCGGCACGCTTCCCCGTTTCCGGTATGACCAGTTGATGAGCTTCGGCTGGAAGTTCCTGCTGCCGGTATCGATCGCCAATGTGATTCTCACCAGCGCTGTGATTCTTTGGAGAACGCGCCAATGACTCCTTCGATATTGATTTTCTTCGTGTTGGCAGCGCTAGCGGTGATCGGCGCAGTAAGTCTGATTTTGCAACGGCACCCGATTCACAGTGCGCTTTCGCTGATCGTGGTGATGGTTGCGTTGGCCGGTTTGTACTTGTTGCTCGGTGCTGAATTCGTAGCCGCAGTGCAGATCATCGTTTACGGCGGCGCAATCATGGTGCTGTTCATTTTCGTGATCATGCTGCTAAACGACGGCGAAGAGGAACGCACAAATTTCTCGAAGTTGGCCACGTTTGGCGGTATCCCTTTGGCCGTTGCGATTGCCGGATTGATTGCCGCGGCAATCGCACATTCCACCGGCGATCTGCCCGCTGCAACGGCGAACGGTTCGCTGACTTCGTCCAAGACGCTGTCCATGCTGATTTTTACGGATTTTGTGTATCCCTTTGAGTTGACGTCGTTCTTGATTCTTATAGCAATTCTGGGCGCGATCGTTCTGGCCCAGCGGGAGAACTAGGGAATGGTCCCGACAAACTATTACATTATTCTGAGCGCTGTCCTTTTTGGTCTGGGCATCATCGCTTTTGTTTTCAAGCGCAACATCATCACGCTGTTCATGGCGATTGAACTAATGCTGAATGCCGTCAATCTGGCGTTCGTGGCTTTCAGTCGGGCTCTGGGGAAACCGGACGGTGAAGTGTTCGTTTTGTTTGTGATAGTGGTGGCGGCCGCGGAAGCGGCTGTGGGACTTGGAATTATTATTCTGACAGCGCGGAACCGCCGATCGCTCAACGTGGAACGCGTGAATCTTCTCAAACTCTAATGCCTCTACATCCGATACTCGACTATCTCTGGATCATTCCGTTGCTGCCGCTCGTGGGCTCAGCCATCAATGGTTTGTTGGGCTCAAACTGGTCTCACAAGACCGTGAATACGGTTGCCCTGGGTTCGACGGGTCTGTCATTTCTGTGCGCGCTAGAAGCCGTACGCGAATTCTTTGTCAGCGGACAGATACTCTTCCGCAAGGAATTTTTTGACTGGATTGTCGCCTACAACGACCTGCGGATCGGCTTCGACTTGCAGCTCGATCAGCTCACGGTCGTGATGCTGCTGGTGGTGACCGGGGTCGGCTTCCTGATTCATATTTACTCCACCGGATACATGGCGCATGAAGGCGGCTACTACCGGTTCTTCTCTTACCTAAACCTATTCATGTTCTTCATGCTGATTCTGGTTCTGGCCGCGAACTACGTTTTGCTCTTCGTCGGTTGGGAAGGCGTGGGCTTGTGCAGCTATCTGCTGATCGGTTTCTACTTCCTGAAGAAATCGGCCTCGGACGCGGGCAATAAGGCGTTCATCGTTAACCGCATTGGGGACTTCGGCTTCATGCTCGGTATGTTTTTGTTATTCCGGACGTTCCACTCGCTGGATTTCCAAACGATATTTGCAGCGGCAGCGAAGTCGAGCGTAGCTGTTGAACCGCTTGGATCATTTGGCATTCTAACCGTGGCGTGCCTGCTGCTGTTTATGGGCGCGACGGGTAAATCCGCACAGATTCCATTGTATGTGTGGTTGCCGGACGCGATGGAAGGCCCAACGCCGGTGAGCGCATTGATCCACGCGGCAACCATGGTCACCGCCGGCGTGTATGTCGTTGCCCGCTCCCACATCTTGTTTACGCACGCGCCAACAGCCATGTATACGGTCGCCGTCATCGGCTGCGCGACAGCATTTTTTGCGGCGACAATCGGCCTGGTGCAATCCGACATCAAGAAAGTTTTGGCGTATTCAACCGTTAGCCAATTGGGCTACATGTTCTTGGCCTGCGGTGTTGGCGCATTCGGCGCGGGCATTTTTCACCTGATGACTCACGCCTTCTTCAAAGCACTCCTGTTCCTCTCGGCGGGCAGCGTGATTCACGCAATGGGTGGCGAGCAGGATATGTGGAAGATGGGCGGGCTCGCCTCGAAGATCACGATTACCTTCTACTGCATGCTGGCGGGCACCATCGCGATCGCAGGTTTTCCACCGTTTGCGGGATTTTTTTCAAAGGACGCGATCCTGTTTGGCGCGTATAACTCCGAGCCTGGAGGAAAAACTCTCTACGCGGTCGGTTTGCTCGCCGCTGTGTTGACATCGTTTTATATGTTTAGGTTGATTTTCCTGACCTTCTTCAGCCAGATGCGCTACGACCCGCGCAAGGTACATGTCCACGAATCTCCGGCAAATATGACGGTACCATTGATAATCCTGGCGCTGCTTTCCTTGGTTGGCGGATGGCTCGCACTTCCCTCGTTCTGGGGTGGCAAGGATTATTTTGCCGATTTCCTCGCTCCGATTTTTGGGATGGATGAGGTTGCTGGCGTCGATAGAGCAGCGGCACACTCGCTGGAGTTGATTCTTTCCGGAGTTGCCGTAGCTGCAGGAGTAATCGGCTTGCTCGTGGCCTGGAAGATGTACGCCAAGGGAGCGAAGCAAGGGACGTCGACGGGCTTGCACAAACTTTTGTACCACAAATATTATGTCGATGAGCTTTATCAAGCGGCGATTGTCGGCCCCCTGGTGTGGCTGTCACGGAACATCCTCTGGAAAGTGGTAGATGTGGGGGTGATCGACGGCACGGTGAACGGAATCGCGCACGGCACCACAGCTGTGGGGGACACCGTGCGGCAGACGCAATCGGGCAATACGCGCAGCTACGCGGTGTGGGTGGTGATTGGAGCGATTGTAGTATTCGGGATCATCTTCTGGCCGATACTTCGGAATGCTTTTACCCCAACGGTGATAGGCGGGGTGCGCTAATGGTAGCCAGCGGACATCTCCTCTCGGTCCTGATCTTCTTCCCGGCTGTTGGCGCGCTCGCGCTGTTGCTCCTGAAAAACGACGATGAATTGTTTATCCGTCGGATTACTTTCCTGATTTCCCTCGTGGAATTCCTCTTCTCCCTGGCGCTGCTCTGGACCGTTCCTATTGGCGCGGCAGGATATTCATTGGAAGAGTTTCACAAATGGATCGCGGCGCCGCCGATAAACTATCACCTGGGTGTCGATGGCATCAGCATGTTTCTGGTCATCCTGACGACCTTCCTCATGCCCATCAGTGTGCTGGCTTCCTGGAAAGGGGTGCATTTCCGGCTGAAAGAATTCCACGTGATGCTGCTGTTGCTGGAAGTGGGCGTCGTCGGCGTGTTCCTGTCGCTCGACCTATTTCTTTTCTTCGTGTTCTGGGAAATCATGCTGATCCCCATGGCATTTTTGATCGGCATCTGGGGTCACGACCGCCGGATTTATGCTGCGGTGAAGTTCGTGCTCTACACCATGGCTGGTTCGATCCTGATGTTGGTGGGCATAGTCTGGCTCTATAACTCCACCGGCACATTCGACCTGCCGACGATTCAACACTTGCTGCAGACGGGCGTACTGGTGCTTCCGGCCCGCACCGAGATGCTGCTGTTCCTGGCGTTCTTCGTGGCATTTGCCATCAAGGTTCCGCTCTTCCCTCTGCACACCTGGCTGCCGGATGCACACGTCGAAGCCCCAACCGCCGGATCGATCATTTTGGCTGGCGTGCTGCTGAAGATGGGCACCTACGGCATGATTCGCTTCTGTCTGCCGTTGTTTCCCGATGCGTCGCACAAAGCCGCTCCCTATGTTGGAGTGCTGGCGATTGTCGGAATTATCTATGGCGCACTGGTCGCCTTGGTGCAGCCCAACCTGAAAAAGCTCGTGGCCTATTCTTCGGTAAGTCACTTGGGATTTGTGGTACTGGGCATTTTCGCGTTCCAGAATATCGCGATGCAGGGCGCGGTTTACCAGATGCTGGCGCACGGAATTTCCACTGGCGCTTTGTTCTTGCTGGTCGGAATGCTGTACGACCGCCGGCACACATTTGAAATTTCAGAATACGGCGGTCTTGCTACGCCGATGCCTCGGCTGGCGGCGTTTTTTCTGTTCATCTCGCTAGCGTCGATGGGCTTACCGATGCTGAACGGCTTCGTTGGGGAATTTTTGATTTTGCTCGGAACCTATCAAGTCAATTGGAAGTGGGCTGCTTGGGCCGCCACCGGGGTAATCCTATCCGCGTGTTACCTACTGTGGGCGTATCAGCGGGTATTCTTTGGCGATATCACCCATGCCAAGAACCGCGAACTGCCGGACACATCCGCGCGCGAGAGATGGCTGCTGGTCACCATGGCCGTACTCACTCTCTGGATGGGTGTGCAATCGCCCTTCTTCACGAGACGGATCGCTGCTGCCAGTCACAAAGTGCTAGAGCAGAGCAACGGCTATCAGATGCATGAGGCGCTTGTTCCAGGCGCTACGCCAGCGCTCCCAGGTATGCCCGCCGCAAATCCGGCTGAGCTATCAACGGAAAGGTTGGCGGGCCGCTAATGATTCCGCAAATAGGAGATATTCTCCGAGTACTGCCAGAAATCATCTGGTGTGGCACCGGCGTGTTGTTGATGCTGCTGCAACCTTTTTTGAAGAACCGGCAAGCGTTGACGCTACTGGCGATGACGGGAGTTGCCATGGGAACGCTCAGCACGTTCTTTGGAGCCTGGGGCAGCGGATTTTCTGGCCTGATTCAGTTCGATATGTTTAGCCTGTTCTTCCACTGGCTGGTTGGCCTGGTTGGGTTCCTGGTCATTTTGGGTTCCGATACGTATCTCGGGCGGGAAAATCTCGAAGCGGCGGAATTTTATGCGTTGATTTTGTTTGCGACCGCCGGAATGGGCGTGTTGGCCTCCGCACAGGAATTGCTCACTGCGTTTATCGGCTTGGAGATGTCTTCGATCTCCAGTTATGTACTGGCGGGTTACCGACGAGACTCAATCAAGTCGAGCGAATCGGCAATGAAGTATTTCCTGCTGGGATCGTTCGCAACCGCCTTCTTCCTGTACGGAATTGCCATGGTCTACGGCGTGACCGGCTCAACGAATCTGGCAACGTTGGCAACGGCAGATTCTCATAGCACCATGCTGAGGCTCGGTTTGACGCTGATTCTGGTTGGCTTGGGCTTCAAGGTGGCGATCGCCCCGTTCCAGATTTGGACACCCGATGTCTATGAGGGCGCACCAACACCGGTGACCGCCCTGTTTTCCGCTGGGCCAAAAGCAGCCGCGTTTGCACTTCTGTTGAGGATTTTTGCGGGCATCGATGCGGCGACCACCTATTGGTTCTGGGCATTCTGGATTTTGGCGGCGCTGACGATGTTCGTGGGCAATCTTGGAGCACTGGTGCAAACGAACATCAAGCGAGTGTTGGCGTACAGCTCGATTGCGCACGCGGGCTACATCCTGGTGGCGCTGGCGGCAGTCACGTTTACGAAGTCCGATGTTGATGGTGGGGCTTCTCGGGCCTATGCAGCCGTGCTGTTCTACCTTCTGAGCTATGCACTGGTTTCCGTGGGAGCATTTACGATCATTTCGGATTTGGGCGGACGAGGTGAGCGCTATCTCAATGTGGATGATTTCGCGGGACTCGGAACGCGGCAACCCTTTGCGGCCGCAGCGTTGAGCCTGTTCTTGTTCTCCTTCTTGGGATTGCCGATTACCGCCGGATTTTTCGGCAAGCTGTACATATTTACAGCAGCGATCCAATCAAAGTTGATCTGGCTCGCAGTGCTGATGGCCATCAACAGTATCATCGGGGCGTACTACTATTTGCGGATCGTCGTCGTGATGTATATGCATGACCACAAGGGCCCGGTACCGGCAGACGCTCCAGCCGGGTTAAGCATTACCACAGCTGTAGTGGTCGCGGTTACAGTCTTGGCTACGGTGTATCTCGGGCTGGCACCGAGCCACGTCATTGGTCTTGCGCTCACCCAGCACCTGATGCTTTCTGCGCGGTAATTCGTTTTCCTCGGGGCCCGAGTCTTTATGGTTTTCCATGAACCAAAAACTACCAAACGCCTGGGAGTAAGCGGTATTTGACGCGCGCGGCGTAGGCCTCGTAACCCAGCAAGCCTTTCTGAAGCATCGAGTCTTCGAGGACGGTCCGGCGGAGAATCAAGAGCAACATCGGCAAGCCGGCAACGAGTGCGCCGATCCAAGAGCCCAGGGCCAGACCGCTGAACATCAGATACACAATGATGCCGGTGTAGCCGGGATGTCGCACGTAGGCATATGGCCCCTGGTCAACGACTACCTGCTGGCGATCGGTTTGCAGCCGCACCGCGGAGGAAAAAAACCGATTGGTATAGGTGGCCCAGGCCGCCAGGCTGTAGCCAACCATAGCCAGCACGAGTGCAGCAATTTGGACAGCAGCACTTGTCGGCGCAGTCCAGTGATATCGGCCGACATCCAGACCGGCGAGAATCAACTGGAGCAAGAGGAGCAACAGGCCGGCAATCTTGGTGACGTGATCTTGCTCTCCCGGGCCAGGCTTCAAACGCTCGGCAATGAGATCCGGAGCGGTGCGTGCGAGAACAAGACTGAAGGAGAGCCCAATCACCAGATTAAGGATGAAATAAAGCCAAGCGAGAGGGAGATCGATCTGGCCCGCACTAAAGAAGTAACTCGCGGCTGCGATCGCCATGTAGGCAATTAGGAAAATGAAGCCAAGGACTGTCTTACTCGTAACGTCCGCCTTCACGCAGAATCTAACGCTTACCAGCGGGAATGTCTACAGCTGGTCCAAGTGCGGCAGCTGACCAATGAAAATCGAAGCCCGCCTCGGTGAATCGAAGCGGGCGGCAATTCTGAAACTGGTTCAGAAGCTTAAGCCTTGAGGTAGATGATGGCCAGTGTGAACAGTGCCAAGGTTTCAATAAACACGAGGCCCAAAATCATCGCGGTACGGATGTTGGCGGCTGCACCGGGATTCCGCGCCATGCCCTCGCAAGCCGCTGATGCGACTCTGCCCTGACCGAGTGCGCCGCCAAATGCGGCAAGAGCCATGCCAAAACCGGCTGCAATCGCCATCAGCCCTCGGGTGTTCGATCCAGCGGCTGCTGCTTCCTGAGCGAAAGCGGTCGGGGCAAACAGTACGAGTGTTGTTAAAGCAGAAACAATCATCGCTGACTTCTTCATATACTTCCTCCTTGAATTACCGCCAGTGGGTGGTTCCCGGCTCGGCGTAGAACAACCGGTCTCACGCTGTACGGCGAAAAAAAGTCTGACGGAGAACGCGGGCTGGTGTCGGGACCCGACGCTCTAACCTCAGTGCTCGTCGGCTATGGCTTGGCCGAGATAGATCGATGGCAGCACTGTGAAAACGTAGGTCTGGATAATCGAGACGAAAATATGCAAACCGACAAACAGCATCGGGATAAAGGCCGGAAAAACGCCAAGAGCGATGCCCAATAGCGGGCTCTTCTGCCAGGCCGCCGACACCGGAGCCACCAGGATTACCAAGAAAATCATATAAATCAGGTCGCTGGCAAAAATGTTGGCCCAGAGACGCACAGTGAGCGAGAGCAGCCGTGCGCTGGTGCTGATGATTTCGACAGGAAAAATCAGTGGAGAGAGGGCGGGCATGGGGCCGGCGAACTGCTTGGCGTAGCCTAGCAGACCGTGGTGACGCAAACCCTGCCAGTTGAAGTACAAGAAGGTGAGCAGAGCGCAACTGAATGGGACGGTGGTATCACCCGTGGGAGAGCTTAGTGCGGGGAAGATACTCAAAAGATTGGAGAGCAGGATGAATATAGAAACAGACCCCGTAAAGGCGATAAATTGCGAGGCGTGGGGGCCAGCATTCTCCTCGAGCAGATCCTTAATTCCAAAACCGAGCGGGTTGGTCAGCAGCAGCTCAGCGATTTGCTGTGTGGGACCCGGGCGGTCGACAGAAAGGCGGGAGCGAACAAAAAGGGCGAACAGCGTGCCAAGCAACAGTGTGAACAGGCACATGAGCAAATACTCAGGAATCGGGCGCTCGTAATCGAGAGGTTGCAAGTGCAAGAGATGAAGGAATCGCAGCACCAGTGGGCCAAAAAGATGATTGAACCACTCGGTGATCGGCTTTATGTGTTCTTCCATTCGTCAGTCCGGGGAATGCAGGATTTCCTCGACGCTAATCGCAAAAGTCGCCGCTCCCAGGGCGCACAGGCCAAAAATCATGCTTAAAACGGGAACGTTCAGTACTTTGAAAATAACATACACCGCAAGAGCGATCAACACGTAGCGGAACGCCGCGCGGAAATACGTGCCGAATGGCACTTGGGCAGCGTGTTCCGTAGATTGGGTGGTAGCGGCATCGGCAAGCGCGTCTAGCCCCTTCTGAAGCCAGCGAAAGTTGAACCAGGCGAGCACGGCTCCGACGAGGATACCGAGGCCCCAGCGCCATCCCTCAAGGAAAGCGACGGGGAGAGCCGCAATAGCACCGATCAGCAAAGTAAGCTGGGCGATACGGGCTTCGGATTTGAGGTAGCGAGAGATGTCAGGCGGTCGAGCTGCCATGTTAGTGCGGGAGGCGACGGAGAACTTCGCGGAGACCGCCGAAGAACCCCAGAAAGCCCAGGACAAACAAAAAGATTGGTTTGGTGTGCAGCCAAGCGTCAAGGTAATGGCCAATTATCCCGCCGACCGCGATGGTACCTACAAGAATGAATGGGAGTTCCGTAGCCAACGCGACTTGCTGGGAGAAAGTCTTAGTCTTCTCCAGGGCGGGAGGCAGTTTGGGGTCGCGCGATTCGTTATTGTCCGAGGGCATAGCGAGCAAGATGTGTGAAAGGTTCAGGATACAGGCCCGCGGCCAGAGTTACAAACACGCAGATGACCAGGGCGAGGATTTGCGCGGTCGTCAGCAGCGGCCGAGACATGTTCTCACCGGGCTTCTTTAACCACGCGTGCACAATCACCCGGAAATAGTAGAACACCGCCGGCACGATGTAGAGCGCCGCGGAGATCGCCAGGATCCAGTGGTTCGACTGGACGAGCGCCTTCAAAATAAAATACTTCCCCATGAAACCAGCTGTTGGGGGAATGCCAGCGAGCGAGAGCATGAAGACCAGCAATAGGAGCGCTGCGGCCGGACTGCGCTGGTAAAGACCGTCGAGATCGGACAGTTCGTCACCGATCAGTCCGCGCTGGTGGAGGATGATCACAATGGCGAAGGCTCCGATGGTCATAAACGCGTACGCGATCAGATAGTAGAAAATACCGATAAGCCCGGTCTCATTCCACGCGACGACGCCAAGGAGAATGAAGCCGACATGAGCGATCGATGAATAGGCAAGCAGCCGCTTGATATTGGTTTGCGTGAGGGCGGCAAGATTTCCCCAGGTGAGTGAGGCGATCGCAACACCGGCGATCAGATAGAGCCAGGAGGGTGCCTCGGCCGAGGGGCTAAAGACCGTCAGCAACCGGATGAACATCGCGAAACTGGCAGTCTTTGAGGCCACGCTGACGTATGCGGATATTGGCGTGGGCGCACCTTCATACACGTCCGGTGCCCACTGATGAAAGGGAACCGCCGCAATCTTAAAAAACATTCCCGCAGCAACCAAAACGAAAGCCAGGAGTGGCAAAACCTCGAGGAGATAGGGATCGAGATGCAATGCCGCCGGAAGGCGCGCGGCCAGTAACTGGCGCATCTGCTCGCCCGCGGCGCCGGCTTGCTGGCTTACCGCGATGGCATGCGCCAGGCCGTTGCGATGATCAAGAGCCGAAGAGATATTGGCGAGATTTGTCGAGCCGCTGATACCATAGAGGAACGAGAAACCGTAGGTGAGGATCCCGGTGCTGAAGGCGCCGAGCAAAAAATACTTCATCGCGGCTTCGTTGGAACGTTTTTCCCGCCGCAGGAAGCCAACCAGTACGTAAAATGCTAGGGCCATCGTTTCCAGTCCGAGGAACAAAACCACAATATCCATGCCTGAAGCCATGAACATCATGCCAATCGCCGCAAACAGAATCAGAGCGTAGTATTCGCCCTCCGTTTCCTGCTCGATCTCCATGTAGCGGATGGACAGCAGAATGATCAAGGCCGTAGCGGCAAGAAAGATGACGCCGAAAATGAGCGAAAAGCCGTCTACGATGACGCTGTTCTGAAAACCGAGCACCGGGCCCGCTCCCATGGGATTTTCCATGGCCGCGGCCACTTTTTTGTATTGCATGTACAGCCCGAGTCCGCCGGCAAGCACCCCGGTAAGCGCCAGGTAGGCGTTGAAGTGCTTTTCTCGTTTCTCCAGGAGGAAATCGAAAATAAGGATTCCCAACGCGAACAGCAGCAACTCCATCTGCGGAAGGATAACCAGCCCATCGCCGTGGATGTAACCCAGTATAGGAGCAAGGAAGGAGTGCATGTAGTTCCCTACTTAGCCTCCGCAACGGCAGATGCTGAAGCGGCTCTGACCGCTTGGTCTGCCTGCTCATAGAAATGTGGGTTCACTTGTTCGACGATCTTTTGCACCGGCTTTTCGATGTAATCGAAAAATGGCTTTGGATAGATACCAATCCAGAACGCCAGAACCACGAGCGGTAGGATGACGACATACTCGCGCAAGCTGAGGTCGCTTAGCGTCTTGTTCACTTCGTGGGTGATTGCGCCAAACATCGTCCGTTGGTAGAGCCAGAGAAGGTACGCAGCGCCAAGTACGATGCCGAGCGTGCCCCAGGCCGCCCAGGCTTTGTTCACGACGAACGCGCCTTGCAAAATTGTGAATTCACCGATGAAACCGTTCAGCAACGGCATGCCCAGTGAACTGAGGCTGATAATCAGGTAGATCGCCGCGAAATGCGGCATCGGCGTGGCGAGTCCGCCAAATTCGGAAATCAGCCGCGTGTGGCGGCGCTCGTAGAGGAATCCGACCAGCAGGAAGAGTGCGCCCGTTGAAATTCCGTGGTTGACTTGCTGCAGAACGCTGCCGGAAAGGCCTTGCGGCGTCAGTGCAAAAATACCCAGCGTGCAGAAACCAAGGTGGCTGACCGAGCTGTAGGCGATGAGCCGCTTCATATCCTTCTGCATCAGGCAAACCACCGCGCCGTAGATAATGCCCACCAGCGACAGCACGATGACGATATGAATTATTTTGGCCCGCAGCAGCGGGTCCAGCGGAAGCAGCGGTAAAGAGAAGCGCAGGAAACCGTACGTGCCCATTTTCAATAGAACACCGGCCAGGATGACTGAACCGGCCGTGGGGGCTTCGGTGTGCGCGTCAGGGAGCCAGGTGTGGAATGGAAACATCGGCACTTTGATGGCGAAGGCGAAGAAGAATCCCCAGAAAAGCCACACTTTCAGCGGGTCGGAGAACTTTTGCGCTGCAGCCAGAAGCGTGGGGATGTCAAACGTCTGCACTCCCAAATTCTTAGAAGCGTTGTAGTACAACGCCAGGATCGCGAGTAGCATCAATACGGAACCGGCTAGGGTGTACAGGAAAAATTTGATTGCGGCATATAACCGGCGTTCGCTGCCCCAAACACCGATCAGGAAATACATCGGTACGAGCATCACTTCCCAGAAAACATAAAATAAGAAAAAGTCGAGGGACATGAACACACCGAGCATGCCGGTCTGCAATAGCAGCAGCAAAATGTAGTATTCCTTGGTCCGCTGCTGAATCGCGTTCCAAGAAGAAAGAATCGCCAGCATGCCGAGGAAGGTAGTCAGCATGATCAGTAGCAAGCTGATCCCATCAACACCGAGCGAATATTTCGCGCCGAGATAGGGAATCCAATCGGCGGATTCGCGGAAATTGTAGCCCTCGCTGCCAATCGGGAAGCGCAGCACCAGCGGGATGGAAACGACAAAGCCCAGGACGCCGAACAGATTGCCGACGATCCGATGACCTGATAGCGAGCTGCGCGGCACGAACATGAGCAGTAACGCGCCCACGAGCGGCGTGAATAGGATCACGCTAAGTAGATGAGTCTCAAACAAGTGCTGCATGATGCGTTATGCCTTTCAGCGCAGATTGCGCACCAAAACCTGCATGTGATGGCCGTAGTATCCAATTAAAATTGCCAGACCCAGAAGCATCCACATGGCGTAAGAGGAAAACACTCCGGTCTGCAACATGCGGACGGGAACGCTCAGCGAACGCGTGAATTTGGCGACAAAGTTGACGATGCCGTCGATAACCCACTTGTCCCACCACAAGGAAACACTGGAAAGAAAGCGCGTGAACCAGCCGGCGCCGTTGATCAGAACACCGTCGATGACCTTCGCGTCGAGTAGGCCGAGGGCGATACTGAGATCCTTCACGCGATTGACAAACAGCGCATCGTAAATTTCGTCGACATAATATTTGTGCAATAACAAGCGGTAAAGGCGTGGCCAAACGGCAGCGATTTTTTCGTGCAGCTTCGGTCTGACCAGGAAAATCTGATACGCCAACCAAATACCCAGTCCCGCAACGATTACGGAAGCAGACATCAACAGGTATTCCTTGAGCAACGTGTGGCGGCCGAGTTCGACCGAGGTAGTTTCCGGGATCACACCCTTCAGCACCGGCTCCAGGAACTGCCCAAACGTATTTTTCTCGCCCCACAGGACAGGAAGGGCGAACCAGCCACCGACAATAGAAAGAAATGCAAGAATCATCAGCGGCACGGTCATCGTGCCGGGAGACTCGTGAATATGGTTTTCCACCTCGGGCGGAACGCGGGATAAACCACGGAACGTAAGGAAGAACAATCGAAACATATAAAACGCCGTTAAGCCTGCAGTGATTAGCCCAACTATCCAAAGAAAAAGGTAGCGATCAATTTCTGCGGAACGATGAAAGGTGTGACCCAGGATTTCGTCTTTGCTGAAAAATCCGGCGAAAGGAGGCATGCCCGCGATGGCTAATGTCGCAATCAGAAAGGGGTAATACGTGGCTGGGATGGCGTGCCACAAGCCACCCATCTTGCGCATGTCCTGCTCGCCAGAGAGCGCGTGAATGACGCTGCCTGCTCCGAGGAAGAGCAGGGCTTTGAAAAATGCGTGGGTCATCAGATGGAAGATGCCGGCGCCGAATGCGCCGACCCCAAGCGCCAGGAACATGTAACCAAGCTGGCTGATGGTGGAGTACGCGAGAACTTTCTTGATGTCGTTTTCAACCAGTGCCATGGACGCGGCATAGATCGCGGTCAAGGCGCCAACCACGGCGATCACGTCCATGGCCAACGGCGCAAGTTGATAAATCGCGTTCATGCGCGCAACCATGTAGACACCAGCGGTGACCATGGTGGCCGCGTGGATCAACGCACTGACCGGCGTAGGACCTTCCATCGCGTCGGGCAGCCAAACATAGAGAGGAATTTGTGCGGACTTGCCGGTAGCGCCGACAAAAAGAAGCAGGGCAATCGCGGTTAGGACAGGCGCCCCGGACAGCAGCCGGTGCTGATTGACAAGCGCGGCGAGCGTCTCGACGATTCCTCGGAATCCTTGTGGATCGGCAAGACCTTGTGAAGTAAAGCGAATTGTGCCAAAGGTCGTCGATATGAGGAAGATTCCGAGCAAAAATCCAGTGTCACCAATTCGATTGACGATGAAGGCTTTCTTGCCTGCATCCGACGCGGACTTTTTCAGGAAATAGAATCCGATGAGTAAATAGCTGCAGAGTCCGACGCCTTCCCAACCAACGAATAGCAGCAAGAGATTGTTGGCTAGAACCAGCGTCAACATCGAAAACATAAACAGATTGAGGTAGCCAAAGAAGCGGTAGTAGCCACCTTCATGGCGCATGTAACCGATGGAATACACGTGAATCAGGAAACCCACACCGGTGACGACTAAAACCATCACGCAAGAAAGCGGGTCGAGTAAGTAGCCCCAGTCAGCAACGAAATTCACCAGGCCACCGTTCGCTGGCATTGCGCCGGGCGTGACCCATTCGAACAAAATCATCTGATAAAAACGATTCTCTGGTTGGGCTAGGAGAAGTTGCCAAACCGCGCCTGCGGCATAAAGGAAAGAAAGGAACACGCTACCGACACAGAGGAAACTGACTGCCGATTTCGGAATGCGGCGCCCGATAAAGAGCATGAGCGCCGCGGTGATCAACGGGAAAAGCGGAATCAGCCAGAGGTGCGCAAGGAAATAGCCGCTGGCGGTCATGGCTGCGCCTCGCGGGGAACTACCTTACTCAGAAATCGAAGGGTGTTTTCGCCACCGCGATCCAGCAAAAAACGCCGGCACTCCGGGAGAAATGGCGGTGTGGCAGTCCCTACCATTTCAACAGATCCATTTCATCGGCCAGAACGGTTTCGCGGTTGCGGAAAAACGCGATGATGATGCCGAGACCAACCGCTGCTTCGGCTGCGGCGTCGGCGATGATAAATAGGGCAAAAACTTGTCCTGCCGCCTCGCCAAAAATTCGCGAGAACGCAACCAGGTTAATGTTCACGGCATTCAGAATCAGCTCAATCGACATCAGCACGATGATCACGTTGCGTCGAGCGATTACACCGATCGTGCCGATGATAAACAGAGCCAGGCTCAGAAACAGGTAGTGACCGATGGGCATCATTCGGGTTCAGTCCTTTTCTTGGCCATGACCACGGCGCCGACCATGGCAACGAGCAAGAGGACGCTGGCAATCTCAAAGGGCAGTAGATAGGGGCCGAACAGACTCTTCGCCAGTGCCTCGGCGTTAGGCGGAAGTTTATCAACCGGTGCCGCATCGGGCAGCCCAGCGCCGGGCAGGCGGCGCGAAATCCAGAACATCACCGCGATTTGCGCAAACAGAGCCAGCGCCACGATGAGCGAAACCCACTTCTGTTTTGAGAATCGGAGTTGGTGCAGAGCCACGTCAAGACGAACCAACATGATCACGAAGACAAACAAGACCATGATGCCGCCGACGTAAAGAATGATCTGCGCGACGAACAAGAATTCGGCGCGGAGCTGCAGGAAAATACCGGCCGTAGCCAACAGTGCGGTAATTAGAAAAACAGCGCTGTGAATTGCGCTGCGGCGTGTGACCATCAAGGCCGCGCTCAAAATGGCTACTCCGGCAAAAAAATAGAAAATGATGCTATCCAGCATAAGAATCCGTCGTTGTTGGCGGAGCGGCACCTGCTGCTTCGCTCCGCTTATCGTGGATGTGCAATAAGAACAAGGCGGTCACCAGCGTGACCAGTGTGGTGATCCCCAGGGCGATCCAGCGATTCCAGTGATACTCCGATTGCAGGACCATGGCGCCGCCCACGGCAAAGACATTGACGATCGCCAGCGGAATCAAAATGTACCAGCCCAGGTGCATCAACTGATCGAAGCGATAGCGCGGCAGCGTGAAACGCAACCACATGAATAGGTAAATGTACGCCGTAACTTTCAAGAGGAACCAGAACGCGCCGTGCAATCCGGGCAGCAACGATCGCAGCGGGCCAGGAAATAGAGGGACTGCAAGAATCAGCGCGATGGTGAAACACAGCAGTGCAACACCCCACATAAATTGCTTTTGCACCGGCACGGGCTGTGTGCTCGCCCTGGAAAAAGAGTAAGCACCCACGCCAGCGACAAGCAGGGGCGGCAGTAAATCCAAAAAATTTAGCCACTGAACATTGGGAAACGGCCGCAACCAACCGCCAAGAAAAAGTGTTGTGGCGACGGAACCAACGACGATCATGTTCGCGTATTCACCAAGAAAATAGAGAGCCCAGCGGAAGCCGCTGTACTCGGTCATGTATCCGGCAACCAATTCGGACTCCGCTTCGGGTAGATCGAAGGGGGCGCGGTTGGTCTCAGCGATCGAGGCGACCACATAAATGAAGAAGGCAATTGGCGCGAGAAAGATATACCAGACGCCGTCGCTCTTTTGCGCATCTACGATGCCGTGAATTCTCAGGGTGCCGGCCAGGAGTACGCCGCTGACGAGCGCCAATCCTGCAGCAGTCTCGTAACTGACCAGCTGCGCTGTGCTACGAATGGCTCCGATAATGGAGTAATGACTGTTCGAAGCCCAACCACCAAGCACAATGCCGAACAGTCCAAGCGAGCTGACACCCAGCACGAAAAGCAGGCCGACATTTATGTCCCGCGCCACGTAAAATGACGGGCCAAAGTAAATGGCGCCCATCGCGGTAAGCGCCGCGGTCATCGAAATCACTGGGGCCAGCCAGAAAATAATTCGGTCGGCATCTTCCGGAATAATGTCTTCCTTAATGAGCAGCTTCACAGCGTCTGCGATGGGTTGCAGCAAGCCGTGTGGGCCGACGCGCATCGGCCCCAGGCGCGCCTGCATATCGGCCATTAGCTTGCGTTCCATCAGTACCACGTACCCGGCAATTAGCGGAACAACGGCGACGATCACCACCCCGCAAACAAGTTCCACCCACCATGCTTCTATAAAATCGAGAAGACCTCGCAAAGCGGGACTCATCGATCCACCTCACCCAGCACAATATCCAACGTGCCGATGATGGCGACGACATCGGCAACTAAATGCCCTCGGACCATTTTGTCAAACGCCTGCAGGTTCACAAATGACGGCGGACGAATGCGCACCCGATAAGGCTGGGTAGTCCCGTCGCTGACGATGTAATAGCCGAGTATTCCCTTGGGTGCTTCGATCGAGTGATAGATTTCGCCCGCCGCAGGCTTTAGCACCTTGCCCACTTTGCCAAGGATCGGCCCCGGGGGAATATTTTCGATTGCTTGAAGGCAAACAAGCCGCGACTGCCGCATCTCTTCCATGCGCACCATGTACCGGTCATACGTGTCGCCATGGGTGCCGATGGGAATTTCGAATTTGTACTGGTCGTAGGCCGCGTACGGCATCGCTTTACGCAGATCCCAACGCACGCCGCTGGCGCGCAAGACAGGCCCGCTGGCCCCAAGCGCGATAGCATCTTCAGCCGTAAGCACGCCAACATTGCGCGTGCGACCAATCCAGATGCTATTCCCAGTCAATAAATCTTCGTATTCCTGGAGCCGGCGCACAAACTCTCGGCAGAAGCGTTCCACGTCCTTCTCAAAAGTATCGTAGGCTTCATATTGCAGCCCCCCGATGCGGAAGGCGTGCGTCGTCAGCCGTGCGCCACAATACTTCTCGAAAATCTTCAAAATTTCTTCGCGTTCCCGCATGCAATAAAACAGGGGGGTGAGTGCGCCGATATCCAGTCCATGCGTGCCTAGCCAAAGCAGATGGCTGGCGATCCGCTGCAACTCAGCGAGAATTGTTCGGATGACTCTTGCGCGCGGCGGCGCTTCCACCATCAGCAACTTCTCCACCGCCTCGCAATAGCCCAGTCCGTTGCTGACCGCGGCAACGTAATCCATGCGATCGACGTAAGGAGCGAACTGCTGGTAGGAGCGGTGCTCGGCGATCTTCTCGACACCTCGATGCAAATAACCGATGACGCATTCTGAGCCAGTCACGCGCTCGCCATCGAGTTTGAGTTTGACCCGGAGAACGCCGTGCGTAGACGGGTGTTGCGGCCCCATGTTGATGACCAGTTCATCGGCGCCCAACAGCGTCTTTGTCTTCTGCGTGGTATCGTCGACCAAAGTGTTACTCACGTTTTCAGGGTCTACTGTCCGCTTTCAATGCCAAGATTTTCGCGAACCCAGGCAGTATCCTGTTTCAGAATGTCGTAATCTTTGCGCAGCGGATGCCCTTGCCATTCTTCCGGCAAGAGAATCCGTTTCAAATCCGGGTGGCCTTTGAAAACAATTCCGAACATGTCGAAGATTTCGCGTTCCAGCCAGTTCGCCGCAGGCCAAATTGCAACCAGGCTAGGTGCTTGCTCCACTGCCGCAAGAGGAACTTTCAACCGCAAGCGCAAATTATGCGGAAATGAGTACAGGATCGCGATCAAATCGAAGCGCTTCTCGCGTCGCGGCCAATCGACCGCGGTGTAATCCTCGAGCAGATCAAATTTTTCCACATCGCGGGAGTAGCGGGCAATTTCGAAGAACTGCTCTCGGTCGACGACAAGATAAGGCTGCTGGCGATCCGCAAACGCCTCGAGAGTCGAGCGGCCAAATCGTTCGCAGTATCGCCTGGTCAACTCATTGTCCAGCGGAATCTGCAAAACTGCTGGCGGCTTGGGTGGCGGAGGCGCGGGTTTAGCGACGGGAGACGCGGGATCCACTGCGCTGTGAACCGCAGTTGGGGGAGCGGGTGAAGCGCCGGATGCTTCCGGCTTGGAATCATCGGGCGATGGGGGTGCCTTGGACTCGTCTGCCATGGACCCTGGGACCATTGGGCTGCCTACAGTGCTCACACCTTGGTGAGCAGACTTGAACTACTGAGAACGCCGCAAAAGCAAAACAAAATAGGTTGCGCGAGAGGAAGGAGCGAAACGCGCAAACCCCGGTGAATGGCGGACAAACTCATCCGCGACCTGCAGCCAGTTACGATCGCTTAGTGCGTTTCTAACATAGGCATAGAAGGCAGTCAATGAGTGCGGACACATGGTCGGGAACTGTTTTGCGGGCAGCCGGGGAGACACTCCTCATTTCCGTGACTGCCATTGGCTCTTGCGCAGCGCTGCTCTCGGCTACCCTTGTTTCGCTTCGCGCAGTTGGTTAGCGTCAGAGAGATGGAGTGTCTCTCCACTCCAGACGCTGCACCCTTCACTTTAATTTAGGGGGAGAGTTTTGTGACGAATCCGATTATCACCCTGACTACCGACTACGGCACAAACGACCATCTTGTGGGGGTGCTGAAGGGCGCGATCTTGAAGATCAATCCTGACGCCCAGATCATCGACATTACCCATCAAGTTGCGCCGTTCGATCTGCTCGACGGCGCGCTGGCGATCGCTTCCGCCTATCCCTACTTCCCTCCTCGCACGATTCACGTCGTGGTGGTCGATCCTGGCGTTGGCACCGAGCGCAGGCCGTTGCTCGTCAGCGGACAAAACCAATATTTCCTCGCCCCCGATAATGGCGTGCTTTCTGGCGTGTATGAGAAGGAACACCCGGTGCTTGTACGCAACATCACGAGCGAGCATTATTTCGCTCAGCCAGTCAGCAAGACCTTTCATGGAAGAGACGTTTTTGCGCCGGTGGCTGCGTGGCTATCGAAAAGCTGGCAGCCCGGGAGCATGGGCGAGGAAATCACCGACTTCAAGCGTTTCGCAATGCCCAAACCGAAAGAAGCGGATGGTCTGCTAAAGGGGGTGGTGTTAAAAGTCGACGCGTTTGGAAATCTAATTACAAATTTCAGAGCCGAGGACTTGTCGCCGGAATCGCTTGAAAAGGGCGAAGTGTGTTTGCAAGTGGGGAGCCATGCGGTAACGAAATTAGTTCCCACATTTGCCTATGGAAATGCCGGTGAGCCCGTTGCCTATGTAGGCTCGAGTGGATACTTAGAAGTTGCGGTGAACAGGGGAAGTGCTTCAAAAACGCTCGGAACGGGGCGGGGCACGCCGGTCCTGCTGACAAAGACCTAGAAATTGCCTTGGTAGTAGACGAGCTTTAGCCCGGTCAGTCAGCGCGAATGTTCGAGCGCGGCCATCTGCGATCGCGTCCGCGGGTCTAACCAATCCCTCCACGCATCTCCCAACAAATTAAACGCAAGCACCGCCAGAATTACCGCCAACGCCGGAAAAATTACCATATGCGGTGCGTCGAACAGATGATTCCTGGCATCATTCAACATAGCGCCCCAACTGGGCAATGGGGCGAGTACCCCTAAACCAAGAAAACTGAGAGTCGCCTCGGCGAGTATCGCTCCTGCCATGCCAATGGTTGCTTGAATCAGCACTGGTTGCAGAATATTCGGCAGGAGATGCCTCGTGAGAATTCGTGGAGAAGCTGCTCCCAACGATCGTGCAGCCAATACGAATTCGAGTTCTTTCACCTTGAGTACCTGTGCGCGTGCCAATCGCGCATACCCCGCCCACCCCGTAATAATCAGGGCGAGAATCACTTTGCCGATGCCCGGACCGAAGAACGCCGCGAAAGCAATCGCTAGCAGAATTCCGGGGAAGGAGAGAAACGCATTGATCAGAAGTAGATTCACGACACGATCGAATCCACCTGCAAAGTAACCAGCAAGCATGCCCAGGGTAAGGCCGATGCTGCCGCAACCCAGAACGACACAGGTCGCGACGACAAGCGAAATGCGTGCTCCATAAATTGTGCGAGAAAGAATGTCTCGCCCCAGTTCATCCGTCCCCATCCAGTGAGAACTCGAAGGCCCTTCGAGCCGCGCAGCCAGGTTCTGGGCCGCAGGATCATAAGGGGCGATCCACGGTGCCAAGACTGCCACCGCAACAAGAGTACAAACAATTACAAAACCAACTTTCGCCAGCAGACTTCCGCGCAGAAATTCCACGAGCGGGTTCTTCATCATCACGAGACGCGCACCCGCGGATCGATGAACGCATAAAGAAAGTCGGTAAACAGATTGACAAACACGTAGGAGAGGGCGATGACCAGGATGCAGCCCTGCAACAGAGGATAATCGCGCGAAGAAATTGCCTGTACTGTGAGGCGTCCAATCCCGGGCCAGGAAAATATTGTCTCGGTCACGATGGTTCCGGCAAGCAACGTACCGAATTGCAACCCGAGAATGGTTATGATCGGAATCAGCGCATTGCGCAGTGCGTGATGCGTCAACACCAGAAACGTAGAAAGCCCCTTCGCGCGCGCAGTGCGAACATAATCACTCGAAAGCTCTTCCAGCATGGCTCCTCTCACCATGCGAGTCAGGATCGCGGCCAGGGCAGCGCCCAGTGTAGCTGCGGGAAGAATGTAGTGAAGCGGGCCACCTCGACCGGAAACCGGCAGCCAGCCGAGTTTGATTGAGAACAGCGTAATCAGAAGCGGTCCCAGCGCAAAGTTCGGCATCGCCAGTCCAAACAGGGTCAGCACGCCGATCGCGCGATCGGAGGTGTGCCCCCGGCGATAGGCAGCGAAAACCCCAGCCGGAATCCCGATGGCCGCGCAAACCATGAGTGCGAGAAACGCCAACTGCAGTGTCGCGGGATAGCGCTCAAAAATAATGTGACGCACGGGCGCTTGAAACTTGAATGATTGGCCCAGCTCGCCGCGAACTGTTTCGGAAAGATAGTGGCCGTATTGAACGAGGATTGGTTGATCGAGGCCCAACGTATGCCTCAACTGTTCAATCTGTCCGGGGGCAGCGCCTTCACCGAGCATCTGTTCCACCGGGTCACCCGGTACGATATGGATCAACAGAAAAACCAGCGTTAGCACGAGCCAGACGGCTGGCAGGGTAAGTAGAAAACGGTGAAGTAAGTGGCGGGCCATACTTAGCTCGTTCGTTGCTCCTTCTCGGCCGGCTTTGCTAATTCCATCCTTCGGGCAGCTGGGGTCGTTCCTTGTTCGACAATCATGTCCGGCGATGGCTCTCCTGTGGTTGCACGCAAGCGTTGAATCTTAACGCGAGCCACTCGCCGTCCGTCCATTTCAACCACCGTAAATCGATATCCGCCAAATTCAAAGCTTTCGCCACCCCGCGGAATAAATCCAAGTTGGTCCAGCACGAAACCACCGACTGTCGCATACGCAGGATCTTCCGGCAGCACAATATTGTATTGCGTATCCAGATCGCGGACGTTTAGCGCCGCATCGAAAATCACCGCGCCATCGGAGAGAGTAAGCGGCTTCTCCACAACGTCGAATTCGTCGTGAATTTCCCCGATAAGCTGCTCGATCAGGTCCTCCATGGTGACCAGCCCGAGTACGCTGCCAAATTCATCCACGACGATGGCCATACCAACGTGGCGACCACGCAATTCCGAAAGCAGTTCCCCGGCTGGCTTCGTCTCCGGCACGATCAGGATTTCCCGCAGCACCCGGCGAAGATCAAACGGCGGTGGAGGTGGCAACTTTTCCTGCAGCCGTCGCTCAGTATCGAGCAGCGCCCACGTCATGTCTTTTACGTGTACAAATCCCAGAATGTGGTCTTCGTTCCCGCGATAAACCGGGATGCGTGAGCGCTGCGTAGTCGCAAACAGGCTCATCACCTGCTCGAGCGTTGATTCGATCGGCAGCATGTACATATCTGGTCGCGACACCATGATTTCGCGCACTTGCAATTGTCCAAGTTCGAGCGCACTCAAAATAAACTTCTCTTCGCCGACGGCGAGCAATCCTCTTTCGCGGGCCTGTTGGATTTGGATTTGTAATTCCTCAGTAGAGTGGGCTTGCCCGTGGCTGACCGGGGCGGCAAGTCCGAGCGCCTTCACGATCACTCCGGAAATTCCGTCGAGCAAATCAATCGCCCATCGAAATGTATTCAGGAACCACTGAAACGGTCGCGCCACCATCAGGGCCACTCGCTCGGCGCGTACCAGGCTGATGCTTTTCGGGACCAACTCACCAAAAACGACGTGGAGCGCGCTCAACATCAGAAAGGCAATAGTCAAGGCGATGGCATGAATGGCAAACAGAGTTTGCGGGCTGCCGTTGGTGGGCATCACTTGCTGAACCAGGATGGCCAGCGAGGCTTCGCCGAGCGCGCCAAGCGCCAGACTGGCCAGTGTGATTCCTACTTGCACGCCGGATACAACTCGGTGCAGATCGCTTAAAAGATATTCTACAATTTTGGCTTGCGCGTTCCCTTTGGCGACCAGCTGGCGCACGCGCGACATTCGCACCGCTACCAGGGAGAATTCGACTGCGGCGAAGAACCCGTTCAGTACGACCAGCAACAAGACACCGATCAGTCGCAGCAGGAACATGGGGTTGCCTAATCCTCACTTCGAATTGTAACAGCAGAGAGGAACGAAGTGAGTCTCGGCTGCCGTCTTGTTGACCAAGAACTGCCCGTTGGTCGGCGATGGCTGTCGGTTCGGTCAGTTGCGTGGCTCGAGCGCCTCCACTAGACTTTTAATCTCCTCCTTGAGGGTGGGTGAATCTTGCGCACCGTTCTGCGTGCAATTCTCTGGATAGTTGGAATCATAGTCGTAGCCTTTGGAGCTACGGTATGGTGGCTCGTTTACCGGCCGCTGCCGCAACTTGACGGAACCATCCGTGTTCCTGGACTGCAAAATCCGGTGAGCGTGGAACGCGACCATTGGGGCGTGCCGCATATCCGCGCCTCTTCGGTGGAAGACCTAGCAGAGGCACAAGGTTATGTCTTTGCACAGGACCGCCTGTGGCAGCTCGATCTGCTACGCAGAGTTGGCCGTGGACAATTGTCTGAAATTCTAGGACCCGCAACTTTAGACGTCGACCGGGAATTTCGCGCTATGAATTTTTCGCGCACTGCCGAACGCGAAGCACAGCAGATGGACCCCGAGTCCCGCAAGGTCATGGACGCTTACGCCCGCGGTGTGAATCGCTTTATCGAGCAACACGCCTCCAAACTACCCCTGGAATTCACGCTCTTAAACTACAAACCGGAGCCCTGGAAAGTTTCCGATACCTTGGTCATTTCTGCGTATATGTATCACACGTTAACCGACACGCGTCACGTCGAATTGCATCGAGCCGAAGTCCTGACGCGAGTCAGCCCCGAATTGGCCAGAGATCTTTACAGCGATGAGGCGGCAATGGACCACTTTGTCGTCGGCGATCCAACTGTCGATAAGAACCCTCACGTCATCTCGCAGGGCGATGACGACGATGACGATGAGATGGATTACGACGATGTGCTGAAAGCCAGCCGCGATGTCCAAAGCCCTCCGATCCCGGCGGAGAGGGCCGTCGGTCATGACACAACTGGCCTATTCGCCGTGCGGGTTCGCGACTGGTTAGATGAGGAGCAAAGCGATGTGCGCCGCATGTTGGGGAGCAACAACTGGGTCGTCAGCGGCGCGCACACGGCTACCGGCAAACCGCTGCTGGCTAACGACACTCACTTGGAGCTAAGCATTCCGCCCATCTGGTATGAAATTCATTTGACCGCCCCTGGCTGGAATGTGCAGGGCTTTACTTTGCCCGGAGCGCCCATGGTAGTCATCGGCCACAACGATCGCATCGCCTGGGGGTTCACAAACAATGGCGCGGATGTACTGGATTTATATATCGAGACATTTAATCCCGCAAGTCCCGATGAATACAAAGTCAACGGCCAATGGCGGAAGGCCGACGTTTACGACGACATCATTCATGTAAAGGGTGGCCCGGACGAGCACCTACGTGTAGTGGTAACGCGACACGGTCCGGTAGTCCATCGCGAGGGCGAGAAAGTGTACGCGATGCGCTGGACGGCCCTAGAGCCTGGCTGCTTGACGCACTCCTATAATTGGCTCGGGAAAGCGCAGAACTGGGAGGAGTTTCGCGAAGTGCTGAGCCATGTGTGGGGCCCGGGGCAAAACGTCATCTATGCCGACGTCGACGGCAACATCGGCTACACAGTTGCCGCGCGGGTACCCATCCGCAAGAAGGGCCACGGGACTGTTCCTGTTCCGGGGGACACGGATGAGTATGAATGGACGGGCTACATCCCATTTGAAAATATGCCGCAAAGCTTTAATCCCGACAGCGGATTGATTGTTACCGCAAACGCACGAGTAACCGGCCCCGACTACAAACCATACCTGACCGACGACTGGGAAGAACCCTTCCGTACAGCCCGTATTTACGATTTGCTGCACGATAAGCACGATCTGAGGCCGGAAGACATGTTGAAGGTTCAGACAGACACCTTCAGCTTTCCCCACGTTTTCATCGCCGAGCAATTGGTGGCTGCGGCCAACGCGGCCCCTCCCAAAGATCCCCGCGCAAAAAAGCTGGTTGAGGAAGCGAAACAATGGAATGGGATTGCCGATGCGAACTCGACGGTAGTGCCCTTCCTGAACGCCGCGATGTACAGCATCCTCGATCTGATGCTCGAGCCCTACCTCGGCAAAGATACGAAACTCTATGACTGGCGCAAGATCGCCTTTCTGCAGCGAATGCTGACTGAACGGCCGGCACGGTGGCTACCTGCTGGCTACAAGAACTATGACGAGTTACTGTCAGCGGCCGCGGATCGGGCCGTGGAAAAACTAGAAGCAGAAACAAAAGATCCGAACATGGAGGATTGGAGCTGGAAGCGCTTTAACTACCTCGACATGCTCCATCCGATCGGGCGTGAGGGAACTTTGAAAAAACTGCTGAGTCTAACGGATGAACCACAATCCGGAACGCTGTTTAGTCCGCGAGCCGCTTCGCGCCATCATGGTCCTTCCGAACGGTTCGTGGCCAATCTTGCAGATTGGGATCAATCCATCCTTCTGATTCCCGCCGGACAATCCGGCCAGCCTGGCAGTGAACACTACACTGATCAGTTCCCTTACTGGTTTGACGGGAAAGCGATCTACGCTCCGTTCACCAATTTAGCGCAGGCGAAGGCGAGGAAGCACACGCTCGTGCTGACGCCTTCGAATTAGCAATTAAAATGCCCGAACTCCCTGAGGTGGAGGCCATCGCTAGAACTCTGCGGCCCATCGTGTGGCGGCGGCGAATCCGCTGCGTTCACGTATTTCACTCTGTGCTCATCCGCCCTCAATCGGTTGGGGATTTCCGAGATCTAGCCCGAGGAGCGAAGATCAGGGAAGTTCAACGTGTTGGCAAATATCTCTTCTTGAAACTCGATCGCGGCATGATCGAGGTGCACTTCCGGTTTGATGGCCAACTGCTGCTGTTTAGGGATGTCTCCGAACTGCTGGCCCGCGCAAACGCGAACAGAGACGGCGTCCACGTCGACGTGGCCTTTGAACTGGACAAAGGGGTCCTGGGCATTGCCGATCCGCGCCATCTGGGACGCGTGCATCTCTGGCGCTCGGAAGAAGAATGCCGCCCGCTAAAATCGCTCGGGATCGATGCGCTATCGAAGCGCTTTACCGCCCGCGCTCTTCATCAAAAACTTTCCCGCTACAAGCGGCCTTTGAAGGATTTTCTGCTGGATCAGACAAAATTTGCCGGCATCGGCAATATCTATTCGTGCGAAGCGCTTTGGCATGCACGCCTGGACCCGCGACGGTGTGCCCATTCTCTGGATCAGAGGGAAGCGCGAAAACTACACAAAGCGATTGTGTCGGTTCTTGGGCGTGCCTTAGAATGCTGTTTGGATCCGTCGCCTGAGTTTCGTGATCCTCACTGGTGGTTTCAGGGGCTGGAAGGTATTCTGCGCGTTTACCAACGCAACGGATTGCCGTGCCGGCGCTGCGGAGAGCCGGTCCAGCGCATTGAACAGGGTGGCCGCTCCACATACTGTTGTTTCGAATGCCAGATTTGAGCTTTGCGCGGATGTATGGCTCTGACCAGGGCGCGCAATTGCCGAAAAGACGAGGCCGGATAGTGAATTTACCAGCAACCAAAAAAACGGAACCACCGAAAAAACCGGATTTCGAGAAATCGCTGACACGCCTTGAAGAAGTTGTTCGCAAGCTCGAAAGCCCACAACTTTCTTTGGATGACGCCATGAGGCTGTTTGAAGAAGGCGTCGGTCTGTCCAAGGAATGCCAGAAGCAACTGGAAGAAGCGGAGGGCCGCGTGGAAATCCTTTTGAAAAAAGCAGACGGGAAAATGGTCGCGGAACCCTTCGAGGCAGAAGGCTTGAGCAATGAGTAATGCTCGCTTATCGGAAGGTCCTGCCGCTCTCTGCCGATGAAACTGCCTGATTTTTTTGAAGAGGATCGTATCGCGGTTGATGCAGAACTGGATCGGTTGATGCCGGCGGAATCCGTGCCGCCTACTTCCATCCATACCGCGATGAGATATTCCGTATTTGCCGGCGGAAAACGAATTCGTCCCATCCTGTGCCTCGAGGCGACACGAATCTTCGGGGAAGATGTTGCCCACGCGCAATTCCCCGCTTGCGCTATCGAGTTCATTCATACCTATTCGCTCATTCACGACGATCTGCCGGCCCTGGACAACGACGACCTGCGGCGAGGCAAACCCACCTGCCATAAGAAGTTCGGCGAGGCGATCGCCATTTTAGCCGGCGATGCCCTGCTCACGTTGGCATTTGAAACCATTGGCAAATCCTCCGTTTCCGCAGAACGCCAGGTGGCCATGCTGACGGAGATTTCTACCGCAGCCGGCACCGTCAATGGTATGGTCGCGGGACAAGTCGCGGATATTGAAGCCGAAGGTACAAAAGTTGCCCCACAGACGCTCGAATACATTCATCGCTCGAAAACTGCCGCACTCATTCGCGCGTCAATCACTGCCGGTGCAATTTCCGCGGGTGCTCCCGCGGAAGATGTCGTGCGCCTGCGCCATTTCGGCGAGACGATCGGTTGGGCGTTTCAAGTGACCGATGACATCCTCGACGTTGAGGAACCTTCCAGCTCATTGGGAAAAACCGCGGGCAAAGACGTTGCCCAGCAAAAAGCGACGTATCCCTCTATATTCGGTCTCGAGCGCTCGCACCAGATTGCGAAGGAGCTGGCCAGCAAGGCGATTCACGAACTTGCTGTTTACGGGGAGAAGGCTGACCGTTTGCGGCAAATCGCAGAATTTCTCGTACTACGGCGAGCATAGCACCTCACGCACAAATGATTCCCAAGGCAGCACGCAAGCGGCTAGACATCTTACTCGTCGAACGAGGACTGGCGGAGTCGCGTCAAAAAGCCCAAGCCATGATTCTCGCTGGCGAAGTGGTAATCGAGGGAAAGCGCGCGGACAAGGCCGGATCGACGATACCGGAGGACGCGCGCGTGGAAGTCCATAGCCGGTTGCAGAAATATGCCAGCCGTGGCGGTTTTAAGCTGGAAGGTGCCCTCGAAGAGTTCGGCACCTCCCCGGCGGGCAGAATTTGCCTCGATGTCGGTGTATCCACCGGTGGATTTACGGATTGTTTGCTGCAGCATGGGGCACGGAAGGTGTATGCCGTCGACGTCAATACCGATCAATTGGCATGGAAGCTCCGTCTAGACAATCGCGTGATCGCCATCAAGAAAAACGCTCGCGAACTCACAGCTGAAGACCTGCCCGAATCCGTCGACCTGGTTGTTGCGGATGTCTCTTTTATCGCTGTAAAGAAGATTCTTCCCGGTGCCGTGCAATGCGCAAAGCCCACGGCTGACTTTCTTATTCTCATTAAGCCGCAATTTGAATTGGAGCGCGCCGATGTCGGGAAAGGTGGCATCGTCCGTGGAACCGAACTTCACCAAAAGGCGATTGACAGCGTTCGCCAGGCGGCCATCGATCTTGGCCTGACTTGCCTCGTAGTCCTGCCTAGCAAATTGCTAGGGGCCGAGGGCAACCAGGAGTATTTCCTTCACGCCAGAAAAATTAGTGCGATAGAATCCCGATAGTCCATGCGAACCAAACCTGCGTTCAAAACCATTGGTATAATTTCCCGGCCACGGCGCGCGAATCTGGCTGAGGTTGTCCCGGAATTACTTCAGTGGCTGCAAAAGCGGGGCGTCCATGTTGTGTATGACGGAGAAACCGCCAGTTGCTTGAAAGGCGATGGCGTCGGCAACACCCGCCACCAGATCGGCGAGCAAGCAGATTTGTTCCTAGTGCTTGGCGGAGACGGGACTCTACTTGCCGCTTCCCGCGAAGCTTCGGCTCGCGGCGTTCCGATCCTACCCATCAATATGGGCAGCCTGGGATTTCTCACCAACTTCACCGTCGAAGAATTGTACCCGGCACTCGAAGCGACCTTGTTTGGAGAGTATGCGATCGAAGAACGCGTCCTGCTCCTGGTCGAACGCATCAACCGCCAGCAGGTCCTAACGCAGCAGCGGGTATTAAACGATGCGGTCGTCCACAAAGGCACGCTCGCCCGGATGATCGAACTGGAACTTCACATCGATGACGGTTTTGTTTGCCGCTATCGAGCCGACGGCCTGATTGTCGCAACGCCGACAGGGTCGACCGCCTACTCCATGTCGGCGGGCGGCCCGATTGTGCATCCCGCCGTTCGATCAATCTTAATTACCCCGATTTGCCCGCACACGTTGAGCGATCGGCCCGTGGTCGTGCCGGACACGGCCAAGATTGAACTGCGGCTGTCAGAGAGTTCCGATTCCGTATTCTTGACGCTCGACGGCCAAACTGGCTCGCCAACGCAAATTGGCGATTGCGTTCGGATCACGCGGGCCGCCGAGCGCTTGAAGCTGATCCACCCACCGAACAAGACTTACTTTGAGATTCTGCGGAATAAATTGAAGTGGGGAGAAGCCTAAAGTTCAGCCCAGCACGTCGGCCCGAAGCATATCACCCGAGGTTTCGCGCCTGCGTACGAGTTTTGCTGTCGGGCCATCCACCAAGACCTCTGCAGGGCGCGGCCGGGCATTGTAATTGGAGGCCTGCGACATGCCGTAGGCGCCAACCGCCCAGATCGCCACTAGTTTACCCGGCGCGAGTTCGCCGAGCGGCCAACCTTCTAGGAAGCAATCACCCGTTTCGCAAACTTGGCCAACAACATCAACCCGTTCTCTCGGGGCCGCTTTCAATTTGTTCGCTTGCTCGATTGGCGTAATGGGATGCGGAGCATCGTAGAGCATTGGGCGCATCAGATCGTTCATCGCGGCATCAATAATCACGAATGCTCTCTTCAAACTGCGTTTGGTATAGATGACCCTGGATACCAGTACTCCGGCAGGCGCCACGACGGAGCGGCCCGGCTCCAAAAGCAGTTCCACCCCGAGGGGTCGCGCGAGCGCAGCGATCATCTTTGCATACGCTTTGCGCGACGCAGGCTGTTCGTTGGTATAACGAACGGCCAAGCCTCCCCCAAAATCCAAATACTTGAGATAGATACCCTGCTTGCGCAATTCCAATAAATAACTGGCCAGCCGCGCGAAGGCCTGGCGAAACGGCTTGAGTGAAACAATCTGCGAGCCGATATGAGCGCTAATTCCCTGCCAGTGAATGTATTTCGAATTTTGATGCCTCCGGTACAAGTTGCGCGCCACCGGCCAGCTCAATCCAAACTTATGCTCATGAAGTCCAGTAGAAATGTGCGGATGGCCCCCCGCTTTTACGTCTGGATTAACGCGAATCGAAACGCCCGGTAAATTCGGCGAGCTCGATCTAATTCGCCCTGCTTCCTCCAGCAGAATTTCCAACTCCGCCTCAGATTCAATATTGAATTGCAGGATCCCCGTGTTGGCTTTCTTATCAGCTTTGTATCGCAACGCCTGCCCTATTTCTTCGCGCGTTTTGCCCACCCCGGAAAATACGATCCGGTTGCCGAGAACACCAATGTGGCCGAGGTGATCGAGCTCCCCTCCGGAGACAATGTCGAACCCACAACCTTGCTGGGCGAGTAATTTCAAAATCGATAGGTTGCCGTTAGCCTTCACCGCAAAGCAGATTCGATGCGGCAACGTGCCGAGTCCAGCCCTTAACTCCGCGAGCGAGTCGACAATGGAATTTTGGCTGTAGACGTAAACGGGCGTGCCGAATCGTTTGGCGATTGCAGGTACTGCTACGCCTTCGCAGTAGACGCTACGGGACGGACTTCCTGCGTCTTTCTTCCAGCGAAAGTGTGGCGTGAACTCGGCTGGATCAAGGTACGCGAGATTTTTGCGCGCTTTTGTGGGGCCACTCATTTCACTTTTACGATAACCAGGGTTCGATCATCGGAGAGCGGAGCGTTCTGAGAGAACCAATCGACCTCGTTCAACAATACGTCTGCAAGTTCCGCGGCATTGCGTTCGTAATGCTTCTCAATCAGAACGCGCAACCGTTCGTTACCGAACAGTTGGCCTTCGTTATTGGCGGTTTCTGCCAGTCCGTCCGAGTGAAAGACCAGAATATTGCCAATGTCGAGTGTCACGCCCCACTCGTCATAGTGAACTTCGTCGAAAATCCCTAGTGGAAAACCGGTCAACTCAATCTTGTCGCAGCGCCCATCCTTATACAGCAACGGCTGGGATTGCCCGGCATTGGCCACTCGCAGCTTCATACGGCCTTTTTGCCAAGTAGCGTAGCAGGCGGTCATGAAGCGCCCTTCAATTCGCCGCTCGCTGATAAGGTGATTCATCTGCTTCAACATTTCTGCCGGCTGCAATTTCTGCGGCGCGAGACTGCGCATAATTCCGATAGCGACAGCTCCATAGAGCGCCGCCGCAGTTCCTTTCCCGCTCACATCCCCGAGCGCAATGCCCAATTGCTGCGGGCCGTACCGCAGGAATTCGTACAAATCGCCGCACACCTCCCGTGCCGACAAGTACCGCGCGGCGACATCTAGTCCGTAATCGTCGGTTGGTACCGGTCGCAGCAGTGCCCCCTGAATTCTCTTGGCCGCTTGCAGGTCGCGGTCAAGACGCGCTTCATCTTTTGCCACCTGCTCGTATAGGCGAGCATTCTCTAAAGAGACCGCCAGATTCGCCGCCAAAATCGAAAGCGTCTGCACGTGATCATTGGTGAAATAATTAATTTGCGGGCTCTCCAGGTCCAGCACACCAATCACTTTTCCCTTGTGGATCATGGGGATGGCAAGTTCCGAGCGGGTTTCCGGATTCACCATCAGATAGCGTGGATCGGCAGTCACATCCGGCACAATCACCGGCTCGCGTAGAGTCGCGGCAGCACCGACGATACCTTCCGTGGCGGCTGCGCGGAGTTTCCCCTGCACTCGCTGCCCATGCTTCACGTCGATGCGGTGGCGAAACACCTTCAGCTCATCGTCATACAGCATGAGGCTCAAGATTTGATAATCGATCACCCGCTTTACAAGTTCGGCCGCCCGGCGCAGGAGTTCTTCTACATCGAGGATCGAGCTGATTTCGCGGCTCACTTCGTTTAAAACCAATAGCGTTTCCGCTTGGTTGCTGACCTGCTGGAACAATCGCGCATTCTCAATAGACACCGCCAAGCGGCTGGCCAGCACGGTCAGTATGTTCTGCTGGTCTTTCGTGAAGTAATCCGGATGTTGGCTCTGAATATCAAGTACACCGATACACTTGCCGCGTAGCATCAGCGGAACCGCAAGTTCCGAACGGACCGATTCGATTGCATTGATGTATCGAGGATCCGCACTTACGTCGCTCACGCGGACGGAATGACCCGTGGCTGCGGCCGTCCCGGTGATTCCTTGTCCGATGGGAACGCGAAGATTCTCCGCGAGCCCGGGCGGATAGCCGATCGCAAAACGATGCTGCAGATAAAGACCGTCGGCGTCCACCAAGAGAACGCCGAACAGTTCGTAGTCGATGTGCCGTTTGATCAGTACGGCGGTATGCGCAAGAACTTCGTCGAGGTTCAGAGAAGCGTTAACCTCTTCTCCGATCTGAGCAAGAGTTACAAGCACCTCGGCCGGAACTTCCAGCTCGTTAGCGTTGAGGTTTACGGTGGTTTTGGGCTCTGTCGATTCCATGAAGTCTATTTATTATAGCAGGCGACTATGTAGCCTTCAGAACGATGTTATTGAGATTTTGCTTTTTTACTTGAGGGCAAGTGAAGAATGCACACCGTTGGCAGATTGCGATACCTCTGGTCATAATCAAGTCCATAGCCCACGACAAATTCGTTCGGAATCGAAAACCCGGTGTAATCCGCCTTCACATCAGCGATCCGACGCTCCATTTTATCCAGTAACACAATTGTGCGGAGGTGTTTCGGCCTGCGCTGTTCGAACACGTGCAGAAGGTACCGGAGCGTGAGCCCGGTATCGAGGATGTCTTCGACAAGAATCACGGTCCGGGACTCGATACTCACATCCAGATCCTTGGTGAGCCGCACTTCCCCAGTTGAATCTGTACCCGTTCCGTAGCTTGAAACGCCGATAAAATCGAACGAAACTTCTCCTCCCAATTCGCGGGCAAGATCAGCGAGAAAAAATGCCGACCCTTTGAGTACCCCTATTAGGTGAAGTTCATCTGTCGGAAAGTCTCGCCGAATTTCGCTTGCAAGCTGTCGGATGCGGCGATGTAGCCGGGAGGCCGAAATTAACACCTGCAGCGTTTCACCCGCTCGATAGCCTGGTTTCTCGCGGATTCGCCGGATCTTCTTTTTAGCCAAGTCCTTGGACTCCTCGCTGCTAAGAGTTACTCCACCCAGTCTGCAATAAAAATGTTGGTTTCGTGCGGGGCTTTGCCCTCGCGATTGGAAGCCCACACCAGGCGCTTGGCAGTCGAATTGAACATCGGGAAACCATCGAAGTCAGGATGATAGGTAATGCGTTCCTGTCCCGTACCATCTTCGTTGATCACATATAAATCAAAGTCTCGCCCGTTCTTGGGATCGGCTTGGTTGGAAGCAAAAATGATCCGCTTGCCGTCGGGCAGCCAGTAGGGAGCGAAATTGGCCGCGCCGTTAGAGGTCACTTGACGCTTTTTCGATCCATCGGCATTCATCACCCAGATTTCAAGATTTCCCGGACGGATCAGTCCTTGCGCAAGCAATTCTTTGTACTCTTTTGTTTCCTCGGTAGTTTTCGGATGCTGCGCGCGATAAACGATCTTTGTACCGTCATAGGACCAAAATGGGCCGCCATCGTAGCCCAATTCCTGAGTCAGTTGCTTCACATTGCTTCCGTCAACATCCATCGTGTAGATATCTAGATCGCCATTGCGTGTGGAGGTGAATACAATGTGCTGGCCATCGCGCGTCACCGTTGCCTCTGCGTTGTAGCCGACCGCATGCGTCAGTTGCTGTGGATTAGAGCCATCGAAGTTCGCAGTGTAGATCTGGTAGGTATTGTAAATCGGCCAAACGTAGCCGCGGGAATAATCGGGCTTTGGGGGACATTCGGGACTTGAAGCGTGCGTCGAAGAAAATAAAATTTTGTCCCCGGATGGAAAAATATAGCTGCAAGTTGTGCGGCCTCTGCCAGTGCTAACGAGTTTGGGCGTGGCGGGCTTGCCATCCGGAGTGTCCACCGGCATCGTGTAAATCTGGTCGCAGGGAACGCCTTGGCCCTGGTGCTGAAAAATCAATTCTTTATCATCGATTGAAAAGTAGGCCTCTGCATTCTGCCCGCCGAAGGTAAGTTGGCGAACATTCCTCAAATGCTTCCGCTCTGCCGGAAGTAAAACCGGATCGTTTGTGTCAGTTTCTGGCTGAGCATGAACAACGATTTGTCCCGCGAGATATAATCCCGCCGCGGCGATCGAGATCGTGAATCCCTGCGTTAATAACTTCCCCGCTCTCATTAGACCTCTCTGGCGTAATCCTTCGCTAATAAATGCTCCACCGCGCTGCCGCTAGCTTTGCGGTTCCAAGCCTCTTCCGAGATTCCCTACTTTTCCGCCAAACCGGGCTGTGACCGGGAGCAGGTCGGCATTCTGGCCAGGTTCGAGTGCAGCTTGATGGCGTTGAGGGTTCCCGAATCGGCGGAGCTAAGGGGGAGCGCCGCAGCCACCGGTAAAATGTCGGCGAGTTGAAACACCCCAAACGACACCTCGAGGACTAACTTTAAACCTAGAAATCCCCGGCGTTTTCGGCCGCTTTCCCTGCCTGAAAGAGATTTTCCATCCTAAGTCCTCGAGTTCGCACTGTCAATTCAATGGCGCCTTCAATGGCGCCAACGGCGCCAACGTGTCAAAGCTCTTTAGAAATGTCCCCTTCCTTACCTCAATAGAAGTGTCCCCTTTTTTTGTTTTGTACTTCAATGACGCCAACGTGCGGCAGACCGGCATTTTCCACTGCTCCCTCGGTTATACTCTCCTCCGAGCCAGCGATGTTCCCGTTTGCCAAAGCTATTTTCCTGATTGTTTCGGCGCTCTTCCCCATCGTAAATCCCTTGGGAGGCGCGCCGATTTTCCTCTCGCTGACCGACTACTATTCCACCGATCAGCGCAAGTTGCTCTCTAGGAGGATTGCGATCAACAGTTTCTTGCTTTTGATCGGTTCATTTTTTATCGGAACCCATATTCTTGCTTTTTTTGGGATTTCTATTCCTGTCGTGCAAGTCGGTGGCGGTCTCGTGGTTATGTCGGCTGGGTGGAAATTGCTAAATCAAAATGACGATGATCCCGCCCGGCAGGACGTCCATCGCGACGTGGACCTTCGCGACCTGTTCACCAAAGCATTTTATCCGCTCACTTTGCCGCTTACCGTTGGTCCGGGTTCGATTTCCATCGCCATCACGCTAGGGGCGAACGAGCCGAAAGAAGGTATTTTGCTTTCGATGATCGGTGCCGTCGTTGGAATGATCCTGATCGCGCTCAGCGTCTACCTCTGTTACGCGTTTTCCGATCGTCTCGCTCGAATCTTAGGCGCTACGGGGATGACGATCATCATGCGATTATCCTCCTTTCTGCTAGTTTGCATCGGATTTCAGATCATCTGGAACGGATTTTCTGCACTGCTCGGAACACTTCCTGTTTTCCATCACTAAAGGTTTCGCAGGGACTTAGCCTTGCCATTGCGGAAGCCCACGTCTCCCCAACAATACTTCTGCCGCCCAACTGCCAAGATAGACAGATTGCGCCACACCATGGCCAGAAAAGGCACCTAGCACGATTGCATTTTTTGATTCGGGATGCGGCTCAAACACCGGCTTCCATTCTTCGGCTACACAGATTGGGCCGCCCCAGCGGCGCGCGAACGTGACTTTAGCCAAACGCGGATGCAACCCTCGAACCCGCTGTTCCAGTCGGCTGAACATCTTCGCTGGCTCTGCGCCTTCGATGTCGAGCGTTTCCAGACTCCGCCAATCATTCTGATGAAGCAGTCCGCTTCCAAAAATGATCCCGTTTCCCAACATGCGCCCCCAAAGGTAAGGCATATCGATGGTGTAGAAGGGTTTTCTCTCCTGTAAACCGATGGCCGCAATACTTTCCTCGGGCAATTCTTCCGTCGCAACTGCCAGCGTAAACAGGGATTCGGCTCGGTGGCGCAATCCGGTCAGTTCAATCGAAAAGGCGTTGGTGGCAAATAATACTTTACTTGCGAACAGCCTACTTCGCGCGCATTTCAGTTCGATCTGATCACCAAATTTGACTTCCAGAATGGGGCAATTCTCAAATAAAAGTACTCCTTCACGCTCCGCCGCCTTTCCCAAACCGCGCACAACCTTACCGGGATTCACGGTCCCACCTTCCACCAAGTTCACCGCCGCAAGATCTCCCGAATCCTTCCAACGAATCGGAGAATTCGCCAGAGGGGAAGTTCTTCCCAATTCATACGCTCCGGGCAAAACCAAATCGCCGTCGACCTTCAGTTCGCGAACGATTTTCTGGTATCCGGCAAGAACATCGCCGAGTCCCGGCAAGTCTCCCACCGCGCTTTCCCCGAGCGCCATCCCGCCGGTATACCCGCTCGAGCCCGACCCCAGCTCATGCATCTCGAAAAGTGCCACGGAGACATCCGGAGCGAAGAATTTCAAACGTGCGGCAGCAGAAAGCCCAGTAAACCCACCCCCGACTACGGCAAAGTCCACCGCTTCGGGCAAATCGTGTTTGCGCGGCATGAAATCTATCGTCCAGGGCCGCTTGCCCCAATTCTTTTTCTGAGGTATCAGCTCCATGTATTCGCTCGTTGAAATTTGTATATTGGATGCAGTCGCCCGTCGTCTGTGCAAACGATCCACTGACTACACCAGACAAAAATGCGAGGATACGCTCTATGCAGAAACGCAAGCAAACCAAAGACCCAGAACCGTGGCTCCGCGGAACCTTAACAGAGGTCCCGGTGGTCCCCCGCGCCGCCATCCACGCCCTCGAACTCGCCAAAGAGGATCTTAACCGCTGGGCCGCGCAACTCACGAATGACGAAGTAAATGCGCAGCCATGCGGTATCTCTTCTGTGGCCTTCCATTTACGTCACATCGTCGGAAGCCTGGATCGTTTGCTCACTTACGCAGAGGGAGGAAAGCTCACCCCAGAGCAAATGATCTTTCTCAGGGGTGAACTAGACTCGGCTGCCAATCGAGAATCACTATTCCAGCAGCTCGACAGCGCGTTTCGCCACGGCCAAGCCAGAATCCTCGCCCTAGCCACTACAAATCTCGACACCAAGCGAGAAGTAGGTAGCAAAAGACTGCCGACCACAGTTGGCAGCTTGCTGGTTCATGTCGCCGATCACACCCAACGTCACGTCGGACAAGTCGTAACAACAGCGAAACTCATTCTAGCGCAGCGGGCTTGAGTGTTTCTCACTTTTTGCCCGACAGTTTTTCTCTTCGATTTGCACAAGAATAGGGCACACGGCCCGAGAATTGTCCGCATAAATTTTACATACCCTTAAGAAAGAACTTAGCCATAAATAAAAAGAGCAGGAAATTTCGCCGCCCCGCTTACACCGTTGACTAGGTTTCCGCTACCGAATTGCTGTCACCTTCTCTGCCCGAATAACGGAGGAAACTAAAAATGGGAACTCTCAGGCAGCATCTCGTCAATTTCACTCTCGTTCCGCAGAGCACCACGCAACGAAAGCGGCGCATCACGAAGCATTGGGCAGCGCCGAATCGCACCACGCCGCCGTCGCCGAGTATTACGACATGGAGGCGTACCACGAGCAAAAATGCGAGGAGTGCACGAAGGCAGTTCAGTCCGAACTTGAAAAACTCGCAAAGAACTTCAACCGATGGCCATTCCCGGCGTCACGCCTGAACCACACCCCGGCAATGTCCGCATGGTCAGCCGCGCCGGTCAACCGGCAAAGCCGCAACAACCGGAGTGCGATGCCGTGTTTGAAAAATTGTTCAGCACTGACAACTGAGGGAGCGCGCGAATGTTTTTCAACAATTTTGTCAGCGGGCCGAACTCGCCAGGAAATTATCAGCAACCGAACGTTGCGAATCCTGCGGGAAATCCGGCAGTCGCAAATTTCCCTGTCGGCGCGAATCCGCTTGCTGGATCGCTTCGCCGCCGAACTGTTCATCGCGCTTCCGATACGACACTAGAACCTATCCGGAGTTGCGACTCTTCGTTTGGGACGCCAAGCTCATTTCTTCAACTTCGCAGGCCAATTTACCACCAACGAAAAGCTCTGCGCCTTCGCCGTCAGGGGGGACGTGTTCGCCAAGAATCGTCCATCGGGTGCGACATCGTAATATCGTCCATTCAAGTTTCCCGCGGCTAGTTCGAACAGCCCTGTGGGAGGACTGAGTTCGAGCGAGTCGGCTCTGGCCTTTACTTCTACTGCCATTACCCTAAGACCCTCGCGATAGTAGATTTCTTTCCCGTCGCGCCTCCAAACCGGCCTTTCCCCTCCGCCTGTGGAGACCTGGTACTGCGGGCCACTGCCGGGAAAAGGGGTGATGTAAACTTCATTCCTTCCGGTCCCATCTGACTCGTACGCCAGCCACTTCCCGTCGGGCGAAAAGGCTGGCGCGGTCTCACGCGCGAACGTGTTAAGAAAGGGCTGTGGCTTGCGGTCACCACTAAGCGCCACGGTGTAGATGTCGTTGCCCCTGGGTGGGTCGACGACCGCAGTACAGGCAAGATATTTTCCGTCAGGCGATACGGCCAGGAACAGCGCTCCGAGCACGTTCTTTTCAAACTTCACCACCTCCCTCGGTTCTCCGGAACCATCTGCTGCTCTCACATAGATGTCCTGCGGGCCATTGAGATTCGAGATGAAATAAATCTCTCGTCCGTCGGCCGACCACGTCGGAGCGGCTCCAAAGCTATTGTTGACGGTCATAAGCGTCCTGGTTCCACGTGCATCGAGAATCAGGATCTTGCTCTCCTTTACGCTGATCGAATCCGCCACAACACGCGACCCATCCGGCGAAATGGAAACGCCCTTATAGGGGTTGTTCTCACCCATCGTTCCCAACAATTTGCCGTTGCGGTCGTACCACAGTAATTGTCTGTCTAGCGTTGCATCACCGGCCATATAAACCAGCTTGCCTTCCGCCGACACCGAGAATTCCACAATGCTGAACAGAGGATCGAAACTTACATGCTCCACGACGGCGACAGGGACTCCGCTTAATACTCCCGTATGAGCGTTGATCGGTTGCGCTGTCAGATTTCCGTCGCTCCAATAGAGCAAGTATCCATTTGCAAAAGCAGCGCTGCTGCATGTTTTCAGCACCGACACATCTTGTTTGCCGTCTAGCGACGCGAAGCGCAACTCGCTCAAGTCCGAGCACGCTCCGTTCGGCGAGTTCATGTACAGAAAATGCTCCCCATCAGGCAGGAGTGTCGGCCAGCGATTACTGATAGGTTGCCCCAGCTCTGAGTCACGCTTCACTTGAGTCACGGCGACCGGTGTGCCGCCTTCTGCAGGCACACGAAGAACTGGGCCGGTCCGCGTCGCCGAGAAGATGATCGTGCCCGCATTTCCCCAGCTTCCTCCTCTGGCGTCAGGGGCATCGCAAATGACCTGTACCGGCCCACCCTCTGCAGCTACCCGCTTCAGCTTGCCATCCGCAAAGAATGCGATCTCGTGACCATCCGGCGACCAAAATGGATAGTAAGCCCCGCTGGTATCATTCACTTCATGTGCTTCCGATGAAGTCAGGACTCGCAGCCAAATCGAGCAGGTTTTGCCTCCCAGCATGGACGTCGCCGCAGATTCCGTTTTGCACCCGATGAACGCCAGCCTCTTCCCGTCCGGAGAAATCTGTGGCGGTCCGATTCTTCCGGAAGTATCCGCAAACACTCCAGGCGGAGGAATAACCGAAGCCATCAACGCAGGTTCAGGCGCAGGCCGCGTTGCGTAATACGTCGCGGCGATTGCAAACGCGATGAAGAGCAGGGTTATTGCCACCCATACGACCCTCAGGAGCAATTTCCTGGGTCCGGCTGTGAGACCGTGCGTCGCACGTTCCACGCCGCTTTCGGCGGCCCACTTTAGCTCGCTCGCCAAATCACCTGCGCTTTGCCATCGTTCCTCTGGAAGTTTTGCCAGAGATTTCTTCACGGCGCGTTCCAGTGCTGGCGGCGTTAGGGGTTTGGTGGCTTTGATCGGAGCAGGTTCCTTTTCCAGAATGGCCGACGCTACGGTGAGGTGGCTCTTCCCCTCAAACGCCCGGTTCCCGGTCACCATCTCGTAGAGCACAGCCCCAAGTGAAAAAATATCGCTCCGGCCATCCAACTCTTTGCCTTCCACTTGCTCCGGCGACATGTACTGAAACGTTCCAACAATCGTCCCCTCTTGCGTCACTGGCTTGGTTTGTGCTGCCGCCGCAGTGAGCGTCATGCTACTCACTGGCGCCATTGCTGGCTTTGCCAAACCAAAATCCAAGAGTTTGGCGCCGCTCGCCGTCAGCATGATGTTACCCGGCTTCAGATCGCGATGCACGACGCCGCTGCGATGGGCTCGATCCAGTGCATCCGCAATCTCCGCGCCGATCTTCACCACCTGTTCAAGCGGCAGCGGCCCCTTCTCCAACCGCTTTGCCAGAGTCTCGCCCTCCACACACTCCATCACCAGGTAGTCCACGCCGTCCTGCGAGCCAATATCGTGCAGCGTGCAAATATGAGGGTGATTTAGGCTGGAAATCGTCTTCGCTTCGCGTTCGAATCGCTGCTTGCAAACCGGATCACTGGAAAGTTGCTCTGGCAAAATTTTGATTGCGACGGTGCGGTCGAGGCGAGTGTCCTTGGCTCTATATACTTCGCCCATGCCGCCTGCACCCAGCGGTGACTGAATTTCGTAGGGTCCAAGTTTTGTGCCTGGAGCGAGCGGCATAGTTGGCCGCGATTATAACCCCGGGAAGCCTTGCCGCGTACTCCGACTCTCAAGCGTTCTAACGGCGTAACCTCCCAAGTTCGTACTGAAACCTTTCCGGTTGAGGTCATACCGAGGTCGGTCATTGTCAAGAGGGTTTTTCTTTTTTTCTTACCTACTAGAGTCTTTGGTTTTCTCCCTCAGTCACGCCCCAAGGCTTGCGCGACAGAATGTCCGGTAACGCGGCTTTTTCCAAAAGAAACGGAGTGGCCAATTAACAATCAAATTAACCGGGCTCACTACCTGCGAGGATGCATAAGGGCCCCTCGTGTAATTCGACGAGCGAAAATAGTGGTTGTGAGCCCGGGAACTGCAACCCAGGCGCTACATACGGATGCGCTTACGGCCCAACTCCGGTTTCATGCGCAAATCGGACCAGTGGATCATAGCACCCACTTCTCCGGTAAGCCGACTTCACCAGGAGCCATTGAAACATTCTCACCAAATCGTTACTGTTGAACTCATAAGCCGGGAAAAGCTTCGATGGATCTCGTACCACTCGATGAGCAAGGTCAGCTGTTTATTTCCCCGTCGATCGATGACTGGAAGTCGATTGAGGATCATGGCATTACTGCGGTGATAGACCTGGACGGTAATCTCGACTTGGGCATTCCAAGCATTCCCAATCACATGCTCTATGTCTATTTTCCCATCTGCGATGAGGACCTGCCAGATTTGAACAAGCTGCACGCGTTGGCGAAGCTTGGGGCTCGATTGGTGGCCAACGGCGAGAAAGTTCTGGCGCACTGTGGCATGGGTTTCAACCGGTCGGCTCTGGTCGCGGGTTTGGTACTGACCTATCTCGGAATGAAAGGCAAGGATGCCGTGGCGCTTCTGAGGGAAAAACGGCCCGGCGCGTTGTTCAACGAAAACTTCGCCGCCTATCTCACGGCGCTCCCGCCGAGCACCACTGCACCGGACTCGTCCTAGAACGTGTCCGGTTACCCGACGCGATTCATTTGCAAAGGTTTTAAGGGAAGATTCTTCGAACTCTGCCACTGTGGCCCCTCATCGATATTGAACACAATACTCACGTCGTTTGAAGTGGCGGTTCTTTCGTACCTTGACTTTACGGTCGCCGATTAAAACGCGTCCCCAATGGATTTTGGGGAAGGTAGCCATCCGCAATCGCCTCGAGATGTTTCTCTTGGATTCCCTTTTATAGGACTTTTCCGATTTCGGGGCAATTGGCTCGAATCCATGCGGCCAAGAAAGCAGCCAATCGCCGATGTACATGCCGGATGTTCTCATATCTGTGGCTTGCATCATGGCAGCGCACGCATACTGGAGCGGAAAGAAACTTTATTGGGACACAAAATCTGAAGAGATTGTGGATTATCCGGCGACTTGAGTCAAAGAGTTGCGAAAACTGGCCTTGTTCCAACCAAAGAAAGGCCTGTTCGGATGCCCGGGCCTACCGCTTTGCCAGTACAGGGGGCAAATCTAGAAAAGCGAAGTTGGCCTGCGTGTCCAGTTCTTCCCTTTTGCTTTCGATACTTCTTCGACGTCTTTCACATACGCCCCGGTTTGTGTCAGTACGTGGTGTAAATCATTGCCCAGACTGATAAACGGAAAACCTTTTTCCAGAAACTCGCCCACACGCGCCGTGCCAAACAGGAACAGTCCCAACGTCACTTTATTCTTGCGCGCGGCGACAACCAGCTTGTCGGTTGCTGCGCCAAGCTCCGGCGAAGTGTACATGTGCGGAAACTCGTACTTCTCATACAAGCCCATGGACATGCACAAATCGTTTTGTCCCAGAAACAAAATGTCGACTCCGGGAACAGCCGCAATTTCATCAATGTTTTTGATGCAATCCGCGGTCTCCACTTGCAGAGCAACAATCAGATTCTTGTTCGCGCCGCCAGTGTAACCGAGCAGTCCATCCTTGTTCATGCTGCGTTGCGGAAAATAAACCGACCGAGTTCCGGCCGTGGGATACTTTGTACAACTTACGGCCGCGCGCGCTTCTTCTAGGGTATTAATGTAAGGAACAAGAACGCCGTCGGCACCGAGGTCCAGCGATTGCTGAATTCCTGGACGATCGCTATATCCGCCGACGCGCACAAGTGATTTCGCACCGCCATTGGCAATCCCGGACAACATTGCAGAGAGCTTCTCGTAACCCATCGGCCCGTGCTGAGAATCGACCAGCAACCAATCGTACCCACTGTGTGCCAACTGCTCGGCGACGGTCGGTGAGTGCGAGTTGAGAAAAAGGCCAATTTTGGGTATGCCCTCCTGCAATTGCTTCTTAAATTCGGCTCCGCTCGGGGTGCCAGACGCCATAAACGTGCTCCTTCAATTTGAAAATGAGTGCGAACAGATTCGAGACAGTGTACTAAAGAAAGTTCAGGACGAGATCCTCTAAATCGTACCCAAACGATTGGCCTGGCCTGCACTGGGCAATGGTCACAGGTATTTAACCAGCACCACGGAATTGCGCGCCTCGTTGTACACCAGTTCATCCACCATCTGCTGGGTAAGAAGCAATCCCAAACCGCCGGGGCGGAGGCCTTGTTCTTCGCGGGCCTTCATGTGTGCCATGGGGTCTTCTTCCGGATTATTTACGGCCGCGTGCTTCAGCTCTTCAATCTTGAACCCTGGACCAGGATCGTCCATGCGGTACATCAACATTTTCTTCGTCCGAACGTAGGAGATTCGCACCTTCAGATTGGGATCGAGCCGCCCACCCCACTCGATCGCGTTATTCAGGAGTTCACGGAACGCGTAGCCAACTTTTTCGATTACCTCTGGCGGCAAATCGTTTTCCATGTGTAGCAGAAAACTTTGCACTCTTCCGACCACCGACTGCTCACACGGCACCAGCAGTTCAATCCATTCCGCTTTGGCTGAAATGATTTCTATCGGCGGCGCAGCAGGATGCGCAGACAAAGCACTCTCGACTGTCAGCAATAAGTGATCGGCCTCTAGGGGCTTCGTCAGAAATTGATATACGTGCCCGCGCAGGGCCTTCAAGACTGTTTCGGAAGTTTTATCCGTGGTCATGACGATGATTTTGGGGATCGTTTTTTCGGCTTGCAATTTTCCCAAAAGTCCAAGACCAGTCAGTTTTGGCATCCATATGTCCAGCAATACCAGATCGAATTTATTTTTCTGGATCGCCCGCAAAGCGTCAAGCCCGTCGGCGGCAATAGATACCTGATAACCTTTTTTCTTCAGGACCCCGCTAATCATCTGCCGCGTTGTTGCATCATCATCGGTAACTAGAATATGAGCCATCAAGCGCTCCGCACTTTGGTATGAACGCTGGCGCAGAGGAACGTCTAGCGCCTTCGTTTTTTGGCTACTCCGTACTGCTCCGCTTTTTGCGACCTGCAGAATTTTCAGCCGCGGTCTGTTTCGCGTATCCTCTCAGGTTTTGTTGTATTTTCGCAATCTCTTCCTGAAGTAGGCCGTAGATTCGACCTGCTTCTTCAAAATCGCCGACCCGTCCAAGGTCTTGCAGTGATTGCGAATATTCGACGGCCTTAGCTGCTCCGAAAATTGCCACCGAACCTTTCAACGCGTGCGCATAGGAAGAAAGATCGCTTCCGTCCTTCCGCTTCAGGGCTTTGCCCATGATCTCCAATCGTTTTGGCGTCTCCTGCTCGAAGGTTCGGATCATTCGACGCAGAAGCTTTTCATCGCCGCCGATGCGATGCAACAGTGCCTCACGGCTTGCGCTCCCAGTCGGTGACTTTTTTTCCAGGGCTAGATCCAGAGATTGCATATCGGCCGGATCCCGCAAGAACGCATCGAGCGATTCCAGGCGAAATGGCTTTCCGACCACCGCATCAAAACCCACACCAATCAACCTGGCTCGATCTTCAGGGGTGTTATTGCCCGTGAACGCAACAATCATGTTGCGCGCATTCTTACTCTCCTGAAACTCTCGAATCGCTCGAACCGTTTGCACCCCGCCTAGTATCGGCATTTCTTCATCCAAAAAAATGATATCGAAATTCCCCGTTTGTGCAGATTCGTATGCGGCTTGTCCGTTCTCTACGGCCATCACCTCATGCCCAGCGCGTTCGAGTTGATGTTTCGTCAGAACCCGGATATCTTCCTGGTCATCGGCCAGCAGAATGCGCAATCCCCTCTTGTTCCTTGGTCTCATTCTCTTTGTTTCGTTTCCGGACCCTTGGGTCACTTTTTCTCTAACGTCCTGCCCATCAGAGGGCGCCTTGGGCAGGCGAAACCAAAATCGCGAGCCAACCTCCGCGAGCGAGGCACAACCAATCGATCCGCCCCAGCGTTCTACCGTGACCCGACAAAAATACAGGCCAAGTCCGGCCTTGCCACAG
>Ga0074045_10000181_pt1 | contig 58843 bp, 53 predicted proteins | sample BogForMeECP23OM2_FD_94442 | JGI IMG/M metagenome (GOLD analysis project Ga0074045, IMG submission 94442) | Bog forest soil microbial communities from Calvert Island, British Columbia, Canada - Bog Forest MetaG ECP23OM2 | ecosystem: Environmental > Terrestrial > Soil > Wetlands ... | reverse complement strand
GTGACCACGTAAGCGCAATGGAAATCCTAAGGCTCGGACTGAGCCTTCAAGACGTAACGAAACCTGATGTAAGGGTATGCGTGTCTTGAGAAGCCGCCTCGTTCACGAGGCGGAGTATGTCACAGAGACCAGCGAGCTTTGAGGAATAATCGTGCGTTCCTTAGTGGACTTTGTTTCAAACTACGCGACACGTGGAGACGAAGTGGCGGTGCGGTACCGGCGCGGTTATCGCATGGAGACCTGGAGCTACGCACAGATCGTGCTCGAAGCCAACCGGATGGCCCGCGAGCTCGAGTTTCGCAAAATAGGGAAAGGCGATTGCGTTCTCCTTTGGGGGGAGAATTCGCCGCAATGGATCATCGCGTTCTTCGGATGCCTCCTGCGGGGAGCCGTACTCGTTCCTATGGACCACGCGTCGCCGCCCGAGTTCGTGGCTCGCGTCGCGCGAGAGGTCGCCGCAAAATTGCTGGTGCATTCGAGGGCCCTTCCGCCGCCCGGTCTGCCAGTGGCATCCTTAGTTCTAGAGTCAATTTCGGAAAGTGCCGCCAGACACGACTCCTCTCCTTATCCGGCGCCCGAACTTTCGCGGCAGGACACGCTCGAAATAGTCTTTACTTCAGGAACTACGGCAGAACCCCGAGGTGTGGTTATCTCGCACGGCAATGTTCTTGCAAACATTGGCCCGCTTCAGCCCGAAATCGACAAATATCTCCGGTACGAAAAAATCTTTCACCCGATCCGTTTTCTGAATCTTCTGCCGCTCAGCCACGTGTTCGGACAGATGCTCGGCATTTTCATTCCGCCCTTGCTCGCGGGCACAGTCGTCTACATCAATTCTCAGAAACCATCCGAGGTGATCGAGGTGATTCGGCGCGAGCGCGTCTCGGTATTAGTGGCCGTTCCGCGCATTATCGAATCCCTGCGCCGCGAGATAGAACGGCAACTCGAACGCGATCAGCAACTGGACACTTTCCGGGACAATTTCGCGCATTCGGCAGAGGAACATTTCCTCCTGCGTTGGTGGCGATTCCGACGCATCCATTCGCGATTTGGCTGGAAGTTTTGGGCCATCATCTCTGGAGGTGCGGCGCTACGCGAGGTGGACGAAACATTTTGGAATCGCTTGGGCTACGCAGTCATTCAGGGTTATGGCATGACCGAAACCACGTCAATGATCAGCCTGAACCATCCATTCCAAACTGCAAAAGGATCCATCGGAAAGGTTTTTCCCGGGATGGAAGTTCGCGTCGACGAACATGGAGAAATTCTGGTTCGCGGCGAAAACGTTGCGCGAGCCTACCGGCAGGAGGACCAGCTGAAACCCATAGCCGAGGACGACGAATGGTTCCACACAGGAGACCTTGGAGAAACGGACGAAAGCGGCAGGTTATATTTCAAAGGCCGCAAAAAAAATGTCATCGTTACCTCGGCCGGAATGAACGTTTACCCCGAAGACCTGGAGAGAGCGGTTCGCCGGGAGGTTGGAGTAAAGGATTGTGTGGTAATTGGCATCGAACGCGACGGCAAGGAGGAAGCCTGCGGGGTGCTCTTGCTCGATAATCCTCAGGTCAGCGCGGCTTCGGTCATCGAGGGGGCCAATCGTTCTCTCGCCGAATACCAGAAGATTCGCCATTGGTTTCCTTGGCCCGATCCAGATTTTCCGCGTACTCCGACGCAGAAGCCGTTGCTTCCGCGCATCCGTGAAGCGGTGGAGGGTGCGGCGGATGCGAAGGTGGCGCCATCACGAGGTAGCGCTGGGGGTTTAGCAACTTTGATTAAGCAAATTACGGGACGAAACGCCGCGCTGGACTCTGGCAATGTGAGGCTGGACACCGACTTACAAATGAGTTCGCTCGATCGCGTCGAGCTTATGAGCGCCCTCGAGGATCGCTACCAAACCGACTTAAGTGAAGTGCGTTTCAGCGATGCCGCGACCGTAGGGCAGATCGAGAAGCTCCTGACCGATTCGCAGCACCCGCCAGTGGAGCACAAGTATCCGACCTGGCCCCAACACGCCCTCTGCACAGTCTTCCGGCTGGTCGTTTACTACCTGCTTGCCTGGCCCGCTACTTATTTGCTGGCAGCCCCTCGAATCCGAGGGCGCGAGCATCTCGATGGACTGCGCGGCCCGGTGCTGGTTATTTCGAACCACGTCACGTATCTCGATATCGCCTGGATTCTTCCGGCACTCCCTGCGCGTCTTCGAAATCGCTTGGCAACCGCGATGCGAGGAGACCGGCTTCTCACGATGCGTCGGCCACCTCGCGAGATGAACCTGTTTCAGCGCTTTGTCGAGCGCCTCGATTATTTCCTGGTCTTATCTCTTTTCAATGTATTTCCCTTACCGAAACAATCTGGTTTCCTACGAAGTTTCAATTTCGCAGGGGATCTTGCAGATCGCGGATGGAACATCCTGATTTTTCCAGAAGGAGAAACTCCCGAGGATGGAAACATGGTGCGTTTTCGCTCTGGGATTGGCTTGCTGGCAAAACAGCTGAATCTCCCCATCATCCCCATGCGGTTGCGTGGGTTATATGATCTAAAGCAGCAAAATCGTATTTTTACGAGACCTGGACATGTGCAAGTAACCATTGGCGAGCCCGTCCGTTTTTCAGCAGAACAAAGCGCGGATGAGATCGCGCGGGAACTAGAACGGCGGGTCTCAGCACTTTAATTTGCAGGGGTTTCGCGGTTTCGCCGGATAAACGGCATTTGACGAAGCAGGAATACCAGCGTGATGAGCCCCAAAACTATGCCCAAGGAAGCCCATTTCTGGCGCAGTACAAATTCGTTTGCAGCCGCTCCATAACGCGCGCCAAGCAGTCCCTCCGTAAAAAAAAGTGCCCCTCTCCCGACCAATGTGCCAATCACGAAAGGAATAAAGGGGACTTGGAAAACTCCCTGGGCGATAACGAACGGTTTGAACGGGACAGGAAAAGGCGCAACCGCAGGAAGCAATACGGATGTGAACGGGTATTTTTGGATCCACTGACGAATGCGACCCGGGGCATGGCCCTGTTTCTTGCGGTAGTAGGCTTGACCGCCTTTTCGGGCTAACAAATAGATCCAGATAGATCCCAGTAATGATCCAATCGCTGCCATTCCAGCGTAATAGGGCATGCGCAGAGGATTGCGACTGGAAAGTTCCATAACGATCAAATCCGTGACCAGCGGCAGGGGTAGAAACGAGGAGTCCAAAAACGCGGACAAAAGTACGCCAACTCCCCCGAAAGCCGGCAAAGTGGTCTTAACCCACGCCCTCATCTGAACCCAATTCAACGGGGAAACTCCCGGAAGCCCCAACATCACTCAGGCGGCAACTAATTCTTGGCGTTTACTGATTACTTTTTTGAATGCTTCAGCTGGGAAAATTCTACTAGGATACTTTCCCTGTGGAAAAGTCGAGCGGCGCCTCCTGACGGTCCTTATGATGCCCCAAGTAGGGGTAAAAAACGAGCTTGAAAGCGTTTCCGTTAGTGCGGTACCGTGGCTTTCCGATACTTCTTTCTAACGGATGTGGTATATCAGTTTTGGGGGTTTGTGAATCTAATTCAGGCACGGGGCCATAGCCTGTTTGACTGCCGACCTGTGTTACCTGCCCGGTTTTGCGTAACCGCGGGCAGAAGTAGGGGTGTGGAGCGAAGCAACCTTCGGCGTCATTGCTATCGCTCCGGAATGCTAATGCCTAAGGAGCGCTTTCATGTCCGATTTACAGCAACCGCTGCCCACAATGCCTTCCGTTCCATTTCGTCTGGATGTGCCGCTACATAGCTTGTTGCAGCAGAGCCCGGAAAATCCCGCATCGCTCGATTCTTCGGAAGACGAGAAGGTTTTGCCGATTCCCGTGTTTCCTCAGCATCCGGAGCTTTTGCACGAGCTAGACGCGGTTGATATAGCTGCGCACGATCAGGTGTTAGAGCGGGGCAAGCGGCATTGGCCTGTTTCGCATATTCTTCGGACCATGGATGGATGGATGTTCCCCTACTTCAAATCGCGTGTGTTGCCGGGAGACTTTCAGCCGATCATCGCCTACCTTTTCACAGAATGGAAATGTAATTTGGATTGTCACTACTGCTGGTCCTATGACAACCGTATCAGGGGGATGCGGGAAGACACCGCGCAACGTGCCATTGACTGGCTCCATGCAACACCATGCCGAGTGCTCGCCCCGACAGGAGGCGAACCTCTGTTGCGACCAGAGTTTGTCCACAAAGTCGTCTACTATGCCGCGAAAAAGGGTTTTTGGATTTACCTTGCGACCAACGCCCGGCTGTTGCGTCCTGATGTGACAGACCGCCTCGCCGACGCCGGAATTTCTACCATCAATTTCGCCGTGGACGCGATCAAGGAAAAACCGGGGCTCCCCAAGGCCTTCGAGTACGTGCGCTCTAACTTTGATTACCTGGTAAGACGACAATACCGCTATGGCTACACCGTGTTCTTTAACACAAATATCTGCCGGACAAACATCGAAGACGTGAAACAGCTCGTCGAGATTGCTCACGACAACGGCATCTCCCTCACCTTCCACATCAACGAAGCTCCCATGATGGAACAAGCGCATTTCAAGCACTTACAGGAAAACGATACATACATCCGGCCCGAAGATTTTCCAATGGTCGACGAGCTGCTGGATTGGCTGATTGACAAACAACGCCAGGGCTACAAGATGGTTGACTCCGTCGCGCGCTTACAAAATATGAAGGGGTTTATGCGGGGTGTGGGCGAACATTGGGGTTGCCGCGCAGGCCAGAACTGGCTGATCATTCGTACAGACGGTACGCTGGCACCTTGTTTTCCGATGTATAACGCGGGTTACGATTGGGGTACAATTGAGAATCAGAAATTCGATCTCAAGCAACTCTCGGAGATGAAGCAGGGATGCGAGCCACATTGCTTTTCGACACTTGGCTATAATGTGGCTTACTGCTACGACGCCGCTCGGGTAATGAAGTGGCTGTTCAAGCAGGCACGCCATGGATTCCAGGGTGTTACAGGCAGTTTCGAATAAACTTCGCCTTCTTCGCCGTTCCGCCTTCGCGATGCACTCTGTATGGGGACTGGGACCCGGGCTCGCAGTCCCCTTCAACTCCTGGGAAAATCAGATAGGTCTTTGAGCGGAAACATGAGTCTGCTCTCAATTTCATCGTTGTGGTGTCGACGCCATCGGGTTAGCAGAGAGATGGTCGTTCGCCCGGCTGCAGTCCAGCACTCCGCGATCGCCGGCTTCCTTGCCCTGGTTTTTGTAAGCTCGATGGCGCTCGGGCAGGATGCCTCGCCGAAAAACGAGAGCCCCAATAACGCTTCGCTCCGCGGAACTGTCTCGACTGCCGATAAAACCTCTCCAGCCGCAGTTCCCGGAGTCGCAATAAAACTGTCCCCCATCCCGCCCATTACCGCTCCGTTCAATGCCGTCACCGACGAGCAAGGCCACTACGAATTTCTGAATCTTCAGTCAGGCGCCTACTCCATCACCGTCGAGCTGCAGGGATTCAAAAGCGTGACGAGGTCTGTTGTCGTGCATCCCGCCGAGGGAATCGTCGAGGATTTCGCTCTGGAACTGGAAAAAGTAACGGAAAAAGTCGAAGTGCAGGACACAACGCCTCCGGTCTCGACAGAGACCGCTGCTGCGCCGGCCGCGACGATCACGAACAAACAACTGACTACTCTTCCCACGGCCGAAGAAAAACTTAAAGAAGTTCTTCCCGTTACGCCCGGTGTGATTCGAACTCTCGACGGCAAACTGGTTTTCAAGGGCTCCGAGGAGGAGCAGAGCCTTCTGCTGGTCAATTCCGCACGCACAACCGATCCCGTCACGGGCAGCTTCGCCGTTCCCATCCCCACGCCCGCGGTTCAATCGGTCACGGTTTATAAAACTCCCTACGACGCCAGCTTGGGGAGTTTCTCCGGCGGATTGACGAGCATTGAAACCAAACCGCCTGAAGACCAATGGGGGTTCCGCTTGACCAACTTAGGTCTATCGGTACTTGGGAAGAATGGTGAAATGGTTGGTCTCGCTGCGGCCATACCCAGTGTTTACTTGAGTGCTCCTCTCATTCCGCACAAACTTTTTTTCTCGGAAGTGTTTCAGTACTACATGAAAAAAACTACTGTGGAAGGACTCCCTTGGCCTTACGACATCAGCAAGCGGCAGGGGTTCAACTCGTTTACCACTTTCGAGGCAATCCTTTCACCCAATCACCTTCTCATGATCACGGTAAATGCATTTCCTCTCCGCCAGCAACATGTGGACATCAGTGCACTCATTCCCCAGCCTGCTTCGAATGATTTGGATCAGAATGGCGTGGCCATCGGCCTGAACGATAAATATCAATTCAGTTCTGGAGCGATTTTCAGCCTCGTCGCTCAGTACATGCGTTTTGACAGCAACGCGCATGGTCAGGGTACGGAAAATATGCTGATCACCCCGGAGGGTTACGGAGGGAACTACTTCAATTGGTGGACGCGCAGAGCAAAGGAATTCCAAATGATTCCTTCCTACCAGTTTCCGAGGAAGCATTGGCATGGCGAACACGAGATCCGCGTTGGTGCAGACATCGACTCTCGCTCCTTTTTCGGACTCACCGGATCACAACCAATTGAAATTTATCGCCAGGACAACAGTTTGAGCCAACAAATCAGTTTCGGCCCGCAACTCTCCGAGACACCTTCCGATAGTTCCGTTGCTGAGTTCATTCAGGACCACTGGGTGATGAATCCCCAATGGACTCTTGATCTCGGAGCGCGATTTTCTACGGAAAGTCTCGGCTGGCCGGCAGCCTTTGCGCCTCGAGCCGGTTTGGCCTACGCACCCGGAAGTAGCGGAAGAACAGTCTTTCGCGCCGGAGCCGGTGTTTTTTACGGGGTACTTCCTTTACTCGCGGCCGATTTCGCGGCCAATCCCACGCGTACGATTACAGAATTCAATTTGAACGGTATGCCCATCGGTGCTCCGATCACCTACTCCAGTGTTTATGTTGGCGGCCTCAATCCGCTCCTTTCGCATACTTTGCCCAGTCAGCCCGGCACGACACCCCGCAACTTCACTTGGAACGCTGAACTTGAACAGGAGCTTCACAGAAACTTGCGGCTCCGGGTCGGCTATCTCGATAGCCACACCGTCTACCTTTTCGAGGTGCAACCCTTTACGGCTGCGCCAGCGGCCGATTCCTTCATGGGACTTACCAACACGGGCTCCTCGCACTATCACGAACTCGCCGCCACGCTTAATTACAGCTTCAGGGAAAGGGATCAGGTGAGTGCCTCCTACATCTGGAGCCAATCGCGCGGGGATTTAAACAGCATTTCGCAGGTTTTCATCCCCTTTGCCGCGCCGGTTATTCGGCCAGACGTTTACGGCATTCTCCCGTCAGACGTTCCGAACCGTTTCCTCGCTTGGGGAGTGTTCGCGCTGCCCTGGAAGCTCACGTTCAGCTCTCTTGTGGACGTTCACTCGGGCTACCCGTATTCTGCCATCGATGTTCAGCAGGAATATGTTGGCGTTCCGAACGGTTCTCGCTTTCCCAACTTTTTTTCCTTGGACTTTAAGCTTTATCGTGAATTTCGTGTGCCTTTTCTCAAGGGCAAGAATGGCAATGGGCATCACATTCGCTTGGGGGCCTACACCTTGAATGTTACCGATCACGGTAATTTCAACGCTGTCTATAACAATATTGCTTCACCCAACTTCGGGAAGTTCGTCGGTTTCTTGTACCGCCACGAAGGCACCGTCATCGATTTCGTGGACTGAACGGTTCGGGGGGGGTTGCGCTTGGCATACCGCCGGGCGTTAATTGCGGTCGATGGGTCTACCAATCTCGCTGCCAGGTTACCCCGTGGAAGGGCGCGGATTCGGACCTCCCGATCTTCAAGCAGACTAATGGAAGGTACGCGAAGGTGCGCTAGTGCTTGCCGGCCTGGAGTTGCAAGCCCTCCCAGGTTAACCACGCGTTACCGGAGAATTAGCAGACCGTTGCTACGCTTGGCCTGTCATTTTTGACAATAGCCACCAGCAGCAGAAGGTGAAAGTATAAGCAACTTCAATGCTTCAGCTCTATTCTTGTCTAGGAGGAATTTCGATGAGATCTACGATTTTATGCCTTTTGGTATACGCTATGCTCCCGTCGGTGAGCCGTGCCCAGGGTCCCGTCTTCGCGATCACCCCGGAAGAGAGCGACGTTAAGTTCTTCGTGAAGGCCTCGGTGGCCATCGACGGTAAGTTCACCAAGTGGGACGCCACGCTAACATTTCCGTCTACGGATGTTACAACCGGCGTCATGGACATCAAAATTAACGCCGACTCCGTGGACACCGGAAGCGGCATGAAAGACGATAAATTGAAGAGCAAAGATTTCTTCAATGCCAAAGACGATCCCTACATCACGTTTCACTCCACCAAGATTGTGCAGACCGGGCCCAACAACTTTGAGATGCCCGGAACGTTTACTATTCGCGGCGTGTCCAAGCCCGAAACGCTGACGCTAGTGGTTTCCGGCGAGAAGGGTTCAGGCCAGGGAGAAGTTAAAGGGACTATGGCTTTTGACCGCAAGGAATTTGGGATGAACAGCGGCATTCCGTTCATCAAGATCGCCGATCGCGTTGAGGTGACTGTCGACCTCAAGGCAAAGCGAGTCAGCGGGCCTCCGTTGGTGTTCAAACAGTAGCTGGCCCGGAGCCGGGCAGTAAGGAGAATCCATGGCCACGAATGCGATGGCCCTGGCGAATGGGGGACTCAAAATGGGTCTGTTCCGAGCGTTCCTGATCACATCGCTTCTCCTCACAGCCATCCCATGGCATACCAACGCAGCCGTTGGTGCCAAATCAGTGCAGGGATTGTTCTCCTCTGACGAGTGCGAAGTGGTCCCCGAGCTTCTGGGACCGTGGATCTCTCCCGGAGTCACTTACTCTGTTCGGCAGGTACACCATAACAGATACTGGATGATCGATCGCGACGCAGACAAAACTGGGAACAAGCTAGTCCTGGAAGTCTGCGTGGCGCATATTAACGGTCAGTTATTCTATGACGCGACGTTTCAGATACTCAGGCCGGGTGACGAACCGACACTCCCACCCGATTTCGTTGTGGGCAGTGGCATCTTCGCTGTTGATGTGGTCGCCGGCTTCTGGGTGCCGATGCACATTATCGGAAGGCTAGAGATTGAGAAAAATGCGCTGCATTTTCGGAATATAGATGACAAATGGCTGCAAGTGTCCCTGCAATCACGACTCATCAGCGTGGCGAGCGCTCAGGATGACTCCGGCGAATATTTCCTCACCGCGAACAGCAAACAACTGAAGGCATTTGTGGCGTCCATCTCAGCCGATCCCAAGGCGTTTTCCGACCAACAGCACCTGACTCGTGCTCCCGAACCAGCTCCAAATTGAACTCGTAACGAATAGGTTGGTGAAAATCGCAACTGTACCCGTAGCTCACGATGAAACTAGCGGAGGGAACTCTGGCTCAGTCCCACGGCCAGCTAACCCGGAGGTTCACAGGCCGCCGTGAAACCTTCCGAATGCGTGGGCGAGCATTAGTGAAATAATCAAGATACCCGCCCCGAGAACGAGAACGTGATTGTTCTTGCGCAGATCGAAGCTGCCAACACGACAGACAAGCAGATAGCCGACAGCGAGGTTGCAGAGGCCCCACAGGACATTGACAGTCGAGGAGGATAAGCCTTCTCCGGGCGGTGATGCGAAAGGGCTCTGGAAAGCATGGCCTGAAATCCCATTGCCGAGATGGGGTAGGGCGTTTGCGAGGAATGCACCCCCGAAAAAGAACGACACGTAGTGGTACCAGCGCATGATTACTCCCTTGAGGCTGCCAAACCCAGTCTGAGCAAATCTTTCCGCGAAGAACGTACGTTGCCCTGCATCGTTCGCAAGGTTTTACTGGTTCGGGAGTGGCCGTCAAGTCTCGGTCGTCACTTCTTCAACCAACCTTGTAGCTCCAGCCAATCGGCGAACCTGTCGATCCAATGATCCGTAGGGAGGTTCTGCTTTCGCATTCCGAAGCCGTGGCCACCGTTCGCATACATGTGCAGTTCAGCCGATTTGTGCGCGTCGGTCCACTTCTCGTACAAAGCAACGCTCTCCGGCGCCAGTCCGAGCTGATCATCTGTTGCAGCCACGGCAAACATCGGTGGTGCATCGACCGGAACGGGATCATCTTTAAACATTGCCCCGGCCGCATAGATCGGGGCCACGAAGGCGGGCCGGCCATCAAGTCGGTAACGGAAGGCAACCCCTGCAGCGACCGTTCCACCAGCGGAGAAGCCGATGATGCCGACGCGGTCGGGGGAAACTCCCCATTCCGACGCGTGCTGTCGAACGTAGGTGACCGCAGCTAAACCATCGGCGATGGACAGAGGAACAACCGTTGCTAACATCGCTTGAAATTTCTGCTTGTCCGCTAACATCGTGGCAAATTCCTGCGTAGCGTCTTCGCCAGTGTGAGCGAGGCGGTACTTCAAAACAAAGGCCGTCACGCCTCTCGCAGTCAGGTACTTGGCAACCTCGATGCCCTCGCTGTTGATGGAAAGGGCCATAAAACCACCACCTGGGCAGATCACCACTGCAGTACCGTTTCTCAACTCTGGTGAAGGCTCGAAAACTGTAAGGCTCGGTTTAGTCACATTGGCGACGACTTCCGTGTTCCAGATTTTCGAAAAGTACTCTTTCTCCGGATAGCGCTCCTGTGCCGATCCAGGCACCATGGAGGTCTGGAGGGGAATGACATTTTGGGCGGCCACCTGGGCAGCCAGGAATGCAAGCATGCAAAGAGTTCGAACGAGGTAGGGTTTCATGGCCGTACAGTCTAGCAGACAGTCGCGTTTGTGGGCTGGAAGATCAGTGGCACGAGGAGGTCAGTGTAGAGCCCAGCCAAGCATGAGCAACCCGCTGGCGGCGATCCAGCTTCCCGCGACGCGAACGACGATGAGAGCCCACTGTCGCCGCAGGGGAATGACGAAGGAACTGAAAAGAGTAACGACGACAAAGACGGCGAGAGCGATTCCCAGAAGAACGTAAGCCCCATCGTTAAAGCGATTGATTCCCGAACCGTTCAAAAATCCATGGAAACAGCCGAGGATGGCTCCCAATGCGGTCATCAGCGGACCAGGGATTTTCGCATTTGTTGCGATCAGAGCGCCCAGCAAGAGGAAGGAGAAACAGGTCGGCGCGGATCCTCGCGCTGTGGCGCTAAACATTCCCGTCAAGCCACCGGCGAACCATGCAACGGGAAGAACCCACAGCACACGACGGGAACAACTGGCACCCCTTTGCCCAGCAAGAAGAGCGAGTGCGATAACCGGGATCAAATCTTCCGGACTGAGCAGCAAGTGAAAAATTCCATCGTAAACCGGGCCGAGACCAATGCTCGGCAAATGCGCTTCAGCGCGAACGGGCAGGAGCAGAGACAAGAGAGCGACGGCAAAAATGATCGAGCGGTAGAGTTTGGCAGGGCATCTCATGCAAATACCTTCCACATGAAAACGATTCCCGCGATGGCAATCGCGGCGCCGGCGACACGGAGGGCGCGTTGTCCCCAGCTCCAGCGATGGATCAGACCAATGGAGATACCGGCGCCGTGTAAACATCCGGTGGCCATTACGAAACCCAGGCTGTAGAGCAATCCGCTTTCGCCAGCAGGCAATTCGCTTCCGTGTGCATATCCATGGAAGATGGCGAAGAATCCGACGAGCACGGCAGCCATTGCAATGGGCGGACGGAGTTCCATCATGACGGCTGCACCCAGCAGTATCGCCGAGGCCGCAATTCCGACTTCCATACCCGGCAAAGGCACACCCAGCAAACCCAACATTCCTCCCATAGCCATAACCATGGGAAACGCAACGGGAAGAACCCAGATTGCAGGAGCGCCGAGTTGTGCGCCCCAAAGACCGACCGCGACCATGGCAACAACGTGGTCGAGGCCGGAAAGGGGGTGCTGAAGGCCGCTAAGGAAGCTTACGGCTTCTCCTTTATGGACGTGCGCTTGCACGGCCTGGGCATAGAGGAGGGCCGTGAACAATGTAAGTAGGAAGCGCGGGTTTATTTCCTTTGATGGACTCATTGGGCGCCACCCAGGAGAATGAGAACGCGTTGAATCGTCCAAAACGCACCCAGCGATCCAACGGTGTAGCCGGGCAGGGATTGCATCCAGCGCGGCCACCGGATTTCCAGCACGTGGAACGATCGTTCAAGCAATAGCACCAGAAGCACAAATCCCAGCTGACCAATTTCGACGCCAACGTTGAAGCTCAGTAGCGCCAGGGGCAGCTCCGCTCGTGGCAATCCCGCGCTCGTCAATGCGCTCGCGAAACCGAAACCGTGCAGTAATCCAAACGCGAAAGCCACAACCCAGGGATGACGAATAGTGAAGCTAGTTTCGCCACGCCACACGCGGACAATTTCCGGCCCAAGGAAAAGAATGCTGAGGGCAATAGCGACATTGAGGGGTACAACGGGAGCGTTGGCATAACCGAGAGTGGCAAGAGCCAGAGTAATGCTGTGTGCGACCGTGAAGGCGCTGACGGTCTTGATGAGCATCCAACGGTCTTTGACGATCAGAAGAAGACCGAGAAGAAAGAGGAGATGGTCCGCGCCGAGCGAGATGTGGCGAACTCCATGAACGATATAACCGCCCGCGACAGTCAGACGACTCTGCGGTGCAGCAATTTCGATATAGGGCTGCGAGGGATGAATAATGGTGGACCACGAGCGGCCATCGAGCAGTTCGATGCGCACGAGAACGTCGGTAATGGTTAGCTGCAGTCCGGGAAACTCGATGCGTTTGCCGGCCAATCCGTTCGGTCCGGCGTCAATCCAGTAACGCTCGACATGAGAGTCGATGAGTTCTTGTTCTTGCGGGTCTTTTAAATCTTTTGTATCAGCGGGAAGTCTAAGTGCAACGGGAACGCGCATACCGGCGAGGACGGGGGTACGCCAGAGAACTTCAAACTGTCCGGCTGAAGTTTCCTTGAGTTCGAGATAGCAGGGGCGGGCCTCGTGTGCCGACGCCACCGATACGGCAAGCAGCAAACAAACTGCGAGCCAAACGAAGTGGGTTCGGAACCAGTTCACAATGGCCCCTCACCGGATGGTGCCGGAACTTTTTTCTTGGGGGGAGAAGTCGGCGCCTGAGCGGCGTCCTTGTCGGAAGGACTAGGCAACAGCACGATGTACTTCGCACGCATTTCCGCGTAGGCCTTGTGCCACGCAGTCGCCTTTTGCTCGCCCAGCCACGCGGTCTTCACGTCGGGTTCAATCTCCTCAAGCGCCGGTATGCGGCCTGGGACAACCGTATCGACAAACACCAAGTGCCAGCCGTAGCCGGACTCAATCGGACCCTGCCACGAGCCAGGCTTCACTTTCTCAAGGGCAACCGCAAACTGCGGTCCGAATTCCTTGGCCAATGCCTCGGGGGCGCGGTCGCCATAATAGTCCTGGAACATGAATGGATCGGCGAGCGAAACCGCCAGCTTCGAGTCTTCGGGCTGGCCTGCGATCTTCGTTAGTGCCTTTGCAGCGTCGTCCTGAGCGTTCTTTCCGCGCTTGTCCGGGGAAAAATAGAGATGTCGGAAACTGTAACGGCTGGGCAGGGCGAACTTGCTGCTATTCTTCTCGAACCAAGCGTTGAGCTCCGCGGTGGATGGCTCGTGAGCCGCCGCGACGTCTTCGGCGAGGAACTGCATCTTCTGCGCCATGCGGCGCTCGACGATGGTGTCGTCCTTATCGAGGCCCATGGCCAAAGCCTCGCGATAGAGAACCTTCTCGCGGACCTTGTCTTCCACCATGGCTTGAAACTCAGCAGGAGTCGGCTGACGATGCCATTGCGAGACGAAATACGTGTCCATCTGTTGCAGTTCATCCAGACTGAGAACAATCTGCTTCGACGACTCGACTCCGCCGCGGCCTCGATGCATGTAGGCGTAAACAGCGAACACCACGATCCCGATGAACAGGAAGTGCACAAGCGGTTCGCGCAACCACCGCTTGAGCTTGCGAACAAACGATTGGCGCAGCCGCGACTGCTCGATCGCGGGCTGCGCCTCAAGATCAACGGAAGGAGAAAGACTCATTACGAAACGTTACTCCGGAACGTGCAGATATTCGGCTTGCTTCTTGTTGGTCTCCATCTGCTCCCTACTCAGAGGATTGATGAACACGGGCGGCTTGGCCAAGACTTCGTAGTTGACGTAGCCGAACTCGTTGCTGCGCGCGCCGTAATACGTGTCACCCAGTTTATAGATGGTGATGTCGATGGGATCCCCTCCGATCATCACCACCAGCTTGCCATTTTCTATCTTGTAGTGCGAGGTCCGTCCCTGATAGCCGTCCTGATATAGGGGTCCAGCTAGGCTCGGTGTCACAGCGTTCCTGCCGACGTTCCAGACGATGTACTGACCGTCGGGGGTGTAGCTAATCTTGCTGACTCCATTGGTCACTATGTTTCGCACGAAGTAGGCTTTGCCGACGATGAGCTGCTTCAGCTGATCGTCATTGAGGGCCAGTCCACCTTTTTGCGTGAGCGCAGCCACTGTCAAGCCTTGCGGAGCAGCCTTACGTGCATCGGCACTCGGCGTGTACCAGATAGGCGAGCTCCAAGCGCGCTCCTGAACAGTCGCCGGGACGATGTCCGGTGGCGCTATGCCGAGTTCCTTGGCCTGAATGGTGGTCCAGCGAGGCGTGGGAATCTCCAGCACACGACTGTAGTAGAACGCGTGCAGCGCGGGATCGAAGTCGGAATCGGTCCAGACGGTTTTCAGCTCGACCGAGCCGACATCGTTCTTGTAGGTGGCCGTCTCGACGTCCACCGTGCTCTGGATCGCGGGAACGCGGCCCGTGAACTTGTTCGGTTTGCGGTCGCCCGACCAGACGACGTCGTAGATCTTCTCGAAGCTCTGGCCGTTCTTGCTCCAACCCTTGATGATCTGGATGCGATCGAGATTGGCGGAGGTCGGGTCCTTTACGGCCCACACGACAAACGTCGGAGCCTTGCCCTTCATGGGCGGCAGATCGCCGCCCATGGGGACTCCGCTGGCATAAGACTTCTTGATCCAGTCCTTGTCCTTGAGATCGTCGGCGTTATAACCCCATCCGCCGAAGAACCGCACCTTGATATGCGGACCGCTCACGCCGAAAGTTTCCTTACGATACATGGCGTCGAAGAGGGAAGGACGGGTATTCTCCTCCGCCCAAACTCCCGTCAAACCGCCGGGGTTCAGCAACCGAATGTCGATACCCTGAAAGAGGTGCCCGGCCATGCGCGTCTGGATGGTTCCGTCGATGGTGGAATGTCCGCCGTAGAAGTTGTCCTGGCGGTACGGACTGGCGCTATCGTGCGAGTCAGAGCCGCCGGCCATGCCGAACCTGTACGGGTTGTAGCCGCGAACGTCCTGCATGGTGATTCCGTCTTTGTAAGCCTGCCGGGAATAGCTGCCTACGAGGTGGTCCACCCGTCCCGACTCCAGCGGCAGTCCAAGCAACGCTTCAAGGATCTCGTAGCTGGCGAACTCATCATTGGGCGAGAGCATGGGATGAGTTTCGGACTGTCCCTTGATCTGCTTGATCTCTACCAGGCGCTCGTTGCGGTCGCGCGCCGCCGCCCAGGCTGCATCGATGGGCCGTCCAAAGCTGTCCACGTCGGTGGGATACATCCAGCCGTCGCTCAGGTTGGCATTGTGCGAGATGGCCAGCAGGTCGTTGCCCGCCTTACGCTGCGTATCCATCCAGTTCCACAGGTCCTCGGGGTGATAGGACTGTATGGCGCTGAATGGCATGCCCGGCACCTTGGCACAATCGCGGAAGAAGATGTTGCGATGCAGGTTGCGATTGTCGGGCATAGCAGTCCACTCATACGAGCAGAAGGTAGTGAACTTGCCCGGGTGATTATTGGCGTCGGCGATCTTGTTGTTCTCCGTCCAAACCGTGCTGGCCACTTTCTCGCTCGCCAGTGCGGGAACCGGCGCGCCGGTCATAAGCTTGAGCACGTTGAGGAAGACGCTCTGGACTTCCGTCGGGTCGTTCGGATTCTTTAAGATGAGGCCTTGCGCTTCAGGCAATTTGCTCACGTATGAGCCCGGCGTATTGGCCTGCTTGGTGACGCCGACGTATTCGGAGTGGTCGGTCACACCCATCCAGTCGAGCGGCGTATCGATGTGAATGTCGTAGCCGAGTGGGTGCTTAATGGTCTGGCCCTGCGCGTACTTGTAGGCATCGTCCGGCCCGGTGATGTGGTTGCCGAAGACCCAGGCGTCGAGCGACCAGCTGGTATGGAGGTGCTCTTCGCCGAAGTAGGCGTTGCGTTCCGGGTTCTTCTCTTGCGCCACGGACGCCAAGGCCATGACCAGAGTGAAACCAAATATGATGGCCGTGATTGACTTTGTTCTGGCTCGCATACTGACCTTTCTTTCTTTGCGCACACAGGTTCCTAGAATGCTTAAGAATTCCGCCTCAGTTATACCAGATAACCAATCCATGAACGTGCCTCTATGTGGCCGGAGTCTTTCGTTGTTTCAACCACGCGCCTCCCAAGAGGACATCGCGTGGACGACAATCCCTAGCCACAACAGCAGCCCGACCCCTTCACCGCGCACGCCGCTGTAAATAAGGTACAACATCGCGAGCACGCTATAGGTCAGCGTGCCGTAATGCCTTCCGAATGTCGTTGCCCGGCCAGCTCAGCGATTCTCTCTTACTTCCGCCTGCCTTTACAGCTTTTGCTTGACCTCACTCTCCACCTTCTGCATCACCTTGCTCCCCAGCTCTTCTATCATCCGCCGCCGATTCTCTTCGCGGATGGCGTTGAACTTCTGCTGTTGCGCAGTATCCAGAATCGGTGTGATTTTGGCGTCGACGGCACTGCTGATCTCCTTCAACTCTTCGACCTTTTGTACCGCCGTAAGCGAAGTATTTTTCTTGAGTTCCCCCAATTGCGTCAATTCCTGCTTCAGAAACGGCACAATCTGCTGTTTCTGTTGTTCCGTCAGCCCCAACTCAATCGAGAACTGGTTGATCATCGCTGTAAGCGGATTGGCTACGATTTGCGGCGTCGGAATAATCTCGTAGTTGGCATAGCCGAATTCGTTGCTGCGTGCTCCGTAATAGGTGTCGCCCAGTTTGTAGATTGTGTACGCAAAGGGATCCTGGGAAATCGTCGTGACGACTTTGCCGTTTTCAATCTTGTACGGAGTAGTGGTGCCCTGGTAACCGTCCCGCAGCGGGTTTCCAGAGTTGCTCGGGAGTGTGGTGTACCTGCCCGCATGCCAGATATTACTCTGACCTTCGGCAGTGTAGCTAACGCTGAACTGATCCCCGGTCACGTTATTTCGCACCCAAAAAGCTTTGCCCACAACGAGCGCCTTGAGTTGCGCGTCACCCAGGGCGGTCGCGCCTTTCTTCTTGAGATCGGCCACCGTCATGCCCGCCGGCGCATTCTTACGCGCATCGGTGCTTGGCGTGTACCAGATCGGAGAACTCCACGCGCGCTCCTGGCCTGTGAGTGGCACCACGTCGGGCGGTGGAACCCCGGCCTTGACCGCCTGAATGAGAGTCCAGCGCGGCGTTGGAATTTCCAGTACTCGCGCGTAGTAGAACGCGTGCAAACTCGCGTCGAACTCGGGATCGCTCCACACGGTTTTCAGTTCCGAAGAACCGACGGTGTTGGTGTAGGTTGCTTTTTCCAGGTCCACGGTGCTCTGAATTGCAGGAACTCTACCTGTCCATCTGTCGGCCTTGCGGTCACCCGACCACGCCACGTCGAAAATCTTTTCAAAGCTTTGCCCATTTTTCGTCCACCCTTTAATGATCTGGATGCGATCAAGATTGCCGGAAGTCGGATCTTTCACCGCCCAGACAACGAACGTCGGAGCGCTGCCTTTCATCGGGGCAAGGTCGGCGCCCATGGGGACGCCGTTCGCATACGACTGATGTACCCAATCCTTTGCGTTCAGGATGTCCTGGTTGAAGCCCCACCCGCCGAAGAAGCGCACTTTGATGTGCGGGCCGCTGACGCCAAACGTTTCCTTGCGATACATGGCGTCCCAGATGGATTCGCGAGTGTTTTCTTCCGCCCATACGCCGGTCAGTCCTCCCGGGTTTTCCAGTCGCGAATCGATGGTATTTCCCAGCATGACCCCAGCCATCCGCCTATCAACGGTTCCGTCCACATCAGCGTGTCCACCAAAGAAGTTGTCCTGGCGGTAAGGGCTGCCGGTGTTGTGAGAGTCGGAGCCCGCGGCCATGCCGAACTTGTAGGGGTTGTAGCCGCGGGTGTCCTGCATGGCTATGCCGTCTTTGTAGGCCTGGCGGGCAAAACTTCCTTGAATGTGATCAATGCGGCCGATTTCAGGCGAAAGACCGAGCAGGCCACTGAACATCTCGTAGCCGGAGAATTCGTCGTTGGGAGACAGCAACGGATGAGTTTCGGACGCACCCTTGATCTGCTTGATTTCCACCAGACGCTCGTTGCGGTCGCGGGAGGATGCCCATGCCGCATCGATGGGCCTGCCGAAACTGTCAAGGTCAACGGGATACATCCAGCCGTCACTGACATTGGCGTTATGCGAAATCGCCAACAACTCGTTGCCTGCCTTGCGCTGCGTGTCCATCCAGTTCCACAGGTCCTCGGGATGCTTGGAATCGAGCGCGCTATAGGGCATCTCCGGCAGATGGGTGCAGTCGCGGAAAAAGATGTTGCGGTGCAGGTTGCGCTGGTCCGGCATGGATGTCCACTCGTAAGAACAGAATGCCGTGAACTTTCCCGGATGATTATTTGCCTCGGCGATCTTGACGTTTTCCTTCCAGACGGTGCCCGCCACTTCCGGCGCCATGAAAGCTTTGACGGGTGGACTGGCGGCGAGATGGAGGAGATACAAGAAGACCTTCTGTTGGTCTGCCTGGCTATTAGGGTCCTTCAGAATGAGGCCCTGCGCTTCCGGCAACTTACTGAGGGGCGACCCCGGAGTGTTCGCCTGCTTCGTCACGCCAACGTACTCGGAGTGGTCTGTCACACCCATGAAGTCCATGGGCGTGTCGATCTTGATGTCGTAGCCCATGGGATGCTTGATGGTTTGGCCCTGCGCATACTTCAGCGCGTCGTCGGGTCCGGTAATCCGGTTGCCCATAACCCAGGCGTCTACCGACCAACTGGTGTGGATGTGTTCCTCACCGAAGTAGGCGTTGCGATCCGGGTTACGCGGTGGAGCTGGTTCAGTACTCGATCTCTCCGCAGTCTGGCCGGTGGGTTGTCCTGGTTGAGGGCCTTCCGATTTATTGCAAGAAGTCAGTGCCCCGATGCCTAGTAACGAGAACGCCCAAGCCACCGTTGACCTCGCCATCGTCTTCATATTCATAGTGCCCCCTTTTCTCTCGGCCATTCTTGACTCAAGTGCGTGCGAATGTGTGCTTCCCCGACCAAAACTATTGCAAGGGTAAAAACGATGATGTCTCGGCGATATTGGCAAAAGTACCAGTCGTCCTGAATCCCCGTGCAGAAGGAGCCTCAACCTCGAGCTAAGTCTTGGACGCCCTCACTGATTGAGCTGCTAGCAGAGATTAAGCGCAACAGACCCTGATGCTAGCTATAGCTGGGAGCATAAGCGAGCATATGGTGGTGGTGATAGCGGTGAAGTGCGTGGGAACAGATGTCGATCGCATAGCGAGTTGCACCCAGCAAACTTACTGGGAGCAAGCCGAGTTGCTGAACAATGATTCATCCGGTTGACGTGTTGCACACTGACGCGATCCTGGGTGCATTTTGCGCCGTTGGCCGTGTCAAAATTGGATTGCTGGCACGCAGGGAGCAGCCATGATCCCTCTATTTTCAAGAATGATGGACGCCGCGGTGGACTGCCAGTTCATGAAAGACCGGAGTGGACGCTTAGTTTTTGTCCCGTTTAGTCTCAAGCGGAACTGCTACTTCGTTGATTCACAATCGGATGCAGAAAAAATTAGGGCGCTTGTCCGAATGTATCGGAGTGCCGTTCAGATGATTTCTATCCTGACGTATCCGAGTCTCATAATTCCCGGCTTAATCCTAGAAGATTACGCCGGTTTGACTCCCCGGGGACATCGAATGATGATAGCTCTAGGAATCCCTTTGTTTTTCTGGCTTGTGCTGATCGCGTTGCTATGGTTGCATTGGAGTTTATACAGAAGAGCAATCCCCAGCTTAACTGCCTCCCTGATCGAAGTCGGACCTGAGCTTAAAGGTCAACTGAGCGGAATCTCTCAACGGTCGTGGCGTATACCGCTGTTGGTTGCTGCCGCTGGTTTACTCTTGATGGGTTTCGCTATTTTTGCTGTCCTGGCTGCGCCCCATTTTGGCAAGTGAACGGATCATATGCCAAAGCAGTATTCCGTAGACAAGGCGATAGAGGTGGCAGCGTTGGTGTCGGAGGGGATTGAGAAGCGGTGGCCGTACGGCACGTACTGGTTAACCACTTTTCCGAGTCGATAAGTGTTTGAGCCGCTTGTTCTTTCAACAGCTCAAACGTCCTGTCTCAGAGAACCTGCCGATCATCGATAGGGTGAGTCCCAAAAATCGTCTGGGTTGAACGGGGGTGCTACTACCTCTGGCTCGGGCACCAAATCCTGGCGCCATCAGCACGCGTTTCCAATGCATACTCCACAATTCGTGGTCCCTTGGGACAGGTGCGCGATTGGAAAAACGACGCCGATTTCATCCCTCCGGGTGTCCTTCCGGGTCTTAGACTGAAACTAGGACAATCCCAGGCCGCTTAGACGGAGGTCTCTTTCTTGGCTCCGGCATTCGTTCATTTAATTTGCACTTTCTTTAGTTCAGGTGGCTTCTGGTTCGTTGTCGTCGCTGGAGCCGGCGCCATTCTGGGGATCTACCTGTTCTGGAGCGGATTTCGCAAGCTTCGTTTCAAGCGCATGATTTTGAACACGCCTCTTTCCCGCATCCGCGGCGCGTCCATCGGCCTTGTTGAAGTCAACGGGACTCCGACAGGTCCATCCATTCTCACTGCCCCTGTGACGGGCGATCCGTGCTTCTACTACCGGGTTCAGGCTTGGCAGTGGACACAATCTGGGGACAAGCACGCATGGAAGTCTGTTCTCGAGGAGAGCCTCTATGTTCCCTTTTTCCTCGAAGACAGTACGGGCCGGGTCCTGGTCGATCCCCAGGGCGCGGACATGGATGTGCACAGGAGCTTTGTGGATGAAGTCGGAGCGTCGCTCTTCCGTACGCCTGAACTCGTGCCTCCGCATTTGCGCGACTTTCTGGTGAAGCGAGGTCTTGTCCCCTACGACAAAATCAAAATCGAGGAGCACATCATCCGGGAGGGCTTCCCACTCTTCGTTTTTGGGACCCTGGGCGAAAATATCACCGGCAACTCATGGTTGCCGCGTCCGCACTTCGACGCTTCCTCGACTGGCGGCTTGAATTTCAGTTATGACGGTGGCTCCGGCTTCCGCATCATGTTCAACCTGAGCTCGAATTTGGGCAATCGCCCGGGTAGCGGAGCGGCTGTTCTCATGGACCAGTTCAGCCGTCTGGCTGTGAATCAAGGAGAGGCCAATAGGTACTCTATGCCGGGGGGTAGCGTGCAGACCGCCGCCGTCGAGCGGACGCTTACGGATGCGAAGGAGAACCCGTTCCACGGCGCGGCGCTCCGAGCAAATAATTCGATGCAGCCATCTTTGGACAAGTCGGCCATTGGCGCTTTCGATCTTCGTCCGAGCGCTGCCATCAGCAAGGGTGAACGCAATGAGCCCTTTACCATTTCCTGGCACAGCCAACGGGAGATTGTCGGAAAGCTCGCGTGGCAGTCCGCGGCCTCCATTTGGGGTGGACCGTTGCTGACGCTGATCTCAATCTGGTTTCTGAAGGGCTATTTCGAATTCGTCTGGTAGGATCGGGGAAGGAGCCGGTAGCTGCGTGATGTTCTATCTTCTGATTTTGTTCGTAGGCGGAGCCACGATCTTCTACGTGGCGACGATCTATAACGGCCTCGTTGCTTTGCGCAACGACATTGACAAATCGTGGGCCAACATTGATGTCTTGCTGAAACAACGGCACGATGAAGTGCCGCGGCTCGTGGAGGTCTGCAAGGGCTACATGCAGCATGAACGGGAGACCCTGCAGACCCTTGTCGAAGCAAGAACCCGCTTTCTCACTGCGTCTACCATCGATCAAAAGGTCCAGGCCAGTGGGAATTTAAGCGTCTCGGTGAACAAGCTGTTTGCTGTCGCGGAAAATTATCCCGCTCTTCAGGCGAATGTTTCATTTATCGAGCTTCAGAAGCGCATCACCGAACTGGAAAATCAGATTGCGGACCGCCGCGAGTATTACAACGACGCCATCACTTTGTTCAACACGCGAATTCAGCAGATGCCGGACACATTTATCGCGCGCTGTTTCGGCATGCAGCCAAGGCTCATGTTTATGGCCAGCACTGCTGCAAAAGCGCCGTTCAATCTGGCTTTCAGTCCGACTCGGAATTAAGCATTGCCTTGATCTCTGCCTGATTGATGTCATAACGACGCCGGTCTCACTTGAGCTTGATGTTCTGATTTACACGGAACAGATTTGCTGGGTCGTAGCGTTTCTTGATCTTCGCTAGACGGCCATAATTCTTGCCATACGTTGCCCGAATGCGATCTTCGCCTTCTTCCATCATGAAGTTGATATACGCGCCGCCTGCAGAGTAAGGATGTAGCTCGCTCCAATACTCCTTTGCCCACGTGGAGATTTTTTCCTTGTTCGCAGGGTCTGGGTCAACGCCAAGTATCACGGCGGCCCACGTTGCGTCGCGGTAACACCATGGCGTTGCGCTGTTTTTGACGCGACTGGCCGCGCCGTTGATTGGGTACAGGTGCATGGTTGACAGCATCGTCGGCAATTTTGCCGCGTGCTTGAGATGCAAGGCGATGGCTTCGTCGGGAAGAGTACGCACGAAATCGGCCTTCCAATACGATTGCAGGCCAGGAGGATAGAGACCATCGAACAAACCTTGCAGTGCCGGATGCGGAATCGGGCCCACCATGTCGAGCGCGGGAGCCTTGAAGCTCCGTATCGACTTGAACACCTTTTCTGCCCTTTGCATTGGTCCGGTGTAGCACCACACAACTCCGCACATCTTTTTGTTGTGGAGATGGCCGGGAAACGGCGGCCCCGGCGGCACGGTCATGAAAACAAAGACCCCATAGACGTCATCGGGTGCCCTAGGGATGAAGCTGCGGTACCAACGCATCATTTCTGCAGCGTCTTCCATCGGCCAGAGCATCGGCCCACCATAGTCGGTGTGCACGGGGTGCGCCTTGAACAGAAACGAGGTCACGACGCCGAAATTGCCGCCCCCGCCGCGCACCGCCCAAAACAGGTCGGCGTTTTCCTTGACGCTAGCGGTGACGAAGCGGCCGTCGGCCAGCACCATTTCGACGGCCAGCAAATTGTCGATGGTCAAGCCGTAACGCCTCGTCAAGTAACCGAGCCCGCCGCCCAAGGTCAGTCCACCCACCCCGGTGGTTGAAATGACGCCCGCAGGAACCGCGAGACCGAAGCCGTGTGTCGCATGGTCAACATCGCGCCACAGCGCGCCACCCCCGGCCAGCACGGTCTTCTTCTTTGGGTCCACGCGAACATAGTTCATCGGGGATAGATCGATCACCAATCCGTCATCGCACACTCCTAACCCGCCCGCGTTGTGCCCACCGCCGCGGATGGCGACCAGCAGGTTTTGCTCCCGACCGAATTTCACTGCCGCCATGACGTCCGCCACGTCGGCACAGCGCGCAATCAGTCGCGGGCGCCGGTCGATCATCGCGTTGTAGACCTTTCGAGCCGCGTCGTAAGCGGGATCACCCGGCTCGATCAGCCCTCCGCGCAAGCTGGTCTTGAAAGCTGCAATATTAGCCTCGTTCAGCATATTGACCTCGATAACCGAATTTGTGACGTGCATGACCTCGTGAGACCCGCTCTTCCATTCTAGGCATTATTTCTTCAGAGCCGCCTGCCAGTTTAATATCACCGTGTACGGTTCTGCTCCACTGCTCTTGGCGGCCGTCTTTGGCCTTGCCAGAATTTATCGGACGCAAAACCAGATGACAAGGAAATATCTGGCCGTTGGGGATGTGCTTCGCGGCAAATGTCACCGGGCTATGTGACAGCAGTTCGCGCTTTTTCTCTGGTCAGATAGAATCGGGCTCTATTGAGAAGTGACGAGGTGCTTGGATGGAGTGTTTGAAAGTGTCTTTGTGGCGCTCGGGCGTTTTATTACTGGTGCTTGTGGGGATGGGAATAAGTGTTGCGATAGCGCAGGAATCCGGCGTGGCAGCCACGCCGCCGATGGGATGGAACAGTTGGGACGCGTACGGTGAAAGCGTGAAAGAGAGCGACATTCGCGCTAGCTCGGAATGGATGGCAAAGAATCTGAAAGCGTATGGTTGGGAATACGTGATTGTGGACTCCGGGTGGTACGTTACGAATCATTCCTCAGGCACCAACGCGCAAAATGCTACGTTCAGCCTGGATGGATTTGGACGCTACACGCCCGCCGTAAATACGATTCCCTCCGCGGAACATGATGCGGGATTCCGGCCGCTCGCGGATTACGTTCACAGCCTGGGACTGAGATTCGGGTTGCACATCCTGCGCGGCATTCCCAAGGAAGCGGTGGCCAAGAAACTGCCGATTGAAGGTTCCGATTACCACGCGCAAGATGCAGCGGATAGTTCGGATACGTGTCCATGGAATCCGTTCAATTACGGGTTGGATACGACCAAGCCGGCGGCGCAGGCATACTACGATTCCTTGGCTCGGCAATTCGCGGCATGGCAGGTGGACTATGTAAAGGTGGATTGCATCGCCAGCCACCCCTACAAGGGGGAAGAGATTCGGTTGCTGAGCCTGGCGCTGAAGAAGACCGGGCGGCCGATGGTGCTGAGCCTGTCTCCGGGGCCCGCGCCCATCGAGAAGGCAGAGGAGATGGCCAAGTACGCGCAAATGTGGCGCATTTCGGATGATGAATGGGACGTGTGGCAAAGCAGCGAAGACTTCCCGCAGGGTGTAAACAACCAATTCGAACGAGCGGCGCAATGGGTCGCACATTCGCGGCCGGGAAACTGGCCGGACGCGGACATGCTGGCCATCGGACGGCTGGAACCGGCACCCGGATGGGGCGTGCCGCGAGCGACGCGTCTGACGAAAGACGAGCAGCGGACGCTGATGACGCTTTGGGTCATGTTCCGTTCGCCGCTGATCATGGGCGGGAATCTGCTGCTGTGCGATGAGTGGACGAACTCGTTGCTGACGAATACGGAAGTTTTGGCCGTGGATCAGCATTCGCGGGGGAACCACGCAGTGGAGACCAGCGCCAAGTCGGCGGTATGGGTCGCGGAGCAGGAAACGGGTGGCGGCTACTATGTGGCGGTGTTCAATCGCAGCGACGCGGCGCAGACTCTGCGTTACACCTTCGAAGAATTGGGGCTTAAAAATTCGGAATATGCCTTGCGGGAGTTATGGGAGCACAAGGAATTGGGCACGGCGAGCTTGATTGAGGTTACGCTGCCAGCGCGCGCCTCAATTTTGTATGCCATCCGGCCGCAAGCGAAACCGTAAAGCGCGGCCTCTCCACGCGTCACTTGCCGTTCGCCTTGGGGCACGCCTGGTCCTTGCTGTCGTCAGATGGACAGGTCAGGAGCTTGCCAGCTGGAATCCTCGTGGGGGTCGTGAGGGGCGGAGAGTGGCGTGGGGAGGGGAAAGGTGTAGTATGGTAGACACGGATGATCGGCTCCCCGCGAATTAGAACAATGCGAGCTTATTTAGTGGCGGTACTGCTGGCGCTGGTGTTTTTCGCGGCGCAAATGCACTGCTGCGTGGACATGAACTCTGGCGTGATGAGCACGCATATTTGCCCTATCTGTTCCGTTGCGGCTAGCGCGGTCGCCACTCCTACCTTATTGATGACGATGATTCCTGCAGTAAACCGGCTGGAGGTTGTGGGAGTTGCGGCAAGTGTGCCGGTCGTAGAGATTCGCAACGTTGCTCCTCGCGCGCCTCCTCTTTCCTAGAAAACTGAGCGTTCGTTCTCTCCACCACCCAAGACAATTGTAGTCCGTCCCTTTGACAGGGACGCACGAGGGATTATCCGTTGATGAAAGGAATGGCATTCGCTGCTGGGGCATTGTTTGCGCTGCCGGGAATGGCGGCAGGGCAGCAGGGCAGTGCGACTGAACCGCCGACGCCAAAGGTGGCGATCGTTTCGCAGCATGCTCTGACTACGCCGCAACAGCCGCAATCGCCGACGCAGACGCAAGCGGGAACGCCCAGGAGCTCGACTCCGACGCGGATCACGCTCGACGATGCGATACGGATGTCTTTGCAGCATAACCACGCGTTGCAGGCTTTGCGGTCGACGATTCAGCAGAGCATGGCGGAGGAGATCACGGCGAACTTGCGGCCAAATCCGACGCTGGGGCTCGACGCACAATACATTCCGATCTTTCAACCCAACCAGTTCAATTCGACGTATATCGACCAACAGGCACAGTTCGATGCGGGCGTGGGCTATTTGTTCGAGCGCGGGAAGAAGCGACAGCACCGATTAAAGGCGGCGCAGGACCAGACGACGGTAGTGCGTTCGCAGGTGTCGGATAGTGAGCGGCAATTGGTCTTTAGCATTGGTCAGCAATTTGTGGACGTGCTGCTGGCGGAATCGACATTGGATTTTGCGCAACAGGACCTGGACAGTTTTCAGAAGACGGTTGAGATCAGCAACGAGCGGTATCGCGTGGGCGATATGAGCGAAAGCGATTACCTGAAGATCAAGCTGCAGTTGCTGCAATTCCAGACCGACATGTCTGCGGCGAAATTGGCGAAACTACAAGCGCTGGCGGCGCTGCGGCAGTTGCTGGGATTTGAGTCGGTGCCGGACGACTACGACGTGGAAGGGTCTCTGGATTATCAGCCAGTGCATACGGATTTGAGTGGACTGAAGTCGCTCGCGGCAGCGAATCGTCCGGACTTGCGGGCGGCGCAACAAGCGGTGGCGGCAGCCGAGAGTCAATTGGCGCTGCAGAGGGCCAACGGAAAAATGGATATTACGGGAACGTTCAACTATACGCACACGGCGGGAGTGAATACGGGAGCGTTCTTCTATAACCAGCCGCTGCCAATTTTTAATCGGAACCAAGGTGAAATTGAACGTGCCAAGTACGCGATTACGCAGGCGGAAGAACAAGCGGCGGAAACAACGCAGCAGGTTTCGACGGACGTGATTACGGCATACGAGAATCTGAAGACGAACGATCAGATTATTCAGCTTTATCAGGGGGGGTACGTGGAGGATGCGAAGAAGTCGCGTGACATCAGCGAATATGCGTATCGCAAAGGCGCGGCGAGCTTGCTGGATTATCTGGACGCGGAACGAACTTATCGAGCGAATCAACTTGCCTACCGGCAAGCGCTGGCAAGCTACATGTTGGCGCTCGAACAGACACGGGAAGCCACAGGGACGAGGAATCTGCCATGAGACCTTTGCGTTTACTGGAAAGACGAGTAGCGGTGGTGACGTTGAGCGCGCTGGGGGCGGTGACGTGCGCAGGATTATCTGGCTGCGGCAACGGTGGCCCGGGAACTGAATCGAAGATGACGTCGTTCACTTCAAACGAGGCCAGTTCGGATACCGCGGAATTGTTTACCGTGCCGAGGGAACAGATGTCGCATTTGCAGGTTGTTGCGGCAGAGAAAGGGCCGCTTCCGAGGACGCTGCGTTTGTCTGGCGCCGTGGCTTTTAATGCCTTCGAAACGACGCCCGTGTTTGCGGCAATAGGCGGGCCGGTGCACGAGATTCTGGCGACGCTCGGACAATTTGTGCAGGCAGGGCAACCACTGTTGACGGTGACGAGTCCCGATTATTCGGCGGCGCGATCGGCATACATCAAGGCGCGGGATGCGTTTGGGTTAGCTGAGAAATTGTATGTGCGAGCGCAGGATTTGTATCAGCACGGGGCGATTGCGGAGGCCGATTTGCAGCAGGCGCAGTCGAATGAGGTCCAGGCGCATGCAGACTTGGAATCGTCGGCGGACGCGCTAAGGGCGCTAGGAATCAAGGATCCGGAATCGCTAGTGAAAAATCCAACGAAGACGACGGCCGAAGTGGCTGTGCCGGCTCCGGTGTCGGGAGAGATTGTGGAGCGGTTGGTGGGTCCCGGGCAATTGCTGCAAGGTGGCGCGACGCAGTGCTTCACGATCTCGAATACCAGCACGGTGTGGGTGCTCGTGAACGTGTATCAGATTGATCTGCCCTACGTGCACGTAGGCGATTCGGTGGAGATCAATACGGACGCGTACCCGGAGCTGTTCCACGGAAAGATTTCCTACATTGCGCCCGCGCTGGACCCGAACACAAGAACGCTGCAGGCGCGGATCGTGACGCAAAATCCCGGAAGAAAATTGAAAAGAGATTTGTACGTGACGGCGCTGGTCAATGCGGGATCTATTCCGGATGCGATTACGGTGCCGGACGCCGCGATTCTCCGTGACACGGAGAATCAGCCATTTGTGTACGTGCAGACGAATGAAAGCAAGTTTGCGCGAAGAGTGGTGACGATTGGACCGGCGAACTCCGGACGGACACAGGTTACCAGCGGCTTGAAAGAGGGCGAGCACGTGGTTGGCGACGGGAGTTTGTTCCTGCAATTCAAGAATTCCTTGCAGCACTAAGAGTAAAGAAGCGAAGCGTTAGGAATGTGGACCGAAAGTTCGGTCACTACAAAGGCTTAGATGATTCATCGCATTGTACAAATGGCATTGCAACAGCGCTTCCTGGTGCTGATGGTGACGCTTTTGATCATCATCACGGGGGCGTGGTCGTTCAAGCAGATGCCGGTGGATGCGTATCCGGATTTGTCGCCACCGATGGTGGAGTTGATTACGCAGTGGCCTGGCCACGCGGCGGAAGAAGTGGAGCGGTTGACGACCTTGCCGTTGGAATTGGCGATGAACGGCGCACCGCGGTTGAAAGTGATGCGGTCGATTTCCTTGTATGGGCTCTCGGACGTGATTTTGACGTTTCAGGACGGAGCCGATCCCTACTTCGCGCGACAGGAAGTGTTTCAACGGATCAGCGATGCGACGTTGCCGCAGGGTGTAACGCCGAGCATGGCGCCGCTGTTCAGTCCGAGCGGATTGGTTTATCGATATGTGATCGAGACCCCGGACCGCTCGCCGATGGAATTGCATACGTTCGAAGAGTGGACGATTGAGCGAGCGTACAAGAGCGTGCCGGGTGTCGCGGATGATTCGGGTTTTGGCGGGCCGACCATGGAGTATCACGTCCTGCTCGACCCGGTAAAGCTCTACAACTATCACTTGCCGGTGGTGCAGGTAGTGGCGGCGCTGAACGCCAACAATGCCAATACCGGCGGAGGATTTTACACCCAGGGTGGCCAGTTTTATTACGTTCGCGGACTGGGATTAGTAAAGACGCCGGAAGATATCGGCGAAGTGGTTGTGGCGAGTTTAAATGGCGTAGCGGTACGGATCAAGGATATCGGGCGAGTGGAGATTGGACACGCGCCGCGATTGGGGATTTTTGGATTCCAGACGAAACAGAAGAACGACGATGACGCGGTAGAAGGTGTCATCTTGATGCGGCGCGGTGAGCAGACGCAGAACGTGCTGGAAGGCGTCGAGAAGAAAACCGAGGAGATTAACGAGACGCTACTGCCCCCGGACGTAAAGATACGCCCGTACTATGATCGCAGCGATTTGGTGAAGATAACGACGGACACCGTGGAGGGGAATTTACTCCGCGGGATGGTGTTGGTGCTGATTGTTCTAGTGTTCTTTCTGGTCAGCGTGCGGGCAGCAATTGTCACGGCGTTGACGATTCCGCTAGCGCTGTTATTTGCATTTATCTTTTTGCATTTGACCGGCGAAGCGGCGAATCTGTTGTCGATTGGCGCGATTGATTTTGGAATCATCATCGACGGGACGATCGTAATGGTGGAGAACATTTATCGCGAGTTGGGATTACGCAAGGGCAAAGAATACGAGCTGAAGGAGGTTATCCTTACAGCCGCACGAGATGTGGACCGGCCGATTTTTTATTCGGTAGCGGTGATTATCGCCGGGTATCTGCCGATTTATGCGCTGAGCGGACCGGCCGGAAAATTGTTCCACCCGATGGCAGACACCATGGGATTTGCGCTTTTGGGAGCCCTGCTGCTGACGTTGACGCTGGTACCGGTGCTGGTTTCGTACTGGTTCAAAAAAGGGGTGAGGGAACGGGAGAACCGGGCGTACGGCTGGTTCAAGAAGGAGTACGGATCGGAATTAAAGTGGTGCCTGGCGCGACCGAAGCTGACGTTGCTGCTGGCGACACTAATTTTTGCAGCTTCGCTGCTTTTGATCCCTTTTATCGGCGGAGAATTCATGCCGCATCTGGATGAAGGCGCGATCTGGGTGCGTGCGACGATGCCGTATACAATTTCGTTTGAAGACGCGGCGAAATTTGCGCCGGAAATTCGGAAACTGCTGATTCAGTATCCGATGGTGACGGTGACGGGATCGGAGTTAGGGCGACCGGATGATGGAACAGACCCAACGGGATTTTTCAATTGCGAGTTCTATGTGGGATTAAAGCCCTATGGGGATAAGGCGTGGAGTTCGAGTTTGATTCACACGAAGGAAGAGCTGACCGCGGACTTGCAGAAAAAGCTGGAAGCGTATCCGGGGGTGATTTTTAACTACACGCAGCCTGCCGAAGATGCGGTGGACGAGGCGTTGACCGGATTGAAGAGCGCGCTGGCGGTGAAGATATTTGGGCCGGACTTGGATGTGCTCGAGAAGAAGGCGGTCGAGATCAAGAATGCGCTGGATAGGACCCCTGGATTTACAGAACTGACAGTGGTGCGGGAGTTGGGACAGCCGAGCCTATTGATTGAGGCCGATCGCGCGAAGATTGCGAGATATGGAATCAATGTGGCGGACGTCGAAGCAGTGGTGCAAGCAGCGATTGGCGGACAGGCCGCGACGCAGGTGATTCAAGGTGAGAAATTATTTGATTTAGTGGTCCGGATGGATCCGAAATATCGCTCGGATGCGAAAGAGATTGGGAATTTGCTCGTGCCGGCGCCCGCGGGACAGCAGATCCCGCTTTCGGAGTTGGCGACGATTAAAGAGAGCACCGGGGCTTCGTTTATTTATCGGGAGAATAATTCTCGGTATATCGGTGTGCAGTATTCGATTGCGGGGCGAAACCTGGAAGGCGCAGTGCGAGCGGGGCAGCAGGCGATTGCGAAGAACGTGAAGCTACCGGACGGTTATCGACTGGATTGGGGCGGAGAGTACAGCGAACTGCTGGAAGCCAAGGCGCAATTGTTGGTTATCGGGCCGTTCGCGATATTTCTGGTGTTCATAATTTTGTTCGCACTATACGGAAATTTTAAATTTCCGGCGACGATTATTTTGAGCGTGGTGATGACAGAGCCGGTGGGGGCGCTGCTAGCTCTGAAGCTGACGAATACGCCGTTCAGTGTATCGTCGATATTAGGATTGATCGTACTGCTGGGTGTGTCGGCGGAAACAGCGATCATCGATGTCTCCTACATCAATAAGTTGCGGTTGGAGGGGCAGGATATTCTAAGCGCGACGTATGAAGGGTCGCTGGTGCGGTTGCGGCCGATCATGATGACTGCGCTGGTGGCGTGTTTGGGGTTACTGCCCGCGGCAGTGTCGACAGGAGTGGGGTCGGATTCGCAGAAGCCATTTGCGATTGTGATTGTGGCGGGGTTGGTGTCGCGATTGTTTTTGGGGCGGATCGTGAGTCCGGTGCTGTACCAGATGGTGGCGAGAGAGGGAGATGTGTTGCAGGTGTAGGCATGGATCAGCGCTGCGGTTGGCTCGAAGGCAGGCCGGGCGTGGGCAACGCGTCGGCATCCCGCAAGTCGCGCAGTGTTTACTGATAACTTTTGGGAACGAGATTTCCCAAGACAACCGGAATCTCTAACAATGTCGGCCCTGTCAAATCCTTTTCAGCACCCTTCGCTCGGGTGGTAATCTGTATGCCTTCAAGGAAATTTCCATGACCTTTAGCCTCAAAGCCATTTTTCGACGGGACGACCAATACGAAGGGGTACGTAGGATCAATATCTACCTCTTACGACTGGTCTTTGTCTTAATGTTCTTCTTGCTGGGAAGGGACACTTGGACGCACATCCTCACTCACCAAGGATCATGGGAGCCAATAAATGCCGTGGCGTGGTGTGTCTGGACAGCCTTCGCGACTTTGGCGGGTTTAGGAATCATCCGTCCTTTGAAAATGCTGCCGATCCTACTGCTAGAGATATTCTACAAAGCTTTGTGGCTTATTCTTGTGGCCTACCCACTCTGGTCAAAGGGCATGCTGGTGGGTTCACCAGCGGAAGGCATCACCTCGGCGTTTTTGTGGGTGGTATTGCCCATCGTTGCTGTCCCGTGGGGGTATGTGTTTATGAATTACATTTACAAACCAAAGAAGTAGAACATCTTCCTTGAGCGAGGCGATCTTGTGATTTTGCGCTCTCGCGTCTTCTAAGTGCGCAAGATGGACAACGCCCCAAGCCCACAACGATTCGAATAAAGGGCCGAGAGTTCGGCCGTGCGGCGTCAGCCGATATCGCACTCGAAGCGTGGGTCTTTGCTGTACCGACCGTGCCACGACGCCTTCACCTTCGAGCTGCCGCAAGTGCTGCCGGAGCACCTTGATTGTTACTCCTGGCATGGTGCGCCGAAGGTCGCCAAATCCGAGGGCGCTATCGCCGAGGCGGCGAACAATCATTGCCTTCCAGCGACCCTCAATTCTCCGGATCGCCGTGTAAACCGGACATTGGTCTTGTTCGACATAGCTTGCAGCGCTTTTGTTCATACTCAGTACCCAAGCGAGGAGGGTACTTTAAAGTGCCTACTTGTTAAAGCTGCTCGAAGAAACCTACACTCTGGAAATATGGCATCTGCCCGCTTGTTCCGCGCGATCCTTCCCGTCTCAAGTATCGAAGACGCTGCAGTCTTTTACTCTGCTGTATTTGAACAACCAGGAATTCGTATCTCTCCCGGCAGGCATTACTTCGGGTGCGGCGGCACCATCCTCGCATGTTTCGATCCGCGGGCCGATGGCGACGCCTGGGACGCTCGGCCGAATCCGGACCACGTGTACTTCGCGGTGGATAATCTCGATGAGTACTATCGGCGGGTGAGCGAACGACCGAACGGTTCTATCCTCCGGCCGATCGAGACGCAACCCTGGGGCGAACGCAGTTTTTATTGTAGGGACCCATTCGGCAACAAACTTTGTTTCGTCGCCGAAAGTACGATGTTCACGGGCGGGTTGATATGACTCTTGGAAAATGGATAACCACAAGCGCGTCCCAGGCTGCTCCCCGTTCGAGGAGCGCGCGCCGGATCTGGGCCGTCAGACGAGTACAGCTTGAACAGGACGGCGTGGGCTGGCGTGGGCCGACAGCTTTGGATAGCCCATATAGAAAACAAAAGTCGGCTGCCATGTGGAATCTGCGGTGATTTTGTTGAGCAGCGCGGCGCAAGACGCCGGTCTGCCCAGTGCCCGCTCATGGTCCACCATTTCCACGGCCTCGTTACAGGGCCGGGCGGCAAGTCCGTGAGCAGTCGCGAAGAGATGCGCGCGCTGCCAGATTCGGCCTGCCTGCAAGCACTGTTCCTGAGCATATCGGTCGCGCACGGCGATGAATCCGATCAGCGGCGCGCTGAGCATCAGGTTCGAGTAGCCATTGTCGGTGCTGCGGGACGCAGCCCAGCGGAGCATCCGTACAGACATCATCTTGGTAACCGCAGTAGCTATGGGAGGCAGGCCGAAGGCATCAATCGTGAGGCCATCGCGGTATTTCTGGACCGAACTCCATTTCGTGCGGATCCAACGTTCGCTGCCATGCTGAACATCTGGATCGGAATAGATTTCCGTATTTGCGACAGAACTAATTTCGGCGACCTTTTTTCGATCGGCTTCGGCCGTGAAAAGGAATAGCTTTACATCTGCGTAGTCGCCTGGCAGATGCTTGAGTGCGTCTACGAAATCAGGCGAGATCGCTTTGCGCGGATCGTAAGGACCACGATTCGTGTGGCGCCGCGGGATGGCGTTGTAGAGCTCGTTTTCTTCGCGTTTCCCAGATGCGAGATTCACGCGGGCCAAGAGTTGTGGTCTGGGTTCGGCAGGAATCGGGCCAAGTTTTCCCGGAAGGAGCGCCGCCGCGGCTGCGTATCCGTTGGCAGGCGCGGCCAGCATTAGATTCTCCAGAGCACAACCCATTCCGATATGCTCTTCGCGCAGATAAGGATCGAGCGCGCCGACGTTCCTCTGGGTGTCAATGTGCAGCTCGATTGAAGAATCGGTGATCTTGAAAAGCCAGGGCTGAGTGTTGTGGGGGCTGGCGGCCAGAATCGCGGCGCGCACCAGCGCGAGCGGAACATCGTTTCCGGTGTTGCGCCAGTCCTTCCACGGCTCGTAAGCCGGCCCCTCACCGACGCTGAAGACTCCTTGATCCCAGGCGCGCCACACGCCCCCGCCCACGACGGCGACGGTTACAATTCCTGTGCCTTTTAGGAAGGATCTCCGCCGCACGAAGCACCTCCACAGACGTTTAGCGCTAGGAGTCCACTGCCACCATGCGCTCGGAATTAATGTAAAGCTTCGTCCCGCGCGGATCTACGTCGGAGAGTTTACACCCTTGAGTACCGATGGTCGGTACTCGCAAATTGGCCCGAAACGGCGTTCGAGGAGATTGAAGTGCGATGGGTATTCAGCGGAATCACACTTTGGCTCTATCAAGGCCGTCTCAGACAACGGGTTGCTCCCTACGATTTCATAGTAGCTTTCAATCCATCGGGTGCGAGAGGCAGGCTGCGCAAACGCTCACCAGTTGCCTGAAAGATTGCGTTCCCAATTGCAGGCGCAATTCCCACGATTGGCGCTTCACCCGCTCCGACCGAGGGAAGATCCTTTCGGTCAAGGAGTACCGTCTCGATTTTCGGGACATCCTTGAATCGCGGCACGCGATATTGAGCGAAGTGAGGATTGAGAATGCGCCCATCCTGAAATTGGATGGCTTCAAACAACGCACCACCAATTCCCATAATATTCGCGCCCTCCACTTGGTTACGCAGCCCATCTGGATTGACGATCGCGCCACACTCAAATGCCGTCACTATGCGCTGGACAGTTACTCTCCCTGAGTCGCGCTCTACCAATACTTCGGCAAACGTAGCGACATAACCGAGTTTCTCATAACCGCCTCCCATTCCGAATCCGACACCGCTAGATGGTTTTGCTGTTCCCCAGCCAAACTTCTTCGCCCCCTCTTGAAAAACGGCCCGCAGCCGATCGTCCTTCAAATTCTTCAGACGGAACTCCAGCGGATCCATTTTGAGCAATGCAGCCATCTCATCCATTTGCACTTCGCGGGCAAAATGATTGGCGGTTGCCGCGAGTCCCCGGTACGAGCCTTGGCGAAGCGGCGAGTTGACGGGAACGAACTCAATCCGCTGATTCGGAATGTCGTAGTAGGTGCGGATACCGGCGGTTCCGGAATTGTAGTTGCGAAATGCCCATGCCGTGATTTTTCCATCCGCGGTTGCTGCACTGGAAACCTCAATGACTCCGGCGGGACGAAAGTAAGCCCACGTAAACTCTTCTTCGCGTGTCCAAACTACCTTGACGGGACGCCTGGCGGCACGCGCGAGGCGGGCAGCTTCGAGCGCGGCGTCACCCGTATGCTTGCCGCCATAACCGGAACCCATATCGGGCATCTGGACGCGAATCTTTTCTTCCGGAAGATGGAAAGCCTTGGCGAGTTCACTGCGCACGCCGAAGGGGCGCTGTGTGCCGGTCCAAACTGTAAGCTGATTGTCGTCCCATTGTGCAACGGCGGCGCGCGGCTCGAGCGGGGCGTGCGCGATGTATTGGATCTGATACGTGGAATTCAGCCGGTGTTCGGTCGAGGAGCTAGCCTGCTCGACGTTCCCAATTTCGTAGTGCGAATTGTCGTCGCGCTCTTTCCGAGGAACCAGGTTCTTCTTGAGATAGTCGAAAAGCTCTGGATTCGAGGGTTGTGGGTCGGAGCTCCATTCAGCGCGGACCGAAGCGGCAGCTTTCGCCGCTAGCGCGGACGTCCGCGCCGCAACACCCAGAAAATTGCCGTCGCGGACGACAGTGACCTCCGGCATACGCTCCGCTTCCTGTGTGTCGGCGGAGATCAACGTAGCGTTGAAAGCTTTCGGACGCACGATCTTGCCAAAAAGCATATCGGGCAATTTGTAGTCGGAGGGATAGCGGTGCTTTCCGGTGACAAAGTCGCGGCCATCCACTTTGGGTAGCGCGTGCCCGGCAATTTTCCACTGCGTCGCAGGGATAAGCGGATCCTCAGAGGGGAGGAGTTCGGTGATTTGTTGGCTCCTGAGGAGTTCAGAATAGGTGGCCGAAAGAGTGGAGGAGGCGTCAAAAATTTTGCCGTTGTCAGCCGTCAAACTCGCCAGATCAACGTTCCACTTCTTTGCAGCGATTGCGAGGAGCGCGTCGCGAGCGGCCGCGGAGACGCGGCGCAATTGGAGATTCATGGTTGGCGTCGTGCGGCTACCGAATGTGCCCATGTCGAATGGTACGAGCCGCGTGTCGCCCATGACCAGCTGAATGGAGGCCGGGGTCACACGCAGTTCCTCGGAGACGGCCTGAGAGAGCGAAGTGCGGATGTTTTGGCCGACTTCAACTTTTCCAGTGAACGCCGTGATTCCCCCGCTTGGATCTATGTGCAACCACGCATCCAGTTCCCGGGGAAGATCGTCTTCGCTGTTATGCCGGCTTCCGCCGGATTCCTGCAAGCCAGCCGTTCGCGACGCAGCGCAGGCCACGACGATGCCGGCGCCAAGGAATTTAAAAAAACCGCGCCGATTGGATTCAAAACGGATGTAAGACGGAGAGTGCAGTTCATAGCGCTCAGGTTCTATTGCTGCGCTGGATTGTCTATTGGGACTCATGGGCGAGACTCCCTCATCGCGCTGCTAGCTCGGCGGACCGCCGCCACAATTCGTGGGTAAGTTCCACAACGGCAAATATTCCCCTGCATGAATTGAAGGATTTCGGCCTCCGATGGATTCTGCCTGTGGTTGAGCAACGAAACGGCGGACATGATCATGCCGGAAGTGCAGTACGCGCACTGCATTGCTGCTTCGTCCAGGAAGGCCTGCTGAACTGGGTGAAGGCGATTTTCTTTTGCGAGTCCCTCCACCGTGGTAATGGACTTACCGGAAGCGCTTGAGATGGGCGTGACGCACGAACGTAGGGCACTGCCGTCGATAAGCACAGTGCAGGCTCCGCATTGACCTTCGCCACAACCATATTTCGTACCGGTCAAGTCGAGATCTTCTCTGAGAACAGAGAGCAGGTTCTCGTCCGGTTCAGCATCGACAGTGAAAGACTTCTCATTAATCAACAAGGTGTACTTTGCGGGCATTCCATCACCTCGAAAAATAGATTACAACAGTGCAGGAGCAGGAGGAAGTCACGCTCCAAACCATGGAAAAGTGGCCGTCACAGGCCACAAACGACGTTCGAGGAGATGAGAACGCAAGTGCCCTCCGCCGAAACCTCGCTTCCCACATCCAGACTTCTTGCCCGGAATAGTTTCCAGATGCCGTGACTCGGGATGAATTTAGCCAAGAGGTGCTGCGAAGGGATTCCGAAAGTTAAAGCCCCCTTGGAATAGCTGCCGTGCAATCATAGTGGTGTGGAATCAGATCTATGACTGCGTTCCAGTTTCTCAAAAGGCATCCCCTGCCAATGCAGGCGTGTTTCGAGCACGTCTTGGTCCTTACATACGCCTTCCCCGGCACGATTTTGCGACCACTGCTGCCGCCAGGCTTGGTTCTAGACACTTATGACAACTATGGTTTTTTGGCAATAGCCATGGTGCAGACGAGGAACATGCGACCGAGGTTCATGCCAAGGGTAATCGGCAGAGACTTCTTTTTGACCGGCTACAGGATCTTTACGCGTTTCCGAACCCGATCAGGAAAGCTACTCCGGGGCTTACGAATCCTGCGCAGCGACACAGACAGCGAGTTAATGGTACGGTTGGGCAATCGACTCACCCACTACGCATATCGAAAAGCAGATGTGGACTATTGCCGGAACGCTCGCCTGCTGGAGATCAAGATTCACACGCCCCGTGCGGAAGCGGAGTTGCATGTACGGGCGCATTTAGCCGACGAACCCGCCCCTCTGCCACAAGATTCCCCGTTCTCGAGCCTGCAGGTGGCCCGCAAATTCGCGGGGCCTTTGCCCTTCACCTTCGAATATGAAGAGGAAACCGGCTCCATCGTCCGCATCGAAGGCGTGCGACAGGCTTGGGACCCGAAGCCGATCCGTGTGGAGGTCCTGCAAAATACATTTATCGAAAAGGAACCATTCACCGGCGCGCATCCCATTTTGGCCAGTGCTTTCCATCTTGCGAACGTCTCGTACTGGTGGAAACGCGGAGTGCGCGAGGCTGTGACCGCCTAGCCTAACAAGATGGACGCCGCGAACAACCAACCTGGGAGCTTTAGCGGTGTGTGGCAGATCTTTTTGTACAACTGGCACTTCTACGCCGCGGCATTGGTTCTTGATTTGGTCGCAGTGATATTCCTGGTGCGATTCTCTCCTCCGGCAGCGGTTCGTCTTGTGGTCACGCTAGGTTGCGCCATTGCTTCGTTTTGGGCGGTGTCCTCCTTGCTGGTGTCCTATTACATCTACGATCGTTCGCGTCTGTACCAATGGAATTGGTTGGCGACAGTGGTGAAGGGAAAGCCGGTCAGTTGGGCTAATATCCATGCCGGCCTAGATCAGACCAGCGAAGCGCTGATCCGACTGTTCCCGGCCGAGAGACGCAGGATTCTGGACATCTACGTTCCCTCGGAAATGAGCGAGCCGTCCATTGAACGTGCCCGCCACCACGGCAAAACAGCCGCTGCGTCCGAAAAAGCGGATCCGCAGGCGCTGCCCTTAAAAGACTGTGAATGTGACACCGTTTTCCTGATTTTCGTCGCTCACGAATTGCGCAGGCAAGAGGCGAGGCTGCAGTTTTTCCGCGAGGTGGGTCGCGCCCTGAAACCAGGTGGCTGCGTCGTGCTGGTTGAACACCTGCGGGACTGGAAAAACTTTCTGGTGTATGGACCGGGAACCTTGCATTTCTTTTCGCGACGGGAGTGGCTCACCGTGGGAACTCACGCCGGTTTCAAGGTGGTCGATGAGCTTCGCGTCACACCTTTTGTCGGGTGCCTTGTTTTGGCAAAAAAAACTAGCAGTTAAACTTAACCCATCGGGAAGCCCATCATGCGGCTGAATGTCATCGAAAAGATGTTGCTCAACAACCCCGCTCGCCGGATGGTGCAGAGGTTCGTTGAGGCCCCGCTCCTGCTTCGCATGGCAGGTCGTCTGGACGGTAAGCGAACACTTGAGATTGGCTGTGGCCAAGGCTTCGGAATAGAAATAATTCTCGGGCGGTTCGGCGCGGCCAAGGTGTCTGGTATCGATCTGGACCCTCAAATGGTCGCGCGAGCGCAAAAGCGGATTTTACTCCATGCGGGTCGCGCCGAAGTCTGTGTCGGAGACGTAACCGCTATTGTAGCGCCCGACCAGAGTTTCGATGCCGTGTTCGACTTCGGCGTCATCCACCATGTGCCTGCCTGGGAGGACGCGATTCGCGAGATTCGACGAGTGTTGAAGCCCGGCGGCATTTTCGTTTTTGAGGAAGTCTCCAAACAAGCTCTCGATAGATGGGTCTACCGAGCGTTGCTCAAACATCCTAAGGAAAACCGCTTCACGGCGGAGAATTTCGTCGCTGCACTGGAGCACTCTGGAATGCCGGTAGGCGACAAGCTGGTCAGTTTCTTTTTTGGCGACTTCTTTGCCGGCGTAGCCCAGCGGACAACTTAGGCCGGGCAACTCCGGAGCATTCTGGAAATCACAATGTGAGCGCGCCGATGCGTTGTCACCGTCGCGTCGTTGCAATTCGCTACAGCGCAGGCTTTGCGGCCGGACGGAAAAGGGTGGGGACAAAATCGAGGTCCGAGGCTTCGGTGACAGCGAGGTCAATCTGGAAACGCATGATGTCCGGGGGAACGGGATTCTGGTACTCCCGCAACGAGGAAAGCAGAACTTGATCGAGCGGCAGGTTGCTCGTGCGGACACGGCGGTAGATCTTGACGGCGAGGGCTTCCGCTGCGCCCGGTGTGAGAAGCAACGGCACAAATGGTTCCACGGACGAGAAGCTGTCGACGGGAAGATCGATGCCACGCTTCTTGACGAGCATGCGCAGAAGGTCGTAGCTCTCGCGTGCAGTCGATGTGGGGAAGAGCGGAATTTTGACGTCGACGCGGCCTGGACGTTTTAGATCGACCTCGATGAGGTCCGGGCGACTGGAAGCCAGCACCCAGATGACACTGCCACGGTTGGAGCTGTTGGCCATTTCTTCAGCGAGCATAGAATAGATACGGCCACTGATCCCGGAATCGCCGCTCGAAGCATCGCGTCGGCCGAGCGATTGGTCAGCTTCATCGATGAAGACATAGCAGCGACCCAATGCATGGATAAGTCGAAAGATTTTTTCGAGGTTGCCTTCGCTGCTGCCAACCCACTTATCGCGGAAATTTTTCATTTTAACGACGGGGACACCAGCCTCACCGGCGAGACACTCGACCAAATAGGTTTTCCCAGTGCCGACGGGTCCACAAAGCAGATACCCCTTGGGAAGAGCGGCGGTGTCGTTTTTTCGCCAGAGTTCGATGTCCTGGCGCAACCAAGCCTTGATGGCGTCGAGGCCATAGAGATCGTCGAGAGTGCGCCTGATTTCGAGAAACTCAATGAGACCGTTGGTATCGTTTTCGACGAGCTCTTTTTTGATTTTGGCGAGGTCGTCAGCTACCAACGGCTCTTTGCGATGTTGCTTGGTCTTCACCACACTTTCGAGAGCGCTGAGGGTGGTGCCGGCGAGTTGTGCCGCGGCGTTGGAAACGTCCTTCGCGACGTCGGACATCGCGATGCTATACGGGCCGCAAAGTTGCTGCAGTGTCTCGGCGATTTGCGGGACAGTCGGAAGATCGATCTTGATGCGCGCAGCACGCGGATTGTTCACGATCAAGGGATGAAGGTCGTTGATATTCTCAGTGAGGAGAAACGTGGCGAGCGCGTGATCAGCGAGAAGCGAATCATTGGCCCACTCGCGGATTAGCGAGGCGAGCGCATTCAGATTGTAGTCGAGACCGCCGGGAGAAGGGGGAGCCAGCAGGTCGGCATTCTTGATGATGCATCCCACCTGCACCGTTGGCTGGTTCAAACGCTTGAGATTGGCACCATAGCGAAAGTAGCGCGTGAGGGTTTCGACTGCGGGACGCGGCGACTTCCAATCCTTCTGACTCTCCTGAAACGCAGGCCACTTGGAAAAGAGTTCGCCACCTTTTTCCACCCGGATGCCGTTGCCCAGATCGTAGCTCAGCACAACATCGAAGCGCGTTAGGAGACCTGCAAGAAGAAACTCGGAAAGCGCACCGAGGCGGGGACCGTTGGGTGTCTGCAGCAAAACAGAATCGGCAATGTTGCCATAGAGCAAGAACTGGCTGGCGGCGTTCGATTCGTAGAGTTCGATGAGCGATTGCGCCCACGCGGGAAGATTCTGTGGCGAAAGGCGCGGTGACGAGGGAGCGACGGGGGTAGGGATTTCGCTCATGTGGTCCCACGAATGGGTGCTTTACTGGACGCCCGCGGCTGGCCATAGTCTCGATCGAGATCTGCGACAGCGGACTCGGAATCGCCGAACAGACCGCCGCTTACCAAATCACTCGCAAGTTGCAAATCCGTCGAAATGGTCTGAGGTTTGCCTTGCATGGCTGCATTGTCCAGGATGAGGTCCACCTGGGACTCCACGCGAGTGAGATCGCTCTCAACCTCTTCCAGGGACTGGCCGCGACGTTCAATGTTGGAAAGGCGCCGTCTCAGGATATCCAGGGTGGCTGCCTTCGACTGGCGGAGTGCCTGCGTTTCTCCGGAATTCTGCAGATCCTTTTCAAGCGCGGCAATCTTGCGCTGCAAGCTCAGGGCGGTATCATCGGTGCCCGCAGTGAGCAAGTGAAACCGGGCAATGAGCAACTTGGTGTAGACCCACTTCAGGTTGTCGAGCGCTTCACGATTAGTTTCAATCAGGAAGTCCTCCGCTTGCGCATTGCAGTAGACGTCGAGGACCTTGGCGCATTTGCGGTCGAGCGCATCAATCCGTTTGCGGTCTTCGGGAGGGAGCGACTGAATGAGCGCCGTACGTTTCACCTGCGAATTGCCGCTGGTCACCTGTCGCTCCGTCGAGTCCACATAATTCTGGAAGCGCTTGTTGAATGCCAGAGCTGGAAGGATCGAGGCTTCTGCCGCAAGGCCAAGCAACCAGAAACCAGGATGGCCGAAACCCAGGATGAAAAAGCCAGCGCTGGCGAGAATGTTCACAGGCACGCGTCCGAGTGCGGGAACATCCGCACCAACCAGGAACGCAGCCTTGAGATATCGCCACACGATGAAGTTAGTTTAACAGCGTCAAGTCTTTTCGGTCTGCGGGCCCATCGTCTTGGTTGGAGCGTCGGTGCCAGACGAGGTGGAAGCCGGTGGATCGAGAGCGATGCCTTCTTTCGCTGCGAAATCGGCAAGCGCCTGATCGGCAAGCGCATTCTGCTCCGCTTCTTTCAGTTGCACGCCTGACATATCCATGGAGTCACGCGCAACGCGGGCACGGCCGGCGGCTTTGTTGCGTTCTTCTTCGACCATGGACTGAAGGCGATCGAGAGTGTCGCCGGATCCACCGATGGAAGTGATCATTCCGGAAGCCATTTCGGTGAGTTCGGCCATGGCGCGCTTCATCTTCAAATCGCTGATGCTGGAGCGGAGGGATTCAATCTTGGCGCGAGCGTTACTGACGGCGACGTCGCGGGCCTTCAGTAAGTCTTTATACGTAGTTTCCGCCTGCTCGAGTTGCTTGCGATTTTCTTCGAGTTCGCGGGAAACGGTCTGCAAGCGGAGAGCGTATTGCGCCGCAGCAGTGCGGTTGCCCGCGCGGAGATTGGCGGTCGCCTTAGCCCTCAGGTCGCGCTCTTCGCCCTCGAGCTTACGAACCTGGGTCATGAGGCTCTCGCAAAGTCCAGCATGCGAGGCGAGTCCCTGATTGTACTGGGCGATCTGCTTACGAAGGTTTTCAGTCTCAACTTCGAGCAGGGCCTCCGGATTCTGCTTTTCAAGCCCGGAAACAAACAAACCGAAGAAACCGCGGATGAGATTCACGAACCTTTGGAACATTGCCCTGATTCCCCTTTCTCTCTGTGGGCTCTATTACTTTATGCCACGAAACTCGTTCAACCTAACGATTCCCCTGACTCCGTTGCCAACTCTGTAACAAATTATTTACAACTTCTCCGTGCGGTGGATCGCAAATCTTGCCCAAATCCACCTTGATTCCGTAATCGGCGTACTTCACAAAAGGACTATCCGGAAATTTCACGGGAACATTGGGATTCGCGGGACGGAAGCCGTGCACCAGCGATTCCTTCTGAATCGGTTCACTCAAGAGGAATTGCAGAAACGTTTCCGCGGCTTTGCGCTGGTCTTTGGAACTCCATGGAGCGTCGATGATGTAATAAGGGTTCTCGTTCCAAGCGTTGTATTCGGGATAGACGACACGGAGCTGACCCCATCGTCCTTCGGCATTTTTCAGGTAGTCGATGGCCACGCTTTCGTATACGATCACAGCGTCGTAAGAGGAAGGACCTTTCAGAACCATTTCGCGCATCATGTTACCGGTGCTGTTGGAGAGGCCGCTGACGCCGCGCTCGAAATTCTGCAGCCAATTCTGGAAACCGACGTCGACCACATCCTTCAACTCGAGGTCTTTAGCCTTTTTCTGATACGAGTACGCAGCCAGCACGATGGTCATCAAACCAGAGTTGGATTCGTTGGGGTGGGTGTGGCCGAGTTTAAAGAGGCCCCATTCCGGCTTTTGCGCGATGCTCTCCCAGCCGCCTTTTTCTTGCAAGGCCTGACCGAGTGTCGCGAACGAGACTGTTTTGTATTTTGGCAGGAAAGCCTGATAGCGCTCGTCCCAGAACACGAAAACCATCGGTGATAGCGCAAGCGGTTCTTCCTTGAGGATGGGATTCTGGCTGTATTTGACCTGCCATTCCTGGACGAAGGTGTCTTTGTAGAGGGCGCTGGCGGGTGACCATACTTGGATGCGCTGGTCGCCGTTCAGTAGGGCATGGGCACCCTCGAGCGAACCCATGGGAATCAGGTCTACTTTGATTCTCTTGCCGTCTTTCGTTTTCGCGAACTCCTCGACGGCCCATTTTAACCAGCGCTCCTTTTCGGTTCCGTAGGCAATGCCAATTTCAACGGCATTCCCACTGCCGAACGAGTCGAACACGGAGTCACTCGGCGCAGACGTACTTTTGTTTCCGGCTGCCGATTGCGGTTTCTGAATGAACAGATAGTACGCACCGTAAATACAGCCTGCGACGAACAGCGCGATGAATATTTTTCCTAGTCCGGTCAGTCTTGGTCCGTCTGCCATGGAAATTCCCTCTACGCGATTCCAAAATCATTCCTGAACTAGAAGAACGTCGAGATATCCCTAAACACGCCCACAATGTTTTGCGGGGAGCCTTCATAAAACTTGGCCTGCGTGGCATCCGCGATTTGCTGCAGGATGTCTTTGCGTGCGTCCTTGCCGTAGGCAATGGTGAAGATGTGGATGGCGCGCGTTTCGCCATTGTACTGGATGCGCCGCATGAGTTCTTCGAGTTTCATGCGGCTCTGCGTATCTTCGCCGTCCGTGAGGACCACGACGGCTTGAATCTTCGAATCGCCGGGCGGAGCCGCAGCCAGTTGTTGGTAAGCAGCATCGATGGCATCGTACAGCGCCGTGCCGCCGCCGGCAAACAGCGAGTCGATCTGCGTATTCAGTCTGGGCCTCTCGTCCTTCACGGACGCGTTCCGCTGAGCCCAGTGAAGTTCGGAACTGAACGGGAGAAAAGAAAAGGTGTCGCCATCGTCGAGCAGCTGAACGAGCTGCTTTGCACCTTCGCGGGCGTTCTGGATTTTGTTCTCTTCCTTCATGCTGCCGGAGGTGTCAAGCACCAGAACAACGTTCGAATGCTTTTTCTGAGTACGCCAAAGCTGCAGGATTCCGTTAATCACATCGGCGGAGGGTACCTCGAGGGTTGTTTTCGGTTCCTGGGGGTCGATTCCGTGCGCCACATCGAGCGGCGCGGCCAGAGTCAGGTCGACAAGCGCGGGGCGGAAGCCATACTCCATGGCTTTCAGTTGCTGCGGGCGCGCAAGCAAGTACTGGATATAGATCTTTGCGGCTTCGCGATGCTCCGGGCTCACCCACTCGCGCTCGACCACACCCACGGGATGATCGCTCCAGAAGGTCCCTTCCTTGGGATAGATCGCTACGATGGGGAAGGCCAGATTGTTCTGCGAGTAGGACTCGACGACCATGCTCTCATAGAGCACCGCGGCCGAGAGATACTCAGGGCCATTGGTGAACATCTTGCGCCCAAAGAAGCCGGTGGAACTGCCGTAATGCACAACGCTCTGCTCGACGCCGCCCATGAACTGCTGGAGTTGCGGTTTGTTGAGATCGGAGAGAGTTAGGCCCGCGGTCTTGCCGGAACCGGCGTAGGCCTCGGCGAAAAGGGAAATCAGCCCGCTGTTGCTATATTCCGGGTGGGTATGACCGAACTTGAATTTGCCCCACTGAGGATAACCATAGGCTTCCCATCCCTTTTCATTGCGCGCGAGCGCCAGGATGTCGGACCAGCCGATGGGCTTCTTGCCCCAGCCAATGGCTTCAGCCATGGGCTTCCACATGGCGATGACCACGGGCGAGAGAACGAGGTTGTCGGTGGAAACGATGAGGTCCTTGCCTGTCTTCAAGCGGGATTCGGCGTTGCCCAATTTGATGAACGCCCCGGAAGCGGGGCTGGCCAGATGAGCTTGCAGGCCGCCAGAGAGGATGTTGTCGATGGTTTCACCGGACCCCATGGGAAGTGCGCGCACGAATATGGTCTTGCCACTGGCCGTTTTAATGCGGTGTTGATTGAAATCGCGGGTGACGTCGGTGATCCACTTCTCTTTTTCGGAGCCGTAGGGAAAAACAAGTTCCAGGGATCCCACGGGGGCTCGCTCGCTCGAAGCACGCTCTGGGCTGCGAGGATTCTCGTTCTTGCACCCACCGAGGCCGAGACATAGCAAGAAGGAAATCAGGATTGGGAAGATGCGAAGAGAGCGAAGTTGGCGCAAAAGGACCATTTCGAATGCGTTGGACACAGGACACCTGCCTGGATCATAAACTGCGAGGAGGTGGGAGGAAGCCACGAGCCACCTGCTATGAGCGAACCGTTATTCTACTTCGTTTACGGGCAATGCCATAGGACCGCCTACCAGGAATACGCACGATACTGGTGTTTTCTTTCGGAGGGACTAGTGCGTCCTGCGCCCGATGTAGAACTTCACTCTTTATAATTGGCGGCCAGTTTGCGGCTGATGGCTAGAAGTCCCTGACGGAATCCTCCATCGGAATCCTGACTGCAGAGGCGGCCGATTGGGCGCCCGATTGCGCTGGCCAGTTCAGAAGCAAACTGATCGAGCTGGATTCGGCGCGGCCAGGGGTCACCGCCAGGAAGCGCTGGCCGTCCGCAGTCACGTCGAACAAAGGCGCTGCCGTGTCCGCCAGATTTATCTGGAACAGTGGCCCGCTTCAGAGGAATGTTTCTTAGTTTGGAGATGAGGTACAGCCTGCGCGCGATCGCATATGCAGGAACCACGGTGATCGCTGCGAGGATCAGAAAGGCTGCTATATGACTACCATTTTGAGCCAAGGAATTATCCTCAAGCTCATTTTGCACAGGGAGCTGAGGGTAGGAAAACCGAGTATGCTTCTTGTTTAGCCAACTTGTAACCCCCGAGTTCGGATTGATTTAGCGACCGGCAGCCTCCGAGCGGATCGCCGACATTCCGGAAATTGTCCAGAAACGGCGTCGGAGGAAATGAGCGCGCAAAGCGACTTTCGCCGAAACCACCTTCCGACATCGGGGCTTATCGCGAGTTACTCACAATGCAGACTTAGGAATGGACGAATGCACTTTGTCCATTTCCTCCGCGATATCCATCAACCTACGAAAAGAGGCTTTTAAGGCGTTAACGTAGACCACTCCAGCCTTGTCTGTCAGGATTTCAGATGGTTCTTTCATGAAATATCTTCTGAGTTCAGAAAGCGGGTGTTCGATTTCTTGATAGAGATAGTTAATCGAGTCGTAGGAGTCTATGGAGAATCCACGCTCCTTCAAGAGATTCTCAAACTGGTTGAGCGAGATTTGCAGTTGATTAACCGCCTGCTTAGCAAGTACAAGTTTCGAGTCGCCGCGAACTTCCCCAATTATTTTCTCGAAAGAATAGGCAACCTCGTCGAACGCTTTCTTAAGCGTTGCTTTATGGAATTGTGCGTGAGGTATATTTTCTTGCGTCCTTAGATCCATATGCCACCATACCAAAAAGACTCCAGCAAGACTGTGCGAAACTGCACGGTGCAGATAAACGCGGCGGTTACTGAAAACGTGGAGGCTAGTACCCGAGTTCGAGTCCCCCCGGGCGCACCATTCCTGTTTTCCCTGTTTGGAAGATCAGATCGAAATGGCTTTCTGTACGTAAGAACAAATTGGGTAGTTTGGGCGCTTGACTCCCCTTATACCGCCGCATGTTTTGCAGTAGTATGCCCTTCGTAGCCACGGGCAAGGTAGTATAGCGCCCGATCAAAGAAGTCCCCGACAATGTAATTAAGCTCCTGGATGCCGTGGAGCTCCAAGGGAATCAGTTCGCCAGGGACAACACGATCCCCTGAGAATGTGACCAGACCGTTCTCGCGAATGTACCGGCGAAGGTGCTTCTTGATGATGATGAGCGTGTAAACAATCTCGCTGAGCGGGATTGCCTGATGACGGCAGATCTTGCCGAATTCCTCGTACTCCTGCTGCACAGAGCCCTCTTCGGGATTGCCAATCCAACTTCCTAGATTGCGGAAAAAAGAGAAAATTCGTGGATACAATTGAGCTTTAGGGAGCCGAGCAGAGGAACCAGTACGCTCATTGGTCAGAATATCGCTCATAACTTCCTGAGTCAGAGACTCAGCGTGAACTTCGATCAGCTGAATCAAGCGCGTCGAGAGCATGGGAACTCTCCTCCTCGGATTGGCAAGGCGACCAATCACTGGTTCATAAAGCTTCGATCCGGAACCAGTCGCTGTCGATCTGAGACGATGCTAAAGGAATGGATGGTAGGGCGTGGTGATCAACGACATCCAGCAAGGTGACGAGGGTCACCGCTTGTGCCCGGGAACAGCTCCTTTCACGTGCATTAGTCTGGGCCACCGATCGAAGCCCTGTCTAGATCAGCCCCCGACGCTCGCACGGAACGCTCCTTGAGGAAGCGGCCCGCACCGCAGTGGAGGAGATGAGGGTTGTTCGCTACGCTAGCCGCAATCCCGCTCACGCCGCTTGGAAGGACTGCACTTGGGAGTGGTATCCGCCGCAACTTATCAACGCGCAGACCGGGGACTTCGGTGGGCGGCATTCCTCGACCTTGAGTCCAGCGACGGATATTTCTGGCTCGGCTACGGCTTTTCGGCAGCAATCGGTAAGCCAGCAGTCGGCGCGGGTTCGGTTGCCGTGATTTGCACCCTTGTGGCTCATTTCCCGGCAGCCTAGACTGACTGATGGAAGCAGCGATGTTCGTTGATCTCTTACATCGTTTATCACCGATGAAGACCATACGCACACATATCGGCTCGCGTCTGGAGCCCAGTGAATACCTAGGGAATTACACCAGGAGATAAAAGTGCGGCGTGGAGGAAGATCATGATTACGGCGGAACAACAAAGGTTAGAAGAGGCGCGACTGGAAATACTCGCGTGGAAGAAGTGGGGACCGTATCTCAGTGAGCGCCAGTGGGGCACGGTTCGCGAGGATTATAGTGAGAATGGTGATGCCTGGAATTTTTTCACCCATGATCAGGCTCGATCGCGCGCCTACCGGTGGGGCGAAGACGGATTAGCCGGCATTTCTGATGATAAACAGCACCTCTGCTTCGCGCTGGCATTGTGGAACGGGAAGGATCCGATTCTGAAGGAGCGAGTCTTCGGATTGACGAACAGCGAGGGCAACCACGGAGAGGAAATACTCATGCTTTAGTGACTTTTGCTCCGATCAAACTATCACTCATACGACGCCTCATGCGAGTCATACAAGTGGAAAGGAGAAAAAGAGAACCTGCGATCGGCTTCCGGCAACACCTCTGCAACTAGGTGGGGGGTGAGTGTGCGTTCATTGTGGGGCAATCGCCTGTTAGCGTGCGCTGCACGCCGCGTTAACGGTGAGCTAGGTACCGAGACCGACCCTGTAGGACAAATTCTTTCGTTTACGCTTTAGCGAAAAGGTAGTGGGATACGATCCAGTCTTTGCCCGTGCGATAGCCCCAGAGCTCAGCGCATGCCATGAAAAACACTCGCCAGCGGACCAGCCATCGCAATGCTTCGCGTTTCCGCATATCGCGTTGGGCATCACCACCGTACGTCTCGCCAAATATTTCCAGGATTTCCGCTCGGTGACGGTCCATGTTCTCCAGCCAGGCCTCCGCGGTCTTTTGATAGTGCACGCCATTGACCCGCCAATGGTTTTCGATCCGCAAGTGACGCTGGAAGTAGAGAAGAAGGTTGTCACTCGGCATGATGCCGCCCGTGAAGAAGTGCTGCGCCATCCAGTCGCTGACGTCTCTCACTTCAAAAGGATAAGCAAACCGCGCATGGCTGAAGATATGCACGAAAAGTTTGGCATTGGGCTTCATCCAGGAAGCGATGCGTGACAAGAGGAGCTCGTAGTTGCGCATATGTTCGAACATTTCGACGGAAACCACGTGGTCATAAAGCTCGCCAGACTCAAATTCGTTCATGTCCGCGGTGATGATCCGTAGATTTCGGATGCTGCGCCCTGCAGCTTGGGTATCAATGAATTCCTTCTGGCTATGTGAGTTGGAGACTGCCGTGATTTGGCTCCCAGGAAACTTTTCCGCCATGTAAAGAGAAAGGGAACCCCAACCGCATCCCAACTCCAGCACATTCTGTCCATCGGCGAGCTCAGCTCGTTCGCAGGTCAGGGCCAGCATAGCTTCTTCAGCCGAATCCAGCGTGGTCACGCCCTCATTCCACAGTGCACAGCTATATTTCAGACGCCGGCCCAGGGCCAACTCAAAGAAGCGGGAGGGAACTTCGTAGTGTTGCCAGTTGGCAGCGTGGGTCTCGATTGCCAATGGGCTGACCTTCAACTGATTCATCACGGAGACCAAATGTGCTTGTTGCTGCTCCACATCAGCCAGGTCTTCTTCCTGGAGCCGTTGTTTCAGCAGCCGGCGGATGCCCCAGCGAATCACGCAATCTGGCAGAGCATCGCGCTCTAGTAAATTTTCCAGAACGCGTGTTCCAGCCATTGCGTTTGCAGAACTCCCGCTTTGTCCTATGGATGCGCTTGCGCTCATATCAACCGCTTTCTCTAGGCCACGACCGATTTCTTAAACCACGGTACAAAGATACTGGTAGTCCGCTGATAGCGCGCGTATTCATGGCCGCGTGAACGCAAGGCTTGCGCCTCAGTCACAGGAATGCCGGTAACTCGGAACAGGAAGAAGAGCATCAGCGATGGACAAATAAGGGCGAGCCATCCGAACGGAGAAGCCATGGCGTAGATCGCCCAGGCTACCCAGGCGAACCACTCGAAGAAATAGTTGGGGTGGCGGGAGTAGTTCCATAAACCACGCTGGCAGACATGTCCGCGATTTGAGGGCTCTCGCCGGAAGGCGGCCAGTTGCGCGTCGACAATGCTTTCGCCGATCACTGCCACGAGCCATAATCCGACTCCGGCGTATTCCAGCACTTTAAGTTGCGGCGCAGGGTTAATAGCGGCGATGAATATGGGTAACGAGAGCAGAATATCGAGCAGGGCCTGAGCCTCAAAGAATAGAAGGAAGCGGAGCTTTACATTGCTGCCTTGCCATTCGTGCCGTAGTTGCTGGTAGCGCCCATCCTCAGGTTCGCGGGCTATGCGCCGAACCAAGTGAATCGCAAGGCGCAGGCCCCATGCAACTACCATTACGGCCAAGATCCACTTGCGTGCGGGGAAACCCGGTCCTTGCCAGGCATACCAGGCAGCCAGTAGCACAAGACCTAAGGCCCACCCCACATCGACTAAGCCGGCATTGTTGATGCGCATGCTGATCAGCCAAACGAGAAACATCATCAACAAGAGAGCCACGGCGCCGACGCCGGCCATAAGTAGGGTAGTCGTCAACATGAAATCAGCAGACCTCGGTGCCAGCGGCAGAAGCCGGAAGTTTGGGTCCAGAAAGCCCGCTGGCCAGGGCCAGTCGGCGGAGCATGGGCGAGAGAATCCGATATATAACGTAGATCGCCAACGGGGCGATAAGGGCCCAGGCCGCGATGGCATGAACCGTAGCGATCCAAAGGAACTTGATCGCGTGCCAGAGGTCCGTTTTAATCGTGGCGAGAATCTGGGGTAACGATAGCGAGAGGATGACGCTATGAAAGAGAAATTCCCCGGCGCGAATGAGAGGAATCAGCATGACCAGTTGTAAGGGATAGGCAAAGTAGTTGACCAACTGCATGCGGGTAAGTTCAAGCGAAAGATCAATGCGGCCAAGAGGCGTAGCACGGTCGTCCAGCCGAGCGATGTAAATATCCCCATGACGAATCCGAAGGCGAAGCGCAATGCAATTTTCTCCGGCCTTCTCCCCTGGCGCAGCAGGTTCAACACGGACCGGACCACGCGGCGTTGGATAAACCCGTCGCTCATGAACCGCTCTGCTGCAGGATCGCGAATGCCGGTTGCTCAGGGCGCAATTTAGAGAGTTGGATCAGCACATATAGGGACATCGCTATATTTCCGAGTCCCATGATCAACAGAAACCAGACTGCTTTGGCCAGCCAGTTGCGCTCTTTGTATGCAACCCAGACATAGAACGTGACGAAACCAAAATATGCGTCAAACAATGTGGCAACCGTCCAAGGACTTGCCTTCCAACTGAATTCATTCCCACTGGCAAGGATGGACGTGTGCGAGCTGACCCATGCCGTCATGCAGATCATGTAGATCAGGATTCCGGCGAAGAGCACTTTCAGAAAGAGCTTCATTTCCATTCCCTAAATTCTGTCAAAACCTGCTACCTAAGAATCCCAATTGACGCTCCAGGGCCTGGAAATCCTTCAAGACAACCCAGCCGAGTTCGGCGGCTGCTTTTGCAACTGGCGCACTGGCCCCGCCCACCCATAACTTCGTACGCGGAAGCACTTTGCTCTGGATTTCCCGCAACACAGGAATAACTGTCTCCGGTGTGGCGCCACACAGGCCTAGGAGGATGACGTTTGCTTCGGTTTTTCTCGCGGCTTGAATGATGTCCTTTGTCGGCAGGTTAGTTCCAAGGTGGATAGGACCGAGGTCTCCTGCTGCCGATAGCATGGCGGCAGCCAGTATTCCGAACCCATGGTGTTCATTTTCCGGCGTGGCCATGAGCAATTTGACTCGTGGGTTCGCAGGGGCAAAGAGCCGCAGCATGGATGAGAATAATCCACTCAGCAGGGCGGTCATCATGTGTTCTTGCGCAATGGTGAATTTGCCGTCGTGCCAGCGTTCGCCGGTGATTTGCATCAAGGGAAATGCCACGCGATGGACCAGATCACGAGGATTGGGAGTGGCCGCTGCAAGCCGGCCGAGTTCGCGTTCCGCTCGGGCATAGTCATAGGCTTCCACCGCGGCCAACATGCGCCCTAATTCGTATTCGCCTTCCGGCGGCGCCGGCTTCCGTTTTGGAGCAGATGCTTGTCCGGCTTCCTTTTCACCAAGCAGATCGGTAGATTTCCGCAACAGTGCGCGCAACCGGTGATCGGAGGTAGTAGCAATCTGTCCGATGGAGTGCCCCTGCGCGACCGCATCTCGCAAAAGCATCAGGCGATGAATTTCCTTTTCGGAGTAAAGCCGTCCACGCCCGGAGCGGCGCGGAGTGACGGCGCGGTAGCGACGCTCCCAGGCGCGGAGGGTGTCCTCAGGAATCCCGGTGAGCTTGGTGACGGCGCGAATGGGGTAGGTAGATGACATGGCTGATCCGCAGTTCCAGATTATAGACTGCTCTGTAGTTTGTCAATAAATTGTCTAGGACATAGCCTTGACAGCAAGAAACCTCGAACCGCATAATTATCTTGATGAATGCACATCCAGATGAAAGGTTTTTGCGTACTTCCTGCAGAGCTCGTTTCGAAGCATGGGGCGATAGATACGGAACAGGAAGATCCATGAGCAAGTCAATTTGCAACTCGTTTGGCGGTGCTCGTGTTTTGTGGGGAGTGCGGCGGCCGTTGAACGAGTGTGAGGTTCAAGCGTGAGCCGTATCGCCGTGATTGGTTCAGGCATAGCCGGGATGGCAGCGGCGTACCTGCTGAGCCGCAAGAACGAAGTCCACTTATTGGAACGCGAGGGGCGCCTGGGGGGCCACACGCATACTCATGCGATTGAAACCAGCGGCGGTGTGCTGCCCATCGATACGGGATTCATTGTCCACAATGACCGTACGTATCCCAACCTGGTGAAACTGTTCCGCGAACTGGGGATCGAGCGACAGAAAAGTGACATGTCGTTTGGCGTGTCATGCCGGAAGACCGGCTTTGAGTACAGTAGCCGCGGAGTGAGCGGACTGTTTGCACAGAAGAAGAATTGCCTGCGGCCAGGGCACTACAAATTCCTGAAAGAGATTCTTCGTTTCAATGATGAAGCGCGGTACGTTCTGGATAACCCCGGATGCTCGACATTGACCTTGGGAGAGTATGTCCGATCCAGTGATTTCCACGAAGATTTTGCCCGCTACTATCTTTATCCCATGGCTGCCGCGGTGTGGTCGACTTCGCTGGAGGAAATCGAAAGCTTTCCCGCGGTTACGCTAATTCGTTTTTTTGACAATCATGGTTTCCTGGGTATCAGCACGCACCCCCAGTGGTTCGTGGTCAAAGGGGGAAGCAGTCGCTATATTGAGCCTTTGACCCGGCCGTGTGCGGATCGCATCCGCACGGGCGTTAGGATTGCGGCGGTCACACGCTCGGACCTCGGTGCGACCATACGATTTGAGGATGGCGCTTCGGAAAGCTTCGACGAAGTAGTTTTTGCGTGTCACGCGCCACAAGCGTTGCAGCTGTTGGCCGATGCCTCGCCGCAAGAGCGCAGTGTCCTGGGCTGTTTGACCACCAACCGCAATCACACCTTGCTCCATACGGACTCACGATTGTTGCCACAACGCCCTGGAGCGCGCGCGTCGTGGAACTATCATCTAGGCACAGACGTTCGCGCCGTGACACTAACCTACGATATGAACCGTCTGCAGAGCCTGCCGGTGCCCGAACGCTATTGCGTGACGCTCAACGCAGGCGGTCAGGTTGCAGGCAAGAGCATTTTGCGCGAGATGAATTACGCGCATCCCCTGATGACGTTGCCGGCCATCCGTGCCCAGGGGCGCTGGCAGGAGATCAGCGGGCACCGGCACACACATTTTTGCGGGGCCTATTGGTTTTATGGGTTTCACGAAGACGGATTGAACTCGGCGATCCGAGTGGCGCAAAGCTTGAACGTGCCGTGGGAGCCGGAGGCATGATGGAGAGTGCACTGTATTTCGGATCGGTGCGTCACCGGCGCTTTCGCCCGGCAAAGCACGAGTTTGCCTACCCCCTCTTCATGGCGTTTCTGGATGTGGAGCGGATCCCACTACTGATGCGGAGGTCACGCTTAGCCAGTTATAACCGCTGGAACTGGGCCAGCTTTTACGAGAGCGATCATTTTGGTGACGTGCAGAAGCCGCTGCGCCAGCGAATAGAAGAAGACGCGGCGCGCTACGGGGTGCAACTGCCAGACGGACAGATTTTTTTGCTGACGCACCTTCGCTATTTTGGCTACAACTTCAACCCGGTGTCTTTTTACTATTGTTTTGATCGAGAAGATAACCTGCAGGTGATTCTCGCGGAGGTGAATAACACTTTCGGTGAAACACAGAACTACTGGCTCTCCGCCGCGAACCAGGTGTCGGCATCGGAAAAGGCGGTGGGTTTCAAGTTCCCCAAGGCTTTCCACGTATCGCCTTACATCGGCATGGACTGCCGATATCACTGGACTTTCATGGCGCCAGGGGAGTCGCTGCTAGTGCAAACGAACATTGTCGAGAACGATGAGACGGTCTTCTGTGGTACTTTGACACTGGGAAGGCGGCCATGGTCGGCCAAATGGCTTCGTTATGCGCTGCTGCGTTTCCCGTGGGTAACGGGCAAAACAATTGCGGCGATCCACTGGCAAGCCGCGCGACTACGTCTGAAGAAAGTTCCTGTCGTGCACCATCCTGGTCCAGGGCGATTCCAAGCGGTAAATACGCCCCATTGGGGCGCTTCGTGGAGTAATGAATGAATCACTCACTAGCCAAGCGTCTTTTCTTCCATGTGCTCAACGGACTGAGCGAAGGCCGTCTGGAAATTGTCTGTCCGGAAGATACCCATGTATTTGGTGCACCCGAGGCGGATCTGAGAGCCATGGTGCTGGTGCATAACGAGCGATTTTTCCTGCGCGCGCTCTTTGGTGGTGACATGGGCATAGGCGAGGCTTTCATGCAGGGAGACTGGTCGTCACCTAACCTGGTTGCCGTGGTGCGGCTGGCGGTTCGCAATCTGGATCGCATTGAGAAAGGCAACAAGGTATTGTCAACGCTGAGTTCAATTTCCGATGCGGTGCGTCACCGATTGCGGGAAAACTCTGTGTCCGGCAGCCGCCGCAACATTAGCTGTCACTACGACCTAGGAAATGATTTCTACCGCCTATTCCTGGACCCGACCATGGCGTACTCGTGCGCTTACTACCAAACGCCAGACGATTCGCTGGAGCAGGCACAGTTGCGCAAGTTTGAGCGCATTTGCCGCAAATTGCAATTGAGTCCCTCTGACCATTTGCTGGAAATTGGCACGGGCTGGGGTGGATTTACAGCCTACGCGGCCAAGAATTTTGGATGCCGGGTCACAACGACCACCATCAGTCGGCAGCAATACGAGTATGCGCAATGCTTGTTCAAGCACGCAGGGGAAGCGGGGGACCGCATCACCTTGCTGCTGGAGGACTACCGCAACCTTCGTGGACAATTCGACAAATTGGTCAGCATTGAAATGTTTGAGGCGGTCGGACTGAAATACTACGATGCGTATTTCACGACTTGCGATCGTTTGCTTAAGCCAGAAGGTACTCTGTTTCTTCAGACCATCACCATGAACCAGCAAAAGTTCCCCGTCTACCGCAAGCGCAGCGATTGGATAAAGAAATACATCTTTCCGGGAGCAGAGCTGGCATCGCTGGCGGAAGTCTTGAGCAGCCTCGGACGGTGCACGCAAATGTCACTGCATTATGCGGAAGACATAGGTGTGCACTACGCAGAGACGCTGAAGGCATGGCGCGAACGATTTCTGGCGAGGATCGGGCAAGTCAAGGCTTTGGGATTCGACCAGACTTTCCTGCGAACCTGGGAGTATTACCTGGCGTACTGTGAAGGGGCGTTTCGTGAGGGGTATGTCGGCGATATTCAGTTGTTGCTCAGAAAGCAAAAGGCAAGACTGCCGTTGTCATGGAATGCCGTCAGGTCTCAGAACAGTCCGCAGCAGGCGACAATGAGCAGCGCATTGGGACGAGAACGTTCGGATGTGGGTTCTTCGGATTAAGATGTGGCCTTCGTTGTCCCGAGGCGGCATTCGGGGAGACCACTGTCGATGTCCTCGAACGAGAGTTGCCTCTTCGTGCCGATTCCTATCTACGAGTTAATCGTCCAAATTTGCTGTCCGTGCGTATAGCAGCCAAGCCCTTGAACGACTCCTACATCGCGCCCACGCTGTTGAGATGACGGAGGCCCTGTGGTCTGATGGCGTGTGACGTCTGATGTGGAGGGTGCGGATTATGAAGCTCCTGGGTCGGTGGTCGCTTGCTTCTTTCATGAAGCTCGTGATCGATGTGCCCTATTACTTCCTACTTGTGGTTCTGCCAGTGGTTTTCGCTCTTGCACTCTGGATGGTGCTGACGGGCCACGGTGCGTCTGTGCAGTTCGAGACGCCAGTGCGGTTCCAACTCGACCCGGGGATTCACCGCGTCGTGACATCTCAACATGACATTCAAGACGTATCCATCACACAGGCACGCGGAACACTCCTGTTCAGGGGCGGAGGCTCGCGCATGGGCATCGCCTGGACTGGGTTGGGCTACGGAATCATCTCAATGGGCGTCGCTCTGTTCGTTCTCAATCGTCTGAGGGCGATTTTCCGAACGCTCCGGGATCAGAAACCATTTGTCGCGCCCAACGTCTCGCGGATCCGTCTGATAGGTATCGTGCTCGTGATGGGCCCGCTGGCTAGCACAGGGCTTGGTGCCTGGTATGCGGAGAAGGTCACGAAAGAAGTCTCCGTGGCGGGCCTGACACTCAACGCCGACTGGTCCGTCAACACCTGGGTCGTATTCTCGGGCTTGATCCTGCTCACGCTAGCGGAGGTTTTCAGGTTGGGCGCCGACATGAAAGGCGACCTCGAGACAGCGCGGAAGATTCAGTTCGATCTCGTGCCGGGTGAGATCTTCCGTAAGAACGATGTAGTGGTTCAGGCCCGAATGCGGCCTGCCAAGATCGTAGGCGGCGATTTATACGACGTTCTCGAGCTGGACGAGAGGCGTCTCGCCATCATCGTGGGAGACGTGACCGGCAAGGGGCTGCCCGCGGCGATGCTTATGGCCTCTGTCCTCGGAAGCGTACGTGCTCTGTCCACGGCCGGGCTCAGGGGTGGCGGGTTGGTCACGACTCTCAACAGGCATGTGTGCAGCACAAACGCCTCCGGCGACCGCTTGGTGACGCTTTTCTACGGAGAGCTCGACACAACCACGGGAGCGATGACCTACGTGAACGCCGGCCATAATCCCCCGATGTTGGTGCGTTCCGACGGCCGTGTGGACCGGCTCCAGCCGACGGCTATGGTCTTAGGCGTGATGGCCGACGCCGTGGTAGAAGCTCGACAAGTCGAGATCAAATTAGGCGACCGCCTGATGTTATTCACCGATGGTTTCTCGGAGGCCTTCAATAAGAGGGATGAAGAGTACGGCGAAGAGCGCCTGAAAGATTCGTTCGTGCGCGTACGCGCGCTGCCGCCGTCTACCGCGGTGGAGCGTCTGATCGCGGATGTCCTGAGCTTCTGTGGCTCGGTGCAACCGCCTGACGACATGACGCTGATGCTTGTCGACCGACAACCGGCTTAGGCACGCAGCGGGCGACTGCACCCTTGGCAAGAGCGCGACGGAGAGCCGCGCGTCCCGCTCTCCTTAGAATCTTTCTTACTCTCGCTTAACTCAACGGGTTACTCGGAAAGACAGCTAACTCATGATAGGAGCAAAGTCGCACCCGTGGCCGTAACTGGCCTGAAACGGCGTTCGAGGAGATGAGAACGCAGCGTAGTTTGCCGAAACCACACTTCCTCGATCGAGACTTCGGGACAGTGCGGACTAATTCCACTTGATTTTCCGATTAGCGCGTTGCGGACATAGTGCTCTGGCAACTTCTCCAGCGGAGCTTGAATCGGTTCAGTGTTGGATTGGGAATTTGTCCCCTTCGAACACGGTGCCCCAAAGCTTGATGTCCTTCAAGTG
>Ga0074045_10000180_pt1 | contig 58850 bp, 62 predicted proteins | sample BogForMeECP23OM2_FD_94442 | JGI IMG/M metagenome (GOLD analysis project Ga0074045, IMG submission 94442) | Bog forest soil microbial communities from Calvert Island, British Columbia, Canada - Bog Forest MetaG ECP23OM2 | ecosystem: Environmental > Terrestrial > Soil > Wetlands ... | reverse complement strand
GATTGCTGATTTTCGAAGCAGTGTTTCCCCCCATATATTTATCCTTTTGTGCTTTTTATAACGGTAAAGAGAAATGAGAATAGATGTAAAATCGTTGAATTTTCGTATAATACCAATAAGCAGTTTTTATTTTTTATAATGTTCTTATAACATTTTTAAAGCCAGAAGTGTGTTTTTTTTTATTTAAAGTAAAAATATAGTGTTTTGTGTAAAAAAGACAATAAAGTTTATTTGATTATTAAAGAGATGCTTTACTATATCCATTCTTCCGAGAGTATCTCTCCTTTGATGCCGACGGTCACGGCTTTGAGCGGCACTTTTCTTGTTGCTTTATTAAGGCCTGCCTGGGCAATCTGTATCAGACCGCGGCAGCAGGGAACCTGCATGATGATAACGGTCAGTGTATTTATTCCTGCCTCATCCGCCATCCGGCGGATTTTTTCTATATATTCTTCCTGTCCTTCATCCAGCTTCGGACAGGCAATCGCCAGGATTTTTCCATTCAGGAATCTTGCATGAAAATCACCAAGCGCAAAGGCTGTGCAATCAGCTGCAAGCACCATATCTTTCCCATGAAAAAAATCAGCCGCCGGATTTATAAGGTGCATTTGAATCGGCCAGTGTGTGAGTTCCGACGGCTTTATTTTTGTCGAAAATGCGTCTGCGGCGGACTGCGGTTCTCTTTTAAATACGGCTTGAGCAGATCCGGGGCAGGAACCCGCGGAACTCATAACATGAAGATTCTGAGGCGCTGATTGGCTGCTGTGAGAACAAGGTTCTTCTTTCTTCCGGCTCTCAATAGTTTCCTTGACCAATGTTTCATCAAAAGATTCGGCTTCACGTTCTTCGATGGAAAGCGCTCCTTCGGGACATTCTCCCAGACATGCTCCAAGGCCGTCGCAAAAAGCATCTTTGATAAGTTTGGCCTTGCCGTCAATTATTTTTATGGCCTCCTCATGGCATTCCGGCACGCACAAACCGCAGCCGGTACATTTTTCTTCGTCGATTTTGATGATCATACGCTTCATGTAGTTTCTTTCCTTTTTGTGGAGTGGCAATTATTTTTTGTGTTATCCGCGAATGCCGCTGATGGCGGTAACTGATTTTTCCGGAAGGAGAATGAAGTTGGAAGTGATCTTTACACCTAATTTCTCCATTTGAAGCATTTCATAAATTGCTTTCTGATTTTCCAGATTAAAATCAGCATAGCCAGCCGAAAAACGTTTTGGCAAAAGAGTTTTCCCTTCGCGGCGAATGAGCTGATTAAAATAATCCATAATCCAGTCCATGGCAGCGTCCGTCACCTCACTGGCCGTGGCGTCATAAACGACCGCGGCAGCTAAATCGTCCTGACGGGTTTTCCCTTTGATTGCTTCCATGATGGCGTTACTTGCCGTAGCGCCCATAAGAACAGCTTCTTTGCAACCGCGCAGAAAAGCCGATAGCTTTTTACTGTTGAAGGTCAAATTTCCGGTCAGAATTATTTTCTCGCCGTCGTTATGATTAATGGTCAGACGCAAAAAAACCCCCTTGAGTGAAATAAAAGAAAAAGCTTCATTTATAAAACGGTCGGTTTCTTCTTTCTGTTTTGCCGAGATTTCGGTTGTTCTTTTTTTGTAGCCGAGCCGCTGATATATTTTTTCAAGGGGAGGATCAATTGATATCTTTTCAAGAAAAACAGCAGATCCCATCTTTTTCATCCTCACGGGAGTTTCTTCTAGCAGGCTTTTGTAAGACTCTCGCTAATTTAAGAGTTTACACAGATTTCTTGCGACATTATCGCCCATTTCTCCGGTGCCGACAAGTTTTTTGTTTTGCTGATGAATGTCCTGTGTCCGAAAGCCTTCTTTTAATGTTTCTGCGACGGCTTTTTCGATCAAGTCGGCTTCCCGCGGCATGGAAAAAGAATAACGCAGCATTAAGGCCACCGACAGAATTGTGGCCATAGGATTGGCAATATTTTTTCCTGCTATATCCGGGGCTGAACCATGAATGGGTTCATATAAAGCGGTTTTTTCACCAAGACTGGCTGAAGGAAGCATGCCGATAGAACCGGTCAGCATAGCGGCTTCATCGCTTAATATATCTCCGAATAAATTGGATGTAACAATTACATCAAACTGAGCCGGATTACGGATAAGCTGCATGGCGCAGTTATCAACATACATGTGCTTCAGGGTAATGTCCGGATAATTATGGCCGACCTCTGTCACCACATCACGCCATAGCTCGGAAGTTTCGAGCACATTGGCTTTGTCTACTGAAAGGAGATTCTTTTTACGCGTTCGGGCAATTTCAAAGGCGCGAATGGCAATTCTACGGATTTCATCTTCCGAGTAAGCCATCGTGTTAACGCCTCTGCGTTTACCATCTTTCCCCTTTTTTACGCCGCGCGGCTTGCCAAAATAAACATCACCTGTCAATTCGCGGACAATCATAATATCAATTTTCTGCACGATATTTTTCTTGAGAGGTGACGCTTCAAGAAGCTCTTCAAAAACAATAACCGGCCGCAAATTAGCAAAAATACCCAATGCGCTTCGCAAGCCCAGAAGCGCTCTTTCAGGTCTGACTTTATAATCCAGCGACTCCCATCGGGGACCGCCGACGGCTCCCAGTAAAACCGCGTCGCTTTGCAGAGCAAGTTCCATGCTCGAATCCGGCAAGGGTACTTCAAAATGATCATAGGCGCATCCTCCGACAAGTCCTTCAGTAAGTTGCAGGTCAACATTTTTCTTGTCAGAAATAATCTTTAAAATCTTTAAAGCTTCTTTCATTATTTCCGGTCCTATGCCATCACCGGCAAATATGGCTATTTTAAAATCACCTTGTTTCATTCTTTCCCCTTTTTCTGGCAATATGCTTCATCAAACCACCATCGGCAATGAGTTTCTCCATAAACGGCGGAATGGGATTAATCATGAATATTTTGTTTGAATTGGTTATGGTAATAGTTCCCTTAGCGCTGTTCACAGTTACTTTTTCCCCTTCGCTAATTGCGTCTCCAATTTCTTTGGATTCGAAAATAGGTAGTCCCGTGTTAAAAGCGTTGCGATAAAAAATGCGGGCGAAACTTTTAGCTATGACGCAGGAAACGCCAGCCGCTTTAATCGCGATAGGCGCGTGTTCGCGCGAAGAGCCGCATCCGAAATTTTCTCCTCCCAGAATAATATCGCCCGTCTTCATCCTGGTAATAAAATCCGGATCAGCATCTTCCATGCAGTGAGCTGCAAGCTCTCGCGGATCCGATGTCGTTAAATAGCGCGCCGGAATGATCGCGTCGGTATCTATGTTATCTCCAAATTTCCATACTTTCCCTTTGAATATCATTGCAAGAAATCCTTTTTCCTTTATTAATGAAACTCCAATTCCGAAAACGAAACGCATTGGAATTGGTAAGTTTATCTATCCCGCAAAACTCAGGGCATCATGCCCATGGTTTTACAGTTCCTCAGGGGATGCGATTCTTCCTAATACAGCTGAAGCTGCCGCGATTGCAGGGTTTGCAAGGTAGACTTCACTTTTGGGATGTCCCATACGGCCAACGAAGTTACGATTTGTAGTAGCGACAGCTCTTTCTCCTTCTGCCAGAATTCCCATGTGTCCGCCCAGACATGCGCCACAGGAAGGCGGGCTGATTACTGCATCGGCTTTCAGGAAAATTTCAATTAGTCCCTCCTTTAAAGCCTGTTTGTAAATTTCCGGAGTTGCCGGAATAATAATCAATCTTACATTGGATGCTGCCCTATGGTTTTTCAAAATCTGTGCGGCGACTCTCAAATCTTCAATCCGGCCGTTGGTGCAGGAGCCAATGAGCGCCTGGTCGATTTTAACTTTGCCCGCTTTGCTTATTCCTTTAACATTAGAAGGCAAATGGGGGAAAGCCACCTGCGGCTCAATTCCTTTGGCGTCGATTTCAATTGTGTCGGTATAGACGGCATCCGTGTCGGAAGTATAAAATTTATAATCGCGTTTCGCTCTTTTTTTGATATATTCTCTGGTAATTTTATCAGGAGCAAAAATACCGTTTTTTGCTCCTGCTTCGATGGCCATGTTGGCCATCGAAAGTCTGCCGGCCATCGGCAATTTACCGATTGTTTCTCCGGTAAATTCCATTGCCTTATAAAGAGCTCCGTCAACACCAATGCGGCCTATTATATGTAAAATTAAATCCTTGCCAGAAACCCATTTTTGCAAGGAACCAAAAATTATAAATTTTATAGATGATGGCACTTTAAGCCATAATTCACCGGTGAGCATGGCTGCAGCCAGATCGGTGCTGCCCACTCCGGTGGCAAAAGCGCCCAATGCCCCGTAAGTGCAGGTATGACTGTCTGCGCCAATGACCAAATCTCCGGGCAGGACAATGCCTTGTTCAGGCAATAAAGCGTGTTCAATGCCCACTTGGCCGCCTTCATAAAAATGAGTTATCTTCTGTTTTTTGGCGAATTCGCGCACAGCCTTGCATTGTTGGGCGGAATTAATGTCTTTGTTAGGTGTAAAGTGGTCTAAAACTAAAGCAACTTTGTCTTTGTTAAAGACTTTTTCCCCGCCTGCTTTTTTGAATTCATTAATGGCTATAGGCGCGGTGACATCGTTGCCTAAAGCAATATCCACTCTAGCGTTGATCAACTGACCAGCAACGATTTTTTTTAGTCCGGTATGAGCCATTAAAATTTTTTCCGTAATAGTGTTGCCCACGATTTATGCTCCTTGTGAAAAATAATACCAACTTGCTTTCGTTGGCTATCTTTGTTGGCAGGGTCGTCGGCTTTTTCAACATATTGGTAATACAACTGTGAAGCCTCCTCCTTGCCGCCTCATTATCCTTTGACCGGATGCGCAACTTAAAAGGAGCGCAATAATAAACATCCTTACCGGTAATTGACGCCTATCAGACGGCAGATTCCAAACAAAATGGTATATAAATTTATCTTTATACTTTTTTAAATGTTTATTCAACTCTAACCTTTTTACCGCTTTGCTTTAAAAATTCCAGACGATTTAACGCGTTTATATAGGCCTTGGCGGAAGCGACAATAACATCCGGATGCGCGCCGCGTCCTACAACTGAATGTCCGTTGTATTTGAGTTGGACGGTAACTTCACCCTGTGCGTCCGATCCTCCGGTTATAGCGTTGACGATATATTTCATCAGTGGATAATTAGTCTTGGTGATGTTACGGATCGCCGCAAAAGTGGCATCTACCGGACCGTTGCCGAATCCGGCTTCCCGTACAACGTCTTTACCTACCTGCATTTCCATAGTTGCAGTGGGAATGGCAACATTGCCGCTGACCACATTCAGGTAAACCAGATTGTATTTATCTTCACCCCGGTAGATTTCTTCGGCAAGAATCGCTTCTATGTCTTCGTCATAAATATCTTTCTTGACGTCTGCCAGTTCCTTTATTCTTGCCGCGACCTTGCCCAGTTGTTCATCATTCAGGACGTAGCCCATTCTTTTTAGATGGTGCGAAATAGCGTTCCGGCCGGAGTGTTTACCTAACACGATATGTGTGTCGCTTATGCCCACGGACTGTGGGGTCATAATTTCGTAAGTTATTTTTTCTTTAATCAAACCGTCCTGATGAATGCCGGATTCATGCGCGAAAGCATTTGCCCCCACGATGGCTTTGTTGGGCTGCACCGATATTCCGGTAATTTGTGTCAACAGGCGCGATGTTTTGTATATCTGATCTGTATTGATTCTTGTGTGAAGACCGTAAAGGTCTTTGCGCGTTTGCAGCGCCATGACAACTTCTTCCATTGCCGTGTTGCCGGCTCGTTCACCGATTCCGTTGATTGTGCATTCCACCTGGCGCGCCCCATTCTTTATTCCGGCCAGTGAATTGGCTACAGCCAGACCTAAATCATTGTGGCAATGAGTTGCTATAACCGTGTCGCCCATATTTTTAACTTTGGCAAACAGGTAAGCAATCAAGTTGCCGAATTCTTCGGGAGTGGCATATCCGACCGTATCGGGAATATTGACGGTACAGGCACCTGCATCAATAACCGCCGACACCATTTCTACAAGATAGTTTTTATCAGAACGGGTGGCATCCATCGGTGAAAATTCGACGTTTTCTGTGTAAAATCGAGCCAGCTTGACAGCGGCGATGGCTTCCTTGAGCACCTGCTCGCGGCTCTTTTTGAGCTGATACTTTAAATGAATATCAGAAGAAGAAATAAAAGTATGGATGCGGGGATGAGCCGAGTCTTTTATTGCCTGCCAGGCGCGATCAATGTCAAGCTTGCTGGCTCGGGCAAGAGCTGCTACCTGAGATTTCTTGATCTCTTTGGCGATTTGCCGCACCGCGTCAAAATCTCCCTCGGAAGCGATGGGGAATCCCGCCTCTATTATATCAACGCCAAGCCTTTCAAGTTGCCGGGCAAGAATCAATTTTTCTTCAGTGTTCATACTGCAGCCGGGTGATTGCTCACCATCTCTCAAAGACGTATCGAAAATATAAACGCGATTTTTATCTTTCTTCATATATTCATCTCCTCAATGAAACCCGGATATTGCAAGCATAGTGCAACAATATCTCGCGGTTGAATTGATCCCGTAGCCAAAGATATCGGGATTTGTATCTCTTAAATTCATAATAAAAAAGGCCATGGGTTTTTCACCCACAGCCTTTTAGGTAATCAGTTATTTTATAATGCTAGTGATGACCTAAAAACAATGGGCAGGCGGCCTTAATTAGAAGTAAAAGGCGCAACAGGGCGATTCCCAGAAGTAGAGGCAGGATATTGATTGCACATTTCTGATTTTTCGCTATGTCCGACATCGTTTTTACAGCCTTCGTTAAAATAATAATGAATACTAATGCAAAAAATAATTATTGTCAAAATATTTTTTAGGTTTGGTAAAAAATTTTCACAATGATGTTGTATGGTTTTTATTGTCTGAAAAAAATGCGCTATTTTTTATGGTTCACATAATTATTGACTTGAATAAGAAAATATTTACATTATTATTAATAACGCAGTATCTTTAAGTGGAGGAAAAATTTTCCGTCAGAGAGATTTCTGAAAAAGTTTTGTCAATAATGAATTTTTTCCATTGTTAGTCGCGACCAGCCTTGACGTCAGGCATATTGCGTATGTGGTTAAAAAAGTAGATTAGCAGTTTGCAGTCGTTGATAAAAAATAGGAAATACAGTATGATAGCATTATGAGTTTTGAATTGAAGTTAAGATAAAAGGGTAATCAAGTGCTGGAGAAAGAGATTTTATCGAAGATACAACCATTAATATAAAATAACTAAACAATTCGAAGAATATTGCCCACTAAGTCATTTCAGCTGAAGTCTCTTAGAATTTAGTTAATGTTGGCGTTATGTTGTCCGAAAAATACATTTCATGAAAAATATAAGAAAGTTTTTGTCTATTCAAGCTCTGTATCAGGATTAAAGCTTATCTATAAGATTTTTTAAAAATTTACTTGACAAAAACATCTATAAAAATTAGATTCCACAATTCGCTTAAGGGCGTAGTTGTGTGCCTTTTTGCATTTTAAGGCGTAAATTGTTGATATCAAAAGATATTTAGGTGGGATTTGCTGGCGTAGCTCAATCGGTAGAGCAGCTGATTTGTAATCAGCAGGTTGCGGGTTCGAGTCCCATCGCCAGCTCCAGTTTGTCTATTAATTTATATACTGGAGGGGTTCCCGAGTGGCCAAAGGGAGCAGACTGTAAATCTGCCGGCGGAGCCTACGGAGGTTCGAATCCTCCCCCCTCCACCAGGGATTATTTGAAATTGAAATAAGCGGGAGTAGCTCAGTGGCTAGAGCGTCAGCCTTCCAAGCTGAGGGTCGCGGGTTCGAATCCCGTTTCCCGCTCCAGATATTTTATAGAATACGGGCAAAAGTTTATTAAAGATTGCGCCCACGTAGCTCAGTTGGTAGAGCACATCCTTGGTAAGGATGAGGTCACCAGTTCAATCCTGGTCGTGGGCTCCAGTTAAGGAGAATTATGCGAAATAATATTATTTTGGCTTGTACGGAATGCAAGCAAAGAAATTATACAACGACAAAAAATAAGCGGACCATGCAAAACCGTCTGGAAATGAAAAAATATTGCAAGTTTTGCCGAGGGCATAAACTGCACAGGGAAACCAAGTAGTAAATTTGGTATAGGCCAGTAGCTCTAATGGATAGAGCGCCGGACTCCAAATCCGGATGCTGGGGGTTCAAGTCCCTCCTGGCCTGCCATTTTTTCTTTATTTAAGGATTTTAGAATATGGAAAAAATAAAAGAAGTGATTCAAAAGATAACTCAGTTTATCAAAGAAGCTAAAATTGAGTTAAAGAAAGTTACCTGGCCGACTCCGAAACAAACGATGGCTTCTACGGCAGTTGTAATAATTTTAGTTTTCATTCTTTCAATTATTCTGGGCATTTTTGATTTTGTCCTCGCCAAAGCGGTTAAACTTATATTAGGTTAAAAAAATGGCTTTTAAATGGTACGTTGTTCATACTTATTCCGGATATGAGAATAAGGTAAAAATAAGTCTTCAGGAAAGAATTGAGATAACGGGCACTGAGGCTTATTTTTCTGATATTCTTATTCCCGAGGAAGATGTTGTGGAATTGATTTCAGGGGAAAAGAAAAATTCCAAACGTAAGTTTTTTCCGGGGTATATTCTTGTCCGAATGGAAATGAATGATGAGGCTTGGCACGTTGTAAAAGATACTCCCAAAGTTACAGGTTTCATCGGCAGCAAAGATAAACCTTCGCCCATACCTGATAAAGATGTGGAAAATTTAAAATTCAGGATTGATGAAGGGACTTTAAAACCAAAACCCAAGTTCAAATTCGATGTAGGTGATCATGTAAGAATTATTGACGGGCCTTTTACTAATTTTGATGGAATTATTGACGAATTAAAACCGGAAAAAAGTAAATTAAGAGTTATCGTAAGTATTTTTGGCAGGCCGACACCGGTGGAATTGGACTTTATTCAGGTAACTCAGGGTTAATGTGTTTATTGGCGGAACAGATAAGCTTTAAAAATATTTAGATCAGGGTGATTCAACATGGCAAAAAAAATTATTGCGAACATTAAATTACAAATAAAAGCGGGTAAGGCAACTCCTTCGCCTCCTATCGGTCCGGCGTTGGGACAGCACGGCGTCAATATTATGGAATTCTGCAAAGCTTATAACGCTATGACGCAAAATCAGGAAGGAATGATTATTCCTGTGGTGATTACCGTTTATGCCGACAGATCGTTTACATTTATAACAAAAACGCCCCCGGTATCCGTGTTGCTTAAACAAGCGGCTAAAATTGCCAAAGGAGCCAGCGATCCGAAGAGGGAAAAAGTTGGAACAGTTACGGCCGGGCAGGTGAAAGAAATAGCTGAATTAAAGTATAAAGATTTAAATGCTGTAAATATTGAAGGCGCTATAAAGATAATTGCCGGTACGGCAAGGTCAATGGGAATTGAAATCACAGGTTAATAATTACGAGGTTTTATCATGTTAAAAAAAGGCAAACGTATATTGGCAGCGAAAGCTAAGATTGAACCGGGCAAACGATATTCACTTAAAGAGGCTTCGGAAATTGTTACATCGACGGCCGGAACAAAATTTGATGAAACTGTGGATGCGGCCATTCGCTTAGGCGTTAATCCTGCTCATGCCGATCAGATGGTGCGAGGCAGTGTAGTTTTGCCCCATGGCTTGGGAAAAACGGTACGGATCTTAGTATTTGCTAAAGGGGAAAAGGAAAAAGAAGCTCTGGAAGCCGGTGCGGATTTGGTCGGTAATGACGATATTATTGAAAAGATCAAAGGCGGCTGGATGGAGTTTGATCGTGTTATCGCCACCCCGGATATGATGGGTTCCGTGGGAAAGATTGGTAAAATTTTAGGCCCACGCGGTTTAATGCCCAATCCCAAGGTAGGAACGGTAACTTTTGAAGTTGCCAATGCGGTGAATGAACTAAAAGCGGGCAAAGTTGAATTTCGCGTTGAAAAAGCGGGAATCGTTCACTCTCCCGTGGGGAAAGTATCTTTCGGCGCCGAAAAATTAAGAGAAAATATCAGCGCTTTGTTGGAAACAATTATCAAGTTAAAGCCGGCATCAAGTAAAGGTATTTATATTAAAAGTATTTCTCTTTCAAGCACAATGGGTGTGGGCGTGAGAATTGACCCTCTCGATATTAAAGCTGCTTAATGAAAAAATATTGAGAGTTTTTTTGAAATAAAATGAGGTCGAAGACAGCAGGTACAGAAGTTTAAACGAAATACGGCCTGCCGAGACTCGTAAAATGAAAATAGTTACTTTGTTTTTTATGAAGGTAAGCAATTTTTATAAAACGGGAATCGGAATTGGGCAAGGTTACCGTTTTTTTGTTCTGTATGTGGCTAGAATCTCCGGCCTCAAGAAATAAAATAACTTTGAAAGGAGGCTGATATATTGGATCGGAGAACTAAAGAGCAAATTGTATCCGAACTGCAAAAGAAACTTAAAGAAGCAAACCTAGGCGTTCTGACCAGCTTTAGCGGGATGAATGTCGAAAAAATGGAAACCTTGAGAAATGAGCTGCGCAAGTCCAATGCTGAATGGAAGGTTGTAAAAAACACTCTTTTGAGAATTGCTTCAGATGGCACAGATTTTAGCATTCTGGCTGATCATTTCAAATGGCCTGTTGCGGTTGTTCTGAGCTATAAAGACCCTGTGGCGCCGGCTAAGATTCTGGTTGATTTTGCCAAGAAAAATCCGGAATTGGAAATCAAGGTTGGCGTGCTGGATAAAAAGCTTTTAACGAAGAGTGATATTACTGTTTTGGCGGAATTACCCAGCAAAGAGGTTCTTTTGGGCAAATTAGTTTCGGTAATGGCGGCGGTACCGACATCATTCGTGACCGTTTTAAGTGGCGTTCCGAGAAGCTTTGTGCAAGTGCTCAATGCCTATTGTGATAAGAAAAAAACTTTAAACTAATAAAACATACAGAAAGGGATAGAAAAATGTCAGATAAAATTACTAAAGATGATGTAGTCAAATTTATTGAAGAAATGACTGTATTAGAGCTTTCTGCTCTGGTAAAAGAATTAGAAGAAAAATTCGGCGTATCCGCGGCCGCTCCCATGATGGCTGCTGTTGCCGCTACTGGCGCTGCCGCTGCGGCTCCGGTTGAAGAAAAAACCGAATTTGATGTAATTCTCACGGGTTTCGGCGCGGAAAAGATTCAGGTAATTAAAGTTGTACGCGCTATTACCAACCTTGGACTTAAAGAAGCAAAGGATTTGGTGGAGGGCGTGCCTAAGCCTATAAAAGAAGCTGTTTCCAAAGATGAAGCTGCGGATATCAAGAAGAAAATCGAAGAAGTTGGCGGGACCGTTGAGGTTAAATAACGCAATCTTCAACATATAATTTTATTTAAGGATGCTATGGGTGACTTTAGAAAATATTTTGGTCAGGTAAAAAAGATACTGGATATCCCCAACTTAATTGATATTCAGACACAATCTTATGAAAAATTCCTTCAAAAGGAAATAGCGCCGGTAAAGAGGGACAATCTTGGTTTGCAAGGCGCTTTTAAAAGTGTCTTTCCCATTTCAGATTTCAGCGGAAAGTGTTCTCTGGAATTTGTAAGTTATAAGCTTGGTGATATCCGGTATGATGTGAAGGAATGTATTCAAAAAGGGATGACCTATGCTGCTCCTTTGAAAATTGTGGTCAGGCTGGTTGTTTTTGAAGTTGACCGTCCGGCTGACGGCAAAAGTAACCGCGAAACAGCTGAAACAAAGCAGATCCGCGATATTAAAGAGCAGGAAGTTTACTTCGGTGAAATTCCGCTGATGACTGAAAATGGCACTTTTATCATTAATGGGACGGAAAGGGTTATTGTTAACCAGCTGCATCGTTCGCCGGGTATCTTTTTTGATCACGACAAAGGTAAAATTGTCGCCAGCGGCAAGTTGATATATTCAGCGCGAATTATTCCTATCAGGGGTTCCTGGCTGGATTTAGAGTTTGATTCCAAAGACATCCTTTATGTAAGAATTGACCGCCGCAGAAAAATGCCTGTCACTATCCTGTTGAAAGCGCTGGGTAAATCGACAGAATTTATTTTAAATTATTTTTACAGCGTCAATACAGTTATAATTGAAAATAAAAAAGTTTATTTCACCGTTGACGATTCTCTTGTCGGTCAAAAAGCGCCCGAAGACATAAAAGATCTCAAAAACGCTGAGATAATTGTTAAAAAAGGCCGCAAGCTTACAAAGCCTCTTTTGAAGAGAATAGTTGATGTGGGCATCAAGCGTGTTGCGATTAACGAGAGTGAACTGGCCGGTAAAATTCCTTCTCAGGATATTCGTGATCCGGAAACAAAAGAAATTATCTTCCGTTGCAACGAGGAATTGCCTTTAAATTGCCTGGAGATAATCAGGGAAAAGGATGTCAAAGAATTAAAGATTATCCATATTGACGAAGATATGGATAATGCTTCCATCAGAGATACCTTGTTGCTGGATAAAATTGATACCACAGAAGATGCAATAATGGAAATATATCGCCGTTTGCGTCCGAGCAATCCCCCCACTCCGGAAACGGGAGATAAATTTTTCAAAAGCCTTTTCTTTGAACCGGCAACTTATGACTTGTCAAATGTCGGTCGCGCCAAAATGAATTACAAATTACACATGAATGTGCCGACTGATATTACGGTATTGCGTAATGAAGATATTTTGTCCGCGGTTAAGTATTTAATTGACCTGAAGAATGGTGTTGGAGATTGCAATGTTGATGATATTGATCATTTAGGGAACCGCAGAGTGAGGTCGGTCGGGGAACTTATTGAAAATCAGTACCGCATTGGTTTAGTGCGTATGGAGCGGGCTATCAAGGAAAAAATGAGCCTGCAGGATATCGAAACAATGATGCCGCACGACCTGATAAACGCTAAGCCCGTTTCCGCTGTTGTTAATGAATTCTTTAATTCCAGCCAGCTTTCTCAGTTTATGGATCAGACCAATCCTCTTTCCGAAATTACGCACAAAAGACGTCTGTCAGCATTAGGGCCTGGTGGTTTGACCAGAGAAAGAGCAGGATTCGAAGTCAGAGATGTTCATCCTACCCATTACGGCCGTATTTGTCCGATAGAAACACCGGAAGGACCTAATATCGGTTTGATCGTATCTCTCAGCACTTATGCGAGGGTTAACGAATTTGGTTTTATTGAAACACCCTATAGGATGGTAGAAAATGGCCGCGTTTCTGATGATGTCCGTTTTGTAACAGCAATTGAAGAAGAAAATAAGATTATTGCTTCAGCAGACCGTCCTTTGAATAAGCAGGACAAATTTGTTGAAGAGTTGATATCAGTTAGAAAAGGCGGCAGTTATATTTCTGTCGTGCCGGAAGAAATTAAAATGATGGATGTTTCGCCTACCCAACTTGTCAGTATCGCCGCGGCACTAATCCCATTTCTGGAACATGATGATGCCAATCGTGCTCTTATGGGATCAAATATGCAGAGGCAATCGGTTCCGTTAATGAGGCCGGAAGTTCCTGTAGTGGGTACAGGTGTAGAATCTATTGTTGCCCGTGATTCCGGCGCTGTTGTCGCAGCCAGAAGATCCGGCGTTGTGGAAAACGTTGATGCCTCGCGAATTATTGTCCGTGCGGACCGTATAGAAGAAGACGGGATAGACAGCGGTGTTGATATTTATAATTTAGCCAAATACCAAAGATCTAATCAGGATACTTGCTTTAATCAAAAACCGATAGTTAGTGCCGGTCAACGCATTCACAAAAAAGATATATTGGCTGATGGCCCGGCAATTGATAACGGTGAATTAGCTCTGGGCAGAAATGTTATGGTTGCCTTCATGTCATGGGGCGGCTATGACTACGAAGATTCCATCCTGGTCAGCGAAAGAATAGTCAAAGAAGATATTTTTACATCAATTCATATTGAAGAATTTGAAACAATGTCCCGTGACACTAAATTGGGCAAAGAAGAAATTACACGTGATATTCCCAATGTCGGTGAAGAAGTCCTGAAAAATTTAGATGAAAGCGGCATTATTTGCATTGGCGTTTCAGTGAAGCCTGGAGATGTTCTTGTCGGGAAGATAACCCCTAAAGGTGAAACTCAGTTATCTGCCGAGGAAAAGCTCTTACGGGCGATATTTGGAGAAAAGGCCAGCGATGTGCGAGATACATCATTGCGCGTCCCTCCCGGCGTTGAAGGTACAGTGATTGACGCTAAAATCTTTACGAGAAAAGGCGCCGAAAGCGATCTGCGTTCGCAAGCCATCGAAAGTGAAGCTATTGAACAAATAACTCAAGACAGAGATGACGAAATCCGTATCCTGACTGAAACAATTAAGAAAGATATTACAAAAATTATTATTGGAAAAACGGCAGCCACCAAAATAGTAGATGCTAAAAAGAAAACAATTTTAAAGAAAGGCGATAAAATCACAAAAGAGATTTGGAATGATTTGCCTTTCTCCTGCTGGAAAGAAATTACCATTGCTGAAAATGACAGCACAGAAGAAAAGATAAATAACCTGATTGCGTCCCTGGAGAGAAAAATTGATTTTGTCAATGCTCATTTTGAAGAGCAATTAGAAAAGATCAAAGCCAGCGATGAGCTTCCTCCGGGTGTTATTAAAATGGTCAAGGTTTATATCGCTATTAAAAGAAAACTTTCCGTAGGCGATAAGATGGCAGGCCGTCACGGGAACAAAGGTGTTTTATCGCGTATTTTACCAGAAGAAGATATGCCATGTTTTGCTGATGGATCTACTGTGGATATTGTATTGAATCCCTTGGGCGTTCCTTCGCGAATGAATGTTGGACAAATTCTGGAAACTCATCTGGGTTGGGCGGCAAGATCAATAGGGGAGAGCTTAAACGAACTTTGGGAAAAGCACTCAAATTTAAATAATATTAAAAGCGAATTGAAAAAAACTTATTCCTCTCCGGATTTTGATAAGTTTATTGATCAGGCTTCCGCTGAAGACATCAGAAGATTTATGGGACGTTTAAAGAAAGGAATGCTTGTAGCCAGTCCTGTTTTTGATGGTTGTCCTGAAGAGCAAATTAGAGAAATGTTAAAAAGAGCTGATTTGCCCCAGTCAGGTCAATCCGTTCTTTTTGACGGCAGAACAGGCGAACCCTTTGATCAGGAAGTTACAGTGGGCATTATTTACATGATGAAGTTGCACCACTTGGTTGATAATAAAATTCATGCGCGTTCCATAGGCCCCTATTCACTGGTGACACAGCAGCCGTTAGGTGGTAAGGCTCAATTCGGTGGTCAGAGGTTGGGAGAAATGGAAGTATGGGCTATGGAAGCTTATGGAGCGGCTTACGCGTTGCAGGAATTTCTCACAGTCAAATCCGATGATGTGGCGGGGAGAACCAGAATTTACGAATCTATTGTAAAGGGCGAACATACATTTGAGTCGGGTCTGCCGGAATCCTTTAACGTGCTTGTTAAAGAACTCCAGGGACTTGGATTAGACGTGGAATTAATTGAGGAAGCTGACAACTTGAACTGAAAAGCTGAAGTTGGCAGCCCGCGGGAGACAATTGAATATAAGTAACTCAAAAATTTCACTTAAGCTTTAATAGCACAGGAGAAAATCCGTGGAAGATGTTTTTAGTTATTTTGAAAAACCGAAGAATCAAGTAAAATTTAATGCAATGAAAATTTCCATTGCTTCACCGGACAAAATTCTTTCCTGGTCACGTGGCGAAGTAAAGAAACCGGAAACGATCAATTACCGGACATTTAAACCGGAAAAAGATGGACTTTTTTGCGCAAAGATTTTTGGTCCAGTGAAGGATTATGAATGTCTTTGCGGACGTTACAAGAGAATGAAACACCGTGGGGTAGTTTGCGAAAAGTGCGGTGTAGAAGTTATTCAATCCAAGGTTCGCCGGGAAAGAATGGGACATATTACTTTAGCGACTCCAGTGTCTCATATCTGGTTTCTGAAGAGCCTTCCGAGCCGTATTGGCAATGCTGTAGACTTGTCATTAAAGGAACTGGAAAAAGTTCTTTATTTTGAATCATGGATCGTCCTTGATCCTAAAAGCACTCCGTTAAAGAAAAGAGATCTGCTTACAGATGAAGAATACGATGAAGCAAGAGAACAATATGGTAATGATAGCTTCGTTGCGGGAATTGGCGCCGAAGCAATCAGACAGTTATTGGGAGAAATTGATTTAGAAAAGCTCTACGAAGAACTGCGCACGGAAATTGTCAGCGCCGTTTCCGATACCAAGAAAAAGAAACTTGTTAAAAGGTTGAAGGTCGTGGAAGCGTTGCGTAAATCCAGAAATAAACCGGAATGGATGATTTTAACGGTACTTCCCGTTATTCCACCTGACTTGCGGCCACTGGTTCCTCTGGATGGAGGACGTTTTGCCACATCTGACCTGAACGATTTATACCGGCGTGTTATCAACAGAAATAATCGTTTGAAACGTTTGCAGGAATTAAATGCGCCGGAAATAATTATCCGCAATGAAAAACGCATGTTGCAGGAAGCGGTAGATGTTCTTTTTGATAATGGCCGTCGTGGCAGGGCTATTACCGGAACCAATAAAAGGCCTCTGCGGTCCTTATCCGATATGCTCAAAGGCAAACAGGGTCGCTTTCGCCAGAATTTACTGGGGAAAAGAGTTGACTATTCCGGACGATCAGTTGTTACGGTCGGGCCTGATTTAAGGCTGCATCAGTGCGGTTTACCCAAGAAAATGGCGATCGAACTTTTTAAACCCTTTATCTACAATCGCTTGCTGGAAAAAGGATATGTAACTACCGTAAAAAGCGCCAAGAAAATGGTGGAAAAGGAAACAGCAGAAGTTTGGGATGCGTTGGATGAAGTGGTGCGCGAATATCCGGTTATTCTAAACCGCGCGCCAACCCTGCATCGTTTGGGCATACAAGCTTTTGAACCGGTGTTAATTGAAGGTAAAGCTATACAGCTTCATCCTCTGGTGTGTACGGCTTTTAACGCGGACTTTGATGGAGATCAAATGGCTGTTCACATTCCGCTGTCCATTGAGGCGCAGACGGAAGCTCGTGTTCTCATGATGTCTACCAACAATATTCTTTCTCCGGCAAACGGAAGTCCGATAATCATTCCCAGTCAGGATATCGTTTTGGGTATTTATTATCTGACAAGAGTGAAGACAGAAGCTAAGGGTGAAGGAATGCTTTTTGCTGGTCCGGATGAAGTGCGCTCGGCTATTGATGCTGGCATCATTGATTTACATGCACGTATTAAAGTGCGCATTAATGCGGAATTAAAAGAAACAACAGCGGGAAGAATTATACTTTCAGAAATAGTTCCCGAACAAATTAATTTTGATATGATCAATAAGTTGATGAATAAAAAGGAACTGACCAATTTAATTGATCATTGTTATCGATTGTGCGGAGATAAGGCAACTATTATTTTAGCCGATAAACTTAAAGATATGGGCTTTAAATATGCCACTGTTTCCGGGATTTCTTTTGCTATTAGCAATATGATTATTCCTGAAAACAAAAAACGCATAGTTTCTCAGGCCGATAAAGATGTTTTGAAAATCCAAAAACAGTATATGGACGGTTTGATTACCGATGGTGAGCGTTATAATAAAGTCGTGGACATCTGGGCGCAGGCTACAGAGAAAATAGCTTCCGAGATGATGAAAGACATCAGCACTGAAGAAGTCTCCTCATCTGACGGGAAAAAGCGCAGAATTGAAAGTTTCAATCCGATTTACATGATGGCCGATTCTGGCGCCCGCGGTTCGGGGCAGCAACTCAGGCAATTGGCCGGTATGCGCGGTTTGATGGCTAAGCCGTCAGGTGAAATTATCGAGACGCCGATTACAGCTAATTTTCGCGAAGGGCTTACCGTTCTTCAGTATTTTATCTCAACTCACGGCGCGCGTAAAGGCTTGGCCGATACGGCGTTGAAAACAGCCAATTCCGGTTATCTGACAAGAAGATTGGTGGATGTGGCGCAGGACTGCATCATTACGGAGCATGATTGCGAGACAGTTGATGGCGTGTATGTCTCCGCACTTATGGAAGGTGGTGAAATTATCGAAACCGCCGGAGAGCGTGTTCTGGGTAGGGTTGCCTTGCAGGAAATCAAAGACCCATTTACCGGTGAGGTCATCGTTAAAGCCAATGAAGATATAGATGAGGCCCTGGTTGAGAAGATCGACCATGCCGGTATTGAACAGGTTAACATTAGATCAGTATTAACTTGTCGTTCCAAACATGGCGTTTGTGCCAAGTGCTATGGACGCGATCTGGCTCATGGGCATCTGGTTAATATTGGTGAAGCTGTTGGTATAGTTGCGGCTCAATCCATTGGTGAACCGGGTACGCAGTTGACCATGAGAACTTTTCATATCGGTGGTACGGCGAAATTTGATGAACATTCCACTCTGGAAGCTCATCATGATGGGGTGATTAAGTTTGTTAACTTAAATACGGTAAAAACCAGAGAAGGTGATCTGGTTGTGATGAAACGTCATGGTGAGGTCCATGTTCTGGATGAACAGAAACGCAGTCGTGGCAAATATATGGTGTCTTATGGCGCCCATCTGAAAGTGAAAGAGGATAGTTATATTAAAAAAGGTCAGTTAATTGCCGAATGGGATCCCTTCTCCATACCGATTTTAGCTGAAGTTGATGGAACAATTAAATTTGATGATATTACCGAAGGAAAAACGATGCAGGAACAGGTTGATGAAGTTACCGGTCTGTCCCGTAAAATCATTGTTGAATTTAAAGGTGGAGATTTAAGGCCGCGTGTTTCTATCAAGGACAGCAAAGGTAAAACTGCTAAATTGCCGGATTCGAATGCTGTGGCCCGTTATCTCTTGTCTGTAGGAGTAAATCTGGTTGTTTCTGAAGGAGACGAGGTCAAGGCCGGAGATATTATTGCGAAAATTCCACGCGAAACAACAAAAACAAAGGATATTACAGGTGGCTTGCCTCGCGTAGCCGAACTATTTGAAGCTCGCAAACCCAAAGATTTTGCTGTTATCAGCGAAATCAGCGGTGTTGTTTCCTACGGCAAAGATGCCAAGGGTAAGCGTAAGATAATTATCACCCCGGAGGTTGGAGAAGAAAAGGAATACCTTATTGCCAAAGGCAAGCACATCAGCGTTCAGGAAGGCGACCAGGTTATACCGGGCGATGCATTGATGTCCGGCGTAAATAATCCTCATGATCTTCTTTCCATAAAGGGCGAAAAAGAACTGGCCAGATACCTGGTTGATGAAGTGCAGGAAGTCTACCGTTTACAGGGAGTCAAGATCAACGATAAGCACATGGAAGTCATTGTTCGTCAAATGCTTCGCAGAGTCAAGGTAATTGATCCGGGCGATACGACATTTCTTGCCGATGAAAAGATCGAACGTTACCGTTTTCAGGAAGAAAACGAAAAGGTTGTAACTCAAGGTGGCCGTCCTGCTATAGGAGAGCCGATGCTTTTGGGTATTACTAAAGCATCGCTGAGTACCCAGAGTTTTATTTCTGCTGCTTCGTTCCAGGAAACAACCAAAGTGCTTACTGAAGCTGCTCTTTCAGGTAAAACCGATTATTTAAGAGGGCTTAAAGAAAACGTTATTATGGGCAGATTGATAACGGCGGGTACCGGTTTGGTGATGTACCGGAAGCTGGGTATTAAGATGGCTGATGAAGAAGCTCAGGCCAATGCGGAATAAATAAAATTTATTGAGAAAAAGCTTGACATATAAAATTTGAACTGGTACGTACCACCGGTTCGCTGCTGCAAATAGTATTTTAAAGAGCAGCGATTTGTTTTAGGAGGAAAATGCCGACAATCAGTCAGTTGATTAGGAAAGGCCGGATCAAAGTTGAAAAGAAAACAAATACGCCTGCGCTGGCGGGTTCACCGCAACGTCGCGGTGTCTGTGTCAGAGTTTATACGACGACACCCAAAAAGCCGAATTCGGCTTTGCGGAAAGTCGCCAGGGTGCGTCTCACCAGTGGTTATGAGGTTACTTCCTACATTCCGGGTATCGGTCACAATCTGCAGGAGCATTCCGTTGTTCTGGTGCGCGGAGGCAGAGTTAAGGATTTGCCTGGTGTAAGGTATCACGTTATCAGAGGTACGCTTGATACTGTTGGAGTACAGGACCGCAAACAAGGCAGATCAAAGTACGGTGCAAAAAAGCCAAGCTAAATTAAACGGAGATAATTAAATGCCGAGAAGACGGGAAGTTGAAAAAAGAGATATTTTGCCCGATCCCAAGTTTAATAATAAACTGGTAGCAAAATTTGTTAATTCTTTATTGAAGCAAGGTAAAAAAAGCGTTGCGGAAAGTATTCTTTACGGGGCTTTTGATATTATCGAAAAGAGATTAAAAGAGCAGCCGGTTGAAATTTTCGAAAAAGCTTTAAATAACGTAAAGCCGGTCATCGAAGTAAAATCAAGGCGTGTCGGCGGCTCTACTTATCAGGTGCCGACAGAAGTTGTGCCGGCCAGACGCACTGCGCTGGCAATTCGCTGGTTGATATCCAACGCTCAGGAACGCACGGAAAAAGCTATGCGTGAAAAACTGGCCGGTGAATTAATCGATGCCGCAAATAATCGAGGCGGAGCGATCAAGAAAAAAGAAGCTGTGCATAAGATGGCTGAAGCAAATAAAGCTTTTGCCCATTATAAATTTTAAATGACAATTAAACGATAAGGAAACAAACCATTCAAAGTTAAGGAGGAAAGGTGAGATGGCAAAGAAAAAATTTGAAAGGACTAAGCCGCATTTAAATATAGGAACAATCGGTCACGTGGATCATGGTAAAACCACATTAACGGCCGCAATCACAAAATATCTGGCAAAGAAGGGTTTGGCGGAATTCCGGGCTTTTGATTCGATTGATAACGCTCCGGAAGAAAAAGAACGCGGCGTTACCATCAATATTTGCCATGTGGAATACGAGACGGTTAAAAGACATTACGCTCACGTAGACTGCCCCGGCCATGCCGACTATATCAAAAACATGATTTCCGGCGCCGCCCATATGGACGGAACGATACTGGTTGTTGCCGCCTCCGATGGCCCTATGCCTCAAACACGTGAACATATTCTCCTTGCCCGTCAGGTACAGGTTCCTTATATTGTCGTTTATCTGAATAAAGTTGATCTGGTTGACGATCCTGAACTCCTGGATCTGGTTGAATTGGAACTGAGAGAACTCTTAACTCAGTATGAATTTCCCGGTGATAGCATTCCCATCATTCGCGGTTCCGCGCTCAAAGCGTTGGAAGCCGAAGATGTTAATTCTCCCGATGTGAAAAGCATTCAGGAACTTATGGATGCTGTGGATAATTACATTCCCGAGCCCAAACGCGATACAGATAAACCTTTCCTTATGCCTGTTGGTGACGTTTTTACTATTTCAGGACGCGGCACTGTTGTTACGGGTAGAGTGGACAGAGGTATTGTAAAGGTTGGCGAGGAAGTTGAAATCATCGGAATAAGACCGACAATCAAGACGGTTGTTACCGGTGTGGAAATGTTCCGCAAAACACTTGACGAAGGCCGTGCCGGTGATGACGTCGGTTTGTTGATTCGTGGAATCAAACGCGAAGAAGTGGAAAGAGGCCAGGTTGTGGCTAAACCCGGTTCCATTACACCTCATACCAAATTTGAAGCGGCTGTTTACGTTCTGACCAAAGAAGAAGGCGGCCGTCATACTCCATTCTTCTCCGGTTATCGTCCTCAGTTTTATTTCCGGACAACCGATGTGACGGGAATCGCCACGCTTCCTGAAGGAGTAGAAATGGTCATGCCCGGTGATAACGTCAATATGACCATTGAGTTAATTATGCCCATCGCCATGGAACAGCAGTTAAGATTCGCTATTCGTGAGGGTGGAAGAACAGTAGGCGCCGGAGTCGTAAGCAAGGTTATTGAATAGAAACAGGGAATAGGTTATTTGATTAATGAAAGAGCAAAAGATTAGAATTCGTCTCAAGGCTTACGATTATAAACTATTGGATCGTTCTGTAGAGGAAATAGTGGAAACCGCAAAGAAAACAGGTGCACGTGTTGCCGGTCCTATCCCTATTCCTACGGAAATCAATAAGTATTGTGTAAATCGCTCACCTCATGTGGACAAAAAATCTCGCGAGCAGTTTGAAATAAGAACACATAAAAGATTGATTGATATCGTTGGGCCTACTCAAGCCACAGTGGACGCTTTGATGAAACTTGATCTTTCCGCCGGAGTGGATGTGGAAATAAAGGCGTAGGCATGCTTTTAGAATTTTGGAAAATGGCGTCACGTCATTGCCATTCTTCAAATCGAATGTTATTGACTTAATTTATTTAAAAGTTGGAATACTGGAATATCAGATGAGTAATGGAATTATTGGAAAAAAATTGGGAATGGCTCAAGTGTTTGCCGAAGACGGAGCTGCGGTTGGTGTTACCGCTATTGAGGTTGAACCATCCGTTGTTTTGCAGGTAAAAACAAAAGAGAAGGATGGTTACGATGCCATTCAGATTGGTTATGGCCGTATCAAACAAAAAAAGGTTACCAAGCCACTGCAGGGTCATTTTAATAAGGCAAATAAAGGATTCTTCCGTTTTGTGAAAGAATTCCCTGTGCAATCTGAAAAATACGAGGTGGGACAGGAAATTACCGCTGATATATTCAAGATTGGCGATTATGTTGATATTGTCGGAACGTCGAAGGGGAAAGGATTCCAGGGTGTTATTAAAAGACATGGTTTTGGCGGAGGCAGGGCGACACACGGGTCCATGTTCCATCGGGCACCAGGTTCCATTGGCGCCAGTGCGGATCCATCGCGTGTTTTTAAAGGAACTAAATTGCCTGGTCAAATGGGCAATGCTCGTAAAACTATTCAGAATTTAGAGGTATGGCAGGTTCGTTCAGACAGAAACTTACTTTTGTTAAAGGGTTCGGTTCCTGGCAGTCAAAACGGTTTTGTACTAATTAAAAAAGCAAAGAAAAAGAGTGCTTAAGTCACATCTGGAGTTATAGACATGGCAGTTGTGGATGTTTTTGATATTGAAAAGAAAAAAGTTGCTGAGGTTGATTTGAATGACGCTGTGTTTGCAGCTGAAGTCAATGAAGCTATTATATACGATGTTGTGAAAATGCAATTGGCCTCGCGCCGTTCCGGCACTGCCTCAACGAAAACGAGAAGCGATGTCAGAGGTGGCGGAAAAAAACCCTGGCGTCAAAAAGGAACCGGCCGGGCCAGATCTGGAACGTCGAGATCGCCTATCTGGAGAAGTGGTGGAACTGTTTTTGGTCCGCATCCCCGGGATTACTCTTACAGCATACCGAAGAAGGTACGTAAGAAGGCATTGATATCCGCTTTGAGCATGAAATTAAAAGAGAACAAAATGGTGATCTTGAAAGATTTTCCGATGGATAAAATCAGTACACGCGTCTTTAAAAGTGTTTTTGATCTTTTTAGCCTTAAGAAAGCACTTTTTGTTCTGGATGATAACAATGAAGTTTTATTAAAGTCATCGCGAAATTTAAAAAATGTCAAGATGGTCAGGTCAGAGGGCATTAACGTTTATGATATTTTAAACTATGAACATTTAATCCTTCTTGAACCCTCTGTAAAAAAGATTGAGGGGGCATTGCTGGTATAATGGAAATTAATAAAATTATTAAGAAAATACTGGTTACGGAAAAAAGCACAACTGCGCGGGAGACATCGAACAAATATTTCTTTGAAGTCGATCGCAAAGCAAATAAAGTTGAAATAACTAAAGCAGTGGAAAAGCTTTTTAAAGTCAAAGTTGTTGACGTTCATGTTATACAGGTTTTGGGAAAAAAGAAAAGAATGGGAAGAGTTGTGGGTCAAAAGAGTTCCTGGAAAAAAGCTATAGTGACTTTAAATGCCGGCAGCAGTATCGAATTTGCTGAAGGCGTATAAGAATTGGTTTAAGGATTAGACTGATGGGAATTATTAAGTATAAACCAACATCACCGGGAAGAAGATTTCAAAGTGTTTCGGATTTTGCAGAGATTACTTCTTCTGAGCCGGTGAAAAGGCTGCTGAGGCCATTAAAGAAGAAAGGCGGTCGTAATTCTTACGGGAGAATTACAGCCCGGTTTATTGGCGGCGGTCATAAACAAAAATATAGAGTGATAGATTTTTGCCGCAACAAAGCCGATATCCCGGCTACGGTTTCCACAATCGAATACGATCCAAACAGAACGGCAAGAATTGCTCTGCTTAATTATCGGGATGGCGAAAAAAGATATATTGTCGCGCCGGCGCAAGTTAATGTCGGAGATGTTTTGTTCAGTGGTGATAAGTCCGATATTAAGCCAGGTAATGCCATACCACTAAAAAACATACCTTTGGGGTCATTAATTCATAATTTGGAATTAAAAGTTGGCCGCGGCGGACAATTAATAAGATCTGCCGGTGCTTATGGTCAGTTAATGGCAAAAGAAGAAAATTATGCTCAAGTTCGACTTCCGTCAGGCGAAGTGCGCAAAGTATTTATTGACTGCATGGCGACCATTGGACAAGTGGGAAACAATGAGCATGAAAATATCAGTATCGGTAAAGCCGGAAGAAAACGTTGGTTAGGTAAGAAACCGCACAATCGTGGTGTCGTAATGAATCCGGTCGACCATCCCATGGGTGGTGGCGAAGGTAAGTCTTCAGGCGGCAGGCATCCCTGTACGCCATGGGGTATTCCAACAAAGGGTCACAAAACGAGGAAAAACAAGAGAACTGATAAATATATTATCAAGAGAAGAGGGTAAAAAGCGTGGCACGTTCGGTCAAAAAAGGTCCGTATATTGAAGAAAGGTTGCTGGCAAAAACCAGAAAGATGGAAGCTGAAGGCAACAAAAATGTCATAAAGACTTGGTCGCGGCGTTCGACCATAACACCGGAACTGATCGGTTATACTTTTGCCGTCCATAATGGGAAAAAGTTCATCCCTGTTTATGTGACAGAAAATATGGTGGGGCACAAACTTGGTGAATTTGCGCCGACAAGAATATTTTATTCGCATTCAGGTGATCGAAAGACGAAAGTTCACGCTTAGATATTCCGAAGATACAGAGGATAAATATGGAAGCAAAAGCAGTTGCAAGACATATAAGGATGTCATCACAGAAAGTTAGACTTGTGGTTGATCTAATAAGAGGAAAAAAGGTGCAGGAAGCACGCAATATCCTTCTCTACACCAGAAAATATGCGGCAGGTATCGTTGCTAATGTGCTGAAATCCGCTGTTGCCAATGCCGCCCAAAATCCTAACATTGACGAAAATGTTCTTTATGTAAAGGAAATCTTCGTAGATCAAGGGCCGTCATTAAAACGTTGGCGGGCAAGAGCACAAGGAAGAGCGGCAGGCATTAAAAAGAGAAGTTCACATATTACAGTTATTTTGGATGAAATGTAAGGAGGTACGATATTGGGTCAGAAGGTTAACCCGGTAGGATTACGATTAGGCTACATTAAGAAGTGGCAATCAGTATGGTTCGCCGATAAAAAATATAGCGAAGTGTTGCATGAGGATTTACAGATCAGAAAGTACCTCAAGAAGAAGCTGTATCATGCAGGGATTTCTAAGATTGAAATCGAAAGAGCAGCCAATAAAGCCAAGGTAAATATTTACTCGGCCAGACCCGGTGTAATAATAGGTAAAAAAGGGTCCGAAATCGAAAAACTGAAATCGGAAGTGGAAAAGTTTACGCAATCTGAAATTATTGTCAATATTTTAGAAATACGAAAGCCGGAAGTAGATGCCCAGCTTGTTGCGGAAAATGTTGCTATGCAACTGGAGAAAAGAGTTGCATTTCGCCGCGCGATGAAGAAATGTGTAGGTTACGCCTTAAAATTTGGCGCTAAGGGAATAAAAATAGCCTGTTCCGGAAGATTAGGCGGCGCAGAAATGTCGCGATCGGAATGGTATAGGGAAGGTCGCGTGCCGTTACATACGTTACGAGCTGATATTGATTATGGATTTACCGAGGCCAGCACGGCTTACGGATTGATAGGAGTTAAGGTTTTTATTTTCCACGGAGAAGTTTTACCAACGAAGAATAAAAAATGAAGTTCGTCTTTCCTGCCGGTTTATTGATCTGGATTATACCGAGTAAGGAATTATATAGGTAGGAATAACGGGAGTTTAGCTTATGTTAATGCCGAAAAGGGTAAAATATAGAAAGTTGCAAAAAGGCCGAATGGGTGGCAAAGCAACAAGGGGAAGTTCAATTGCTTTTGGTGAATATGGATTGCAGGCGGCAGAATGCGGCTGGATTACTGCAAGACAAATCGAAGCCGCTCGTGTTGCCATGACCCGTCACGTCAAGCGTGGCGGAAGGATTTGGATAAGAGTGTTTCCTCATAAATCAGTAACGAGCAAACCTGCTGAAACCCGTATGGGTAAAGGAAAGGGCGCTCCCGAAGGATGGGTGGCTGTGGTTAAACCCGGTTCGGTTCTATATGAAATGGAAGGCGTAACGAGAGACGTTGCCAAAGAAGCATTTCGCCTGGCAGCTCATAAATTATCTATAGCAACTAAATTTTTATCCAGGGAGATATCTGATGAAAATTGATGAAATCAGAGCTCTCGATGTAAGTGGGCTCAAACAAAAGATCGCTGACTTAAGTGAAGAACTTTTTCGATTAAAGATTAGACATTCATCAGGGCAATTGGAATCAACAGTGATGCTTGCGCGCTTCCGTAAAGATATTGCCCGTGTCAACACCGTGTTGAAGGAAAAGGAGGCTGCAGGATAACGCATGGCTGAGAGGGGTAATAAACGCACGATTAAGGGCGTAGTTGTAAGTAACAAGATGGATAAGACAATAGTGGTTAAAGCAGAGCGCTTGGTAAAACATCCTATTTTTCACAAGTATGTTCGTAAGCACTTGAAATATAAGGCTCATGATGAAAAAAATCTGAGCAAACTGGGAGATACGGTTTTGATTATTGAGTCGAGACCGTTGAGTAAAGAAAAACGCTGGCGTATGCTCGAAATATTAAATAAAGCAAAATAGATTGATTGACTTGTTTGGACAAGTAGTTTGATGAGGATTTCTTTATGATTCAGATGCAGACCGTATTAAATGTTGCGGATAATTCCGGTGCCAAAAAAGTTGCTTGTATTAAAGTGCTGGGTGGATCGAAGCGGCGTTACGCAAGTTTGGGTGATGTTATTGTGGTTTCGGTAAAGGAAGCTATTCCGAATTCCAAAGTTAAAAAAGGCGACGTGATAAAAGCTGTTATAGTTCGCACAGTTAAGGAAGTAAAAAGGCCGGATGGCTCTTATTTGAAGTTTGATGATAATTCGGCGGTTTTAATTTCTAATCAGATGGAACCAGTTGGAACAAGAATTTTTGGACCTGTTGCTCGTGAGCTAAGAGCAAAACAGTTCATGAAAATTATATCTCTAGCGCCAGAAGTTTTGTAAAAATGCTTTGCAGAGGGAAAAAATGAGTTTAAGCAAATTGAAAAAAGGGGATATGGTTAAAGTTCTTGCTGGTAAAGATAAAGGCAAGACCGGTAAAGTATTAGCGGTTATTCCCGAGAAAAACAAAATAGTAATAGAAAAAGTTAATTTAATTAAGAAACATACAAGACCGGATCAGAAAAGCAAAGGCGGTATTGTGGAAAAAGAAGGGTCGATTCACATTTCAAAAGCCGGATTGATTTGTAACAAATGCAATGCCGCTGTTAGGATAAAGAGCAAAAAGCTCGAAGATGGGAAGAAAGTACGCATCTGCAGTAAATGCAACGACGTAATTAATGTAGGTTAAATAAAAATGGCAAGACTAAAAGATTATTATCTGGAAAAAGTAGTTCCGGCTCTGACAAAGGAATTTAATTATAAAAATCCGATGCAGGTGCCGAAAATGAAAAAGATTGTTATCAATATGGGTCTAGGCGAAGCCATTCAAAATGTAAAGATTATTGATGGCGCCGTACTGGAGTTGGCTGCTATTACCGGACAAAAACCGGTAATAAACAAGGCAAAGAAATCCATAGCGACGTTTAAGTTAAGGCAGGGCATGCCCATTGGTTGTTCGGTGATTTTAAGAAAAAGCAATATGTATGAATTTTTTGATCGACTGGTCAATGCCGCTTTGCCCAAGGTAAGAGATTTTCGTGGTATATCACCCAATGCGTTTGACGGCAGGGGGAATTTTTCTATAGGTTTACAGGAACAAATTATTTTCCCTGAAATTGAATATGATAAAGTGGATAAAGTAAGAGGAATGAATATTACCATCGTGACTACGGCAAAAACTGATGCGGAAGCCAGGTTTTTACTAAAGTTGATGGGGGTTCCTTTTAAACAATAATTTAGTGAAGCTCCGGAGGAATTTGATGTGGCAAAGAAGTCATTAATTGTAAAAGCGAAGAGGGAAATGAAATTTTCGGTTAGGCAATATAACCGGTGCCCGCTTTGCGGACGGCCGCGAGCATATTACAGAAAATTTGATATGTGCAGAATTTGTTTGCGTAAACTTGCCCTTCAGGGAGAACTTCCCGGGGTAATAAAATCGAGTTGGTAACTTTAGTTTAAGGAGAAAAAGCATGGGAATGACTGATCCTATTGCCGATATGTTAACCAGAATCAGAAACGCTAATAAGGCTCGTTTCAAAGCGGTGAATATTAATATGTCCCAGATGAATATTAATATTGCCAAAGTATTGAAGAAGGCTGGTTATGTCAGTAATTATGATAATGTAAAAAATGAAAAAGGCCGGCAGATGATAGAAATCATTCTTAAATATCCGGATGCCAAACGTACCGTGATTACAAATATTAAAAGAATCAGTAAGCCGGGCCGCAGGGTTTATGTTGCTTCAGACAGCATTCCTAAAGTTTTGAATGGTTTGGGAATTTCTATTCTCTCGACTTCAAAGGGAGTTATTACTGATTCCGAAGCAAGGGAATTAAACGTTGGCGGTGAAATTCTTTGTAACGTTTGGTAATTTTCAAAAAATGATATTAAGCAGGAGCGCTTGTTCATGTCGAGAATAGGTAAAAAACCAATAATTTTTTCCAAAAATGTTAAAATCAGCCAGAGTGCTGGTTTAGTTAAAGTGGAAGGTCCAAAAGGGACACTGTCTTCTAAATTGCCGGAAGGAATTACTATAAAAATAGGCGACGGCAACTTAGTAGTTGAAAGAACCTCTGAAGAATTACGTGTGCGGTCTTATCATGGCCTAACAAGAACCTTGGTAGGAAACATGGTGACGGGTGTTACGACTGGTTTTGAAAAAAAGCTGGAAATATCCGGCGTCGGTTATCGCGCTGAATTTGCTGATAAGAGCTTAAAGTTTATTTTAGGTTTTTCAAGTCCTGTGCAGTACGATATTCCCAAAGGAATAGATATTAAAGTGGACAAGCAAGTTAATATAGTCGTTTCCGGTATTGATAAGGAATTAGTTGGCAGGGTTGCCGCGGAAATCAGAGCGTTAAAAAAACCTGAGCCTTATAAGGGCAAAGGCATTAAATATGCTGACGAATATATTAAGCGTAAGGCCGGTAAGTCGGCGAGCGCTTAATTAATTAAAAAATTATATACCCGTAAAGAGGTAGAACATTGGCTTCCAAAAAGACATTAAAGATCAGAGAAAAGAGAGAGAAAAGAACAAGGGCAAAACTTGTCGGAACACAAGAAAAGCCTCGTCTTTCCGTATTTCGGAGTGATAAGCATATTTATGCTCAAGCCATCAATGATGCACAGGCGAGCACGTTGGCAACGGCATCTACTTTGTGTAAAGAATTAGCTAAAATGATTAAAGACAAGAAGAAAGTGGATATAGCCAGGGAAGTAGGCAAATTAATCGCACAGCGATTACAAACCATGGGAATTGATAAAGTAGTTTTTGACAGAGGGAGATTTCTTTATCATGGCCGCGTAAAGGCATTAGCGGATGCAGCAAGAGAAAATGGTCTGAAATTTTAATTACTAAATAATAATCGATATTAAAGGAAGAATCTTTGGATAAGAGAGAAATGAAAGATGTGGAATTCCTTGACAGAGTAGTTGCCATTAACAGAACGGCGAAGGTAGTCAAGGGCGGCAGGCGTTTTCGTTTCAGCGCCATTGTTGTTATAGGCGATGGCAAAGGTATGATCGGGACGGGATTGGGTAAAGCTCATGAAGTGCCGGAAGCTATTCGCAAGGGCATGGACATGGCCAAGAAAAATATGGTGAAAGTCGCCATTGTGGGAAGAACGATTCCTTATGAAGTAATTGGTCGCGCCGGCGCGGGCAAAGTTCTGTTAAAACCGGCATCCGAAGGAACAGGTTTGATTGCGGGTGGAGCTGTAAGGGCAGTGTTGGAAGTTGCCGGTGTCCATAATATTTTAACGAAATGCCTGGGATCTCATAATCCGCATAATCTGGTGAAAGCCACTCTTGAAGGCCTTTGTCAGTTGAAAAATCCAGAGGAAATTGCAATGCAAAGAGGCAAGTAGTCTTGTCAACCATACGATGAGGTGGATTAGAGTGGGTAAGATGTTAAAAATTAAAAAAGTGAAAAGTGAAATCGGTCGTCCTGAAAAGCATAGAAAAGTTTTAAGAGGAATGGGACTGAACAAATTAAATAGCACAGTAACTTTAGCTGATACTCCGCAGGTACGCGGTATGATAAATAAGGTTATTCATTTAGTCTCTGTGGAAGAATCAAAGGAGTAGTATATGGATTTGGGTTCGTTGAAATCTCCTGCCGGTGCGACAAAAAAACGGAAGCGCGTTGGACGTGGTGATGCTTCCGGTCATGGCGGAACATCCGGCAAAGGTGATAAGGGACAAAAGGCTCGCTCTGGTGGAAAGGTGAGAGCTGGATTTGAAGGTGGACAAATGCCGATGGCCCGCCGCTTGCCCAAAAGGGGCTTCCGTAATCTTTTCCGTGAAAAATTTGTTGCGGTAAACATTTTGGACTTGTGCCGGAAATTCAGTAAAGGAGCGGTTATTGATGAAGCGGCTCTTTTACAAAGTGGCATTGTAAAGAAAAAAAACAGCAACATTAAAATTTTGGCCAAGGGAGAAATTAATTTCCCCGTCACCTTAAAACTAATTAAAATCAGTCAGGCCGCGAAAAACAAAATAACCGCCGCCGGTGGTTCAATAGAAGAGGTAATATAATTTGTTAGAAGGGCTGGGTAGCGTATCCAAAATTCCGGAATTGCAAAGAAGGGTTTTATTCACGATCCTTCTTTTAGGTGTTTATCGAATCGGTGTATATATTCCTACTCCGGGAATTGATAATGTGGCCCTGCTGGCTTATTTTGAACATGCCAAAGGTTCCTTATTCGGTTTGATGGACATGTTTGCCGGTGGAGCTTTTAGTCATTTTTCCATTTTTGCTTTGGGCATTATGCCCTATATTAGTTCTTCGATCATTTTGCAGTTATTAACTATTGCTGTTCCTCATCTGGAAAGGCTTTCTAAAGAAGGAGAAACGGGACGGCGTAAAATTACTCAATATACCCGTTATGGAACAGTTCTTTTAAGTATGATTCAGGGTTTTGGTATTGCTTTTGGTTTACAGCAAATGACTGGGCCGTCGGGCGCTCCGATTGTTTTGCAGTCCGGCTGGTCATTTATAATCCTGACAGTTATCACATTAACTTCCGGCACAGCCTTTATTATGTGGCTTGGCGAGACCATTACGGAAAAAGGTATTGGCAACGGTATATCGCTGATAATTTTTGCCGGTATTATTTGTCGAATACCTGCTGCAATTGGTGGTACATTCAGATTGGCTGCAGCCGGTGAACTGGGCGTACTGGTCATTTTATTTGTTACCATATTAATGGTATTAGTAGTAGGCGCAATTGTTTTTGTTGAAGGTGGTCAACGCCGCATTCCCGTGCAATATGCCAAAAGAATAGTGGGGCGTAAAATGTATGGTGGTCAAACCACACATCTGCCTCTGAAGGTAAATACTTCAGGAGTTATTCCTCCGATTTTTGCATCATCGGTGATTATGTTTCCGGCTACCATTGCAAATTTTGCGCCGCAGGGCTGGATGCAAAATATTGCCGGACATTTAAAACCTGGACAGCTTATTTATGAAGTTCTTTATGTAGCTTTTATCTTTTTCTTTTGTTTCTTTTATACGGCAGTTACTTTTAAACCCGATGATGTTGCCGACAATATGAAAAAATTTGGCGGTTATGTGCCGGGTATAAGACCAGGCAAAAAAACAGCTGAATATATTGAAAACGTTCTGGAAAGACTAACTTTTAGTGGTGCTATTTACGTTTCGATAGTATGTGTGCTGCCAAGCGTTCTAATTGCTAAACTGAATGTTCCTTTTTATTTTGGTGGAACGGCGCTTTTGATTGTTGTTGGTGTGGCAATGGATACAGCCAGTCAAGTTGAATCGCATTTACTTACGAGGCAATACGAAGGATTCATGAAAAAGGGACATATTGCCCGCAGGAGATAACGGAAGATTGTTGGTTATTAATAATGGTAATTTTGAAACTTCCGGATGAAATTGAAAAAGCGAGAGCAAGTAATCGTATCGTTGCAGAGGTGTTAAGTAAGCTCAGAGAAAAAGTAAGGCCGGGTGTCAGAACAAGGGAATTGGATAAATTTGCAGAGGAAATTTCCCAAAAAAGAGGAGCCAAGCCGGCATTTAAAGGTTACCATGGTTATCCTTATTCCCTCTGTATCTCGGTAAATGAAGTAGTAGTACACGGAATGCCTTCAGAAGAGAGCGTATTGAAAGAAGGCGATATTGTGGGACTTGATTTTGGTGTTTGTTATCAGGGTTTTTTCGGTGATGCGACTATAACATTGCCGGTAGGTAAAGTGAATGAAAAAGCCTTAAGGCTTATACAAGTTACTGAACAGAGTCTATACGCAGGTATAGAACAAGCCAAAGATGGTAATAGACTGGGCGATATATCAGCTGCTGTTCAATGTGTAGTGGAAGATGCCGGTTATTCGGTAGTCAGAGATTTTGTTGGTCATGGAATAGGTAAAAATCTGCATGAAGATCCGCAGATTCCTAATTTTGGGAAAAAAGGACGAGGAATAGAACTAAAAAGAGGTATGATTTTGGCCATTGAGCCGATGGTAAATGCCGGGAAATATAAAGTAAAGGTTTTACCGGATGGCTGGACAGTGATTACAGAGGATGGAAGTTTATCGGCTCATTTTGAGCACTCGGTAGCAATTACTGATAACGGACCCGACATATTAAGTAAATTGAATTGATGATTTCCTTGATTTGGAAGGTAAAATTATTTAAGTGACAGATAAAGAGCATGGCCAAAGAGGAAGCAATAGAAGTTGAAGGTCGGGTTATTGAGCCATTACCCAATGCAATGTTCAGGGTAGAGCTTGAAAACGGGCATAAAGTGTTAGCTCATATATCCGGTAAAATGCGTATGCATTTTATCAAGATATTGCCGGGGGATAAAGTGACGGTAGAACTTTCCCCTTATGATTTAACCCGGGGCAGAATTACTTATAGAACTAAGTAAAAATATTTTTTTACTGAAAATAAGGAGTCAAAATCGTGAAAGTAAGATCGTCAGTGAAAAAAATATGTGAGAAATGCAAAATAGTCAAACGCAAGGGAGTTTTGCGGGTTATCTGCGAAAACCCCAAGCATAAGCAGCGTCAGGGCTAGTTTTTAACATTCAGGAGGTTTATAGGTGGCACGAATTTCAGGTGTTGATTTACCGAAAAATAAAAGAATGGAAGTTGCTTTAACTTATATTTATGGCATCGGCAAAACAAGGGCAAAGCAAATCCTGAAAGATTCGGGTGTTAGCCCGGATACAAAGACTGACGAACTGGCCGACTCTGAAATATCGGCAATCAGAGGCATCATTGATAAAGAGGGTAAAGTGGAGGGCGATCTGCGCAGAGAAGTATCCATGTCGATCAAACGATTGATGGATATTGGCGCTTACCGGGGACTGCGGCATCGTAAGGGACTTCCGGTTAATGGACAGAGGACGCACACCAACGCTCGAACAAGAAAAGGTCCGCGGCGCGCTATTGCAGGCAAGAAAAAGTAATTTGGAGGCATAATGGTTAAGGCAGTCAGAAAAACTGGCAAAAAAAAGGAAAAGAAAAATATTACCGATGGTATCGCGCATATTCAATCCACGTTTAATAATACTATTGTTACAATAACTGATTTGAGTGGTAATGTCATTGCATGGTCGTCGTCCGGATTACAGGGCTTTAAGGGTTCGCGTAAGAGCACTCCTTTTGCCGCGCAAATGGCTGCGGAAGATGTTGTGCGTAAAGCCAAGGAGCAGGGAATGCGCAGGGTGCAAGTATATATAAAAGGTCCCGGATCAGGGAGAGAATCGGCATTGCGATCATTACAGCTTGCCGGGCTTACAATTACCCTGATTCGCGATGTGACGCCGGTTCCGCATAACGGATGCAGACCCCCGAAACGTCGCAGAGTATAACAGAATCGTAAATTACGAATAATATTTTAGATAATAAGGGAGGCTTTTTTTGGCAAGATATACGGATTCCTCATGCAGATTGTGTCGACGTGAAGGATTAAAATTATTTTCTAAAGGCGACAGATGCTATTCGGAAAAATGTTCCTTTGAAAGAAGGGATTATGTTCCGGGAGATCACGGTCAGGCGCATAAAAAGCAGCGCTCTGATTATGGTGTACAATTACGTGAAAAGCAAAAGCTCAAGAGAATGTACGGGCTTTTGGAGAAGCAGTTTAGAGGCTATTTTGAAAAGGCCGATAAGCAAAAGGGCATTACAGGAACGAATTTGCTTGTACTTCTGGAAAGAAGAATGGACAATATGATATTTCGTATGGGATTTGCTAATTCCAGAATTGAGGCAAGGCAATTAGTCAGTCATGGTCATTTTTTAATTAATGGCAAGCCGTTTAATATTCCATCGTATTTGCTTAAAGCCGGAGATGAGGTTTGCGTTAAAGAAAGCAGCCGTAAGATAACTCGTATAATGGGAGCGATTGAAACGGTGGCAAGACGTGGCGTGCCTCATTGGCTGGAATTGGATAAAGATAACTTCAAGGCCTCTATTAAAATGTTGCCTGTGCGTGAAGATTTAACAATGCCGGTACAGGAACAACTTGTTGTCGAACTTTATTCGAAGTAAAAATAAATTATTTTCATAAACCAGCTACTAAAGGATGGGTTTAATTATGCAAAGGAACTGGTCAAGTTTGATTCGTCCCAAGCGTATTGATGTTGATGAAGCGACTCATACGAATTTATATGGAGAGTTTGCCATTCAGCCCTTGGAAAGGGGTTTTGGTATTACTTTAGGCAATGCGTTAAGGAGAGTATTGCTTTCTTCTGTTCAGGGTTGTGCTATTGTTTCAGCCAAAATTGAAGGCGTATTGCACGAGTTTTCAACTGTACCCGGAGTTAAAGAAGATGTAACAGATATTATTTTGAATTTAAAAGGTGTGCGCTTTAAAATGGGACAAGCGAGCACTAAAGAGGTTAGTATTGATGTAACTCGTGTCGGAACTATAACAGCAGCAGATATTATCACTGACAGCAATATTGAGGTTTTGAATCCGGATCATCATATTGCTACAATATCCAGCGGTTCTTTTAAGGCAAAATTGATCGTTAAAATGGGCAAGGGTTACGTGCCTGCCAAAAAGGAACTTGAGCCTGACCAACCTAAAGGAACGATTAATATTGACGCTATTTTTTCACCGATTAAAAAAGTGAATTATATCGTTTCCTATGCGCGCGTAGGTCAAATTGCCGATTATGACAAACTTACACTGGAAGTTTGGACGGATGGCAGTGTAAAACCTGAAGATGCCATTGCTTATTCCGCGAAAATATTAAAACAACAGTTAGACGTGTTTATTAACTTTGAGGAAATTGAGGAAGAAATTATACCGGAAAAACTGGATGAACAAGATAATGTCAATAAAGTGTTGTTGCGTTCGGTAGAAGATTTAGAACTATCTGTTCGTTCAGCCAACTGCCTGAAGAATGCCGGAATCAACACCATAGGCGAGTTAGTGAAAAAAACAGAAGCGGAGATGCTCAAGACAAAGAATTTTGGACGTAAATCGTTAAGCGAAATAAAAGATATTCTCAACGAATATGATCTTACTTTTGGGATGGATATTAATCCCGAAAATTAGAATAAAAAATCAATGTAATATTAGCGCAGGGAATTTTTTTAATTTAATCAGTTAGGAAAGGAAGATATCAGCGATGCATCATGGTAAAACGGGCAGTAAATTAGGCAGAACTTCCAGCCATAAGGAAGCGATGCTTCGTAATATGGTGACTTCTGTTATAAAACATGAACGTATTCGTACGACAGACATGAAGGCAAAAGAGTTAAGAAAAATAGCCGAAAAGATGGTTACTTTGGGAAAAAGAGGCAGTTTGCATGCGCGTCGTCAGGCTTTGGCTGTTGTCCGGGATGAAACTTTAGTTGGTAAACTTTTTGGCGAACTTACCGAACGCTACCGCGACCGTGAAGGTGGATACACAAGAATTGTCAAAGCGGGTTACCGTTTTGGTGATAACGCTCCTGTTTCCATTTTAGAATTTATTCCTGATGAGAAGAAGAAGGAAAAAGCAAAACCAAAAGCTAAAGCGAAATCAAAAGTAAAAGAAAAGACAGTTGAATAGCTTGTCCATATATTAGAAAGTGAAAAAAGGCAGGGTTATGACCCTGCCTTTTTTATTATAAATGTTTTTTATATTATTAACCATTCACCCTTTTATAACCATGGCTGTCTTGTATTTGTAGATATCAAAATAAATTCAAAAATCTTTTAACATAAAATTAAGATAACTGTAATACGACCGTATCATCGAATGTGTATAAATATTAATATACATTAATATATGCTGATCGGAGGATTACAAATTGAATTCTGTTAATCAAGTTGAGTTTATGCGAAAAGAAAGTAGCCGCTATATTGTAAAAAGAGGGAGCATAAATCAAATAAGTCAAAATCCTGAGTTATTATCGAAAGTATGCGATAGCCTTAAAGACGGGAGATGTATTGTTCTTTTTTATTTCGATATTGCTCGCTTTCATGAAATTGAGCAAATTGCCGGTGTTGAGAGTGCCCAGCATATTATTGATCTATTTAACGAAACGCTGGCTCATGGCTTAACGGAGTTATACAAGAAAAAGATTCGAATATTAGCTGCTGAAAGTCTATGGGGAGATGATTTCATTGTCTTTACTGAGACTATCAAATTTCCGATACTGGCAACTTTGGAATATCTTTCTGCTGCTTATCGTAAACAAATTAAAGAACGCATGAACAAAGAAGTCCTGCGTCTCACGGGACGGGATATGGATGTGCATATCGGTTATTCAATAATTACTGAGAGTATTCCTAACGTGGAAATGCAGCTTTACAACGCAATAAAGAGAGCCTTTGGCATAGCAAAAGGATTTATTAACATGCAGTCTGTTAAGTATCTTCCCGAATTCAAAGATATCCTCAAAAGTAAGAAACTGCACTCAGTGTACCAACCCATTATATCTATTCGTTCCGCTGTTATCCTGGGCTGGGAAGCCCTGATCAGGGGTCCCCAAAACAGTTATTTCCAAAGGCCTGATAACATTTTTTCCTTTGCCGAGTCCGAAGGTCTCCTGTTTCCTTTGGAAAAAATATGTCGTGAATCGTCTTTTAATAATCTTGGAGAACTCGGATCAGACCAGAAGATATTTGTAAACGTCCATCCGAATACTATTAATGATCCTGCTTTTACAGAAGGAGAAACCATCAGAATCATCCAGGATCTTCATATCAAAACTAAAAATGTTGTTTTTGAAATCACGGAAAGGCATCATATTGATGATTTTATATCACTAAACAGAACACTGACACACTATCGTGATCAAGGATTTCTGGTAGCTGTGGATGATTTAGGATGCGGTTTTTCCAATCTTCAGTCTATCGCTGAAATCCGTCCTGATTATATCAAGATTGATATGTCTTTGGTTAGGGGAATTCATAAAGATGGCGTCAAGAAAGCTTTGATGGAAACCTTTGTCACCTTTGCCGAAAAGATCGGCACTGAAATCATTGCTGAAGGTGTAGAAGAAGAGGCAGAGATGGCTGCATTGGTCGACATTGGTGTTCATTACGGTCAAGGTTATTTCTTTGGCAAACCGGCTTACCCTAAACAAATTACTCCGGAAGAAGCATATTTGAAAACACTTCATTTTGTTACTAATGGACGGCATAACCTTTTCAAACAAGCATTTCCTATAGGCGACATGGTCGATAAAGTTATCGGTATCGACGAACAAACAGTGGTCAAGGATGTGAAGGCTATATTTGAAGAAAACGCAGCACTCTCCGGAATTGTAGTTGTTGAAAACAATAAACCCTGCGGCCTGGTCATGCGCCAGCATCTGGACAAGCATTTGGGAAGAAAATACGGATATGCATTGTATAGTGAAAAACCTATTTCCAAAATTATGAATAAAAATCCGCTCATTGTAGCCGACAACACACCTATCGAACTTGTATCTCAGATCGCCATGAACCGTAATAAAATGAACCTCTACGACAGTATTATTGTCACCAGAGATGAAGTGCTGCACGGAGTTGTCAGTGTTCAAATCATTCTTGATACCATGACAAGAATAAGGTTGGAATTGGCCAAAGGCGCCAATCCGCTGACAGGTCTCCCCGGCAATATTGCTATTGAACAAGAGCATTCCAGATGCGCTAAAAATGACAAGCCTTTCAGTGTTATTTTTATCGATCTTGATAATTTTAAATCTTATAATGACAAATACGGATTTGAAAAAGGCGATGAAGTTCTTATTTATACAGCTAATATACTTAAAAAAGGACTTGAGAAATTTTGTAATAAATATAGTTTTCTCGGACACATAGGAGGAGATGATTTTATTATTTTTACAACAGATGATACAGTTGATTCATTGTGCAGCTTTTTGATAGAAAGATTCGATTCCGGTATTAAGGATTTATACAGTCTTGAAGATAGACATGCAGGTGGTATTATGGCCTGTGACCGCTCAGGACAAGAGAGGTGGTTTCCCTTTGTTTCCGTTTCGTTGGCTGTTCTTGACTGTATAGCTGAAACTGGAAAGGACATGAAAGATATATCCAGCAAAGGGGCGAAGTTAAAGCAATACGCCAAATCAATGCCCGGAAGCTTATACGTACGTGATCGCAGAAGTGAATGAAACAATTAAGGCAAAAAACAAACGTGAGAGCAAAGGCAACCCCAAAAGCCTGATAATACATTGTGGAATGAAAAGGGATGGTTATAACCATCCCTTTTTTATTGTTGTTTTTTAGAAGCAAAAAATGTATTAACTTTTTAAAGGCGTTTTTGCTAATGCCATTTCGAAGAATTGTTTTGTTGAAGCATTAATTTGCAAACATAATAACAGCGGAGGTCTGATTATGGCAGAAAAGAAAATTGGCGAAGTAATGAAGTATTTTTCGAAACCTTCCGTGGCAGCGGTAAAAATAACGGAAAGCGAATTATCTGTAGGCGACAGCATAAAATTATCCGGACATACTACTGATTTTACTAATGTTATCGAATCAATGGAAGTAGAAAATAAATCCGTTCAAAAAGCTGTAGCCGGCGATTTCATTGGTATCAAAGTTTCCGATCGCGTTCGGCCGGGCGATGAAGTGTTTAAAATAATACCGGATTAAATTCCGTCTCGTTGATGTGCTCCGAACTTTTGTAAGTTCCTTTTTGCAACAAGTTAAAGAAGTGGTTCACTTAAAGCGCAACACTTATTACATCTCTTGCCAATGGTTTAATTTTTTATGTCTAAAATTCTGATTGTTGATGACGAACAGGACATAGTAGAACTCATTTCTTACAATCTGGAGAAAGAAGGGTTCTCTACAATAAAAGCTTATGACGGTGTTTCCGTCTTCAATATAATCGCGACGAAAAAACCTGACCTGCTGATTCTGGATTTGATGTTGCCCGGTATGAACGGGCTGGATATCTGTAAGAAGATTCGTGCCAATCCTGCGACCGCTGATTTGCCGATAATCATGCTTACGGCCAAGGGCGACGAATTAGATAAAATAATCGGGCTGGAAATCGGCGCCGATGATTACATTACCAAACCTTTCAGTGTCAAAGAATTGGTCGCCCGTGTCAGAACTATCTTGAGGCGTTCGCAGGACAGGCCCAAAACTGCATTGCAGGAACAGTTTAGTTATAAGGGGCTGGCAATAAATTACTCTTCCTGCACCGTGAAGATTGACGGCAAACCCGTAACATTAAGCCCCACGGAGCTTAAACTTCTTTTCTTTTTTTCACGTAATCCCGGCAGAGTCTATTCGAGAAATCAGCTTCTTGATCAGGTATGGGGCGATGATACTTTTATCACCGACCGCGCTGTGGATGTTCATATTCGCCGCCTGCGCAGCCAGATTGAAAAAGATGTGGAAAACCCTCGTTATATTTTGACAATTCGGGGATTCGGCTATAAATTTGCCGAAATAAAATGAGGCACCTTCTCCTTAAATGATGTTTAGTTCATCTGTTGCCAGGTCATTATTTCAGAGTTGTGAACATTTTCAATTAAGTGAAAGATTATTATCCAATCATAAAAAATGGCACGAACTTTCTAAATAGTTGAGTTTCGAAGAATAACTCCCCGGAAAATCATTTCCCCAAGTAAATCTTATCTTTATGTGTATTCAAATCTTATCTAGTCCTTCATCATAATGAAACATTGAAAAGTTATTATCTTCCCGCAAAGCTAAAGGAATATATTGGGAGGAAATATTATTTGAGTAAAATCAACACAGCCGCATTTAATTATACGGCAAGGCTGGATCATATTGTTCCCAAATCCATTAAAGAGATAGCGGAACTGATCGGCGTTAAATATGATTATCTGGGTTTAAATGCCGCGTCACTTCCTTTTGCTCCTTCGGATACTACCGCGGGCAGTGAATCGGAAATGCAGACGGTAGTAGTGGGCAGCAGGGACAATGTTGACCTGCCCATTTTCATAGAACAATCCAACTATTTTGCCAACACCAAACGGCGGGCAAAGTCCGGAGATACGTCCAGAAAAGTAATGACCGACCTGGAAAAATACTTGAATATGAACACTGAAGGTGTATGGGAAAACAGCCAGGTTCGTTTTCCCCGGTATAAGATGGGAAAACTTGCCGAGAATATTTTTCAACAGGATATTCTGGCGGACAAAAATAATCCGTCTGCCGGCCTTAGATCGGATTTAAACAAATTCATTTTTCAGAAAAACGATCTTGAATATATCCGGGTTCCGATCAGCTATCTCCTGAAGCTGGCTCTGGCGGAGATAATTGATCCGCAGCAAAAAGTACATCCTCTAATCAGCAAGACCGGATTGAATATCATGCAATATTTTTTAAATGATAATACATCTCCGGAAACTTCATCTTTTTATGTTGCTTCCATGCAGTCGGAGGCCGGTATGGGGCGCGTCGTAGCCAAGGAGACGGCTGTCCGCTTTTTATTAAGCCAGTTGCTGATCATGTATGCCAATCAAAAATACGCGTTGGAAGAAACCGGACAAAAGGCAATGATATTTTCCTCGCCGCACCCCCCTATGAGGCAGAAAATTTTAAGTAATTGTGTTTCTGACGCCTTTTATCGGGAATTGTTTATGAATCCCTGCCTTTCCGGATGGGATAAAGGAGAAGAAAAGCATGAATACATGCATTTGTGTCACCGTGTTTTGAGCCGCAGCCAATTCAACGCTGTTTTGAAACTCCGGGAAGCGGGAATCATTACCAGCAATCTGGTATCACTGCCTAATTTATCCAATATATGCCTTGCCAATAATGGGACACATGTAAGCTTGGGAAGCCGGAAAATCAGCCTTATGTTGCAGGACACTTCCTCGGGGTTTTCCATAAAAGATGAAAAAAATATAGGTGATCTGGTCGTTAAAATTGTCGAGCATTTTCTGCCGCTTTTTGTAGGCACTTACAGCGCCGCGCCTTATCGTATGGATTTTTCCGATTTTCATCCGGAGAAAGCCCTGGGCTTTCTTCCGCATGAGTTAGACTATACTCATTTACGAATGCTCTGGCGGCGATGGCAGAAAAAAGCCAACCTGAACATGTTAGGCAAATCTATCACTCCTTTCGGCCCCAAATGGATAGATAACTTAATCAGTGTGGTTTTAAGATTAAAAGGAGATTTTATTCCCGACTTCCGACTGATTGATTACCTTATAGTCTTAATGAGCACAGACAGGAGTCCTGCCCTAAACGGCGAGTTGCATAACAGCCAGCCTTTAAAAGAAGACCTTGCCGACCTTGGGGTGTTTGACACGCAGATGTCGCTTTATCTTCTCGAGAAGCTTCGCGAGTATAAAGTTATGGGATTCTCCGGTTTTGAAGGGCGTCATTACAGCCTCTTTGAACGTTTTACCGAGGATATGGGGCAGGCTGTAACCATGCAGAATCTTCTCTATCTTTTAGCGTTTAAATATATTTTCTCGGGTCAGATAAGCCATGAGAATATTCCGGATGATCCCTCGGTTGAAAGCGAGAGAAGGCAGATAATTTTCGGTTCGGCGATAGGCATTCCGACTTTCTTTGTACATAACAAAACCGGCAATACCTTAATAAAAAAGATTATCGGCAAGACAAATCGCGTGCGCGTAAGTCATCGCTATCCGGGATACGTTCGCATTTACAACATCGAATACAGGCAGGCGCTTTTGAAAATTCTGCGTGAAGATGCGGCGGATCTCATTGAAATGTTGTCAATGAGAGATAGCATCGACGAGCTTGAATTCCGTCTTAACGAGCCGGAACTTTATTCTGCTTGCGGCAGGCTGACGAGTGGCATTCTTAACACGGCACAAGCCAGGTCGCCGCTGGATTTAACTGCAGATAAGTTTAATCATGCGGCAGAGAAATATTACCGGACAGATCTCCGCAATCGGCATATTCGGGAAGCATTTGAGCTTCTTGGCGAAGATATGATCAAGCTGGATCATAAATCCGATGGTTTACGCCAGGACATCAGAAGTTTGCTTCATACCGTATTGAAAGAAACAAATATAACAAAATTTATAAATCAGGCCGAACAGGAAATCATCGAAGAAACCGCGTCCAAAGACACACTGGAAAAACTGGCCGGTATTATTTTAGTGCATATCCATTATAAGGCTGAACTTAACCATAAATTTCAAGATATTAATAACAGGGAAAGAAACTATGCAGCATAACTATATCGAGCGGGATACCCGCCAAATAAAAAAAGAACAATTTTACGGCGATCAGGCTGTACAATTTCTATATGCCGATATCCGGGAGCGATCTTCCTGGCTCTTTCGCCAATTGACAAGCGCCAGAGTTTCGCGTGTGCTTAGTTATATGAACTATGATGGAATCCTTGCCGCAAGAATGAAGCATTATCTTGATATACACAAACAATTAAATATTGAACCGCAAGAATGCCTGGATGCACCGGAGCGTTTGGATTCTCTAAGAAAAATATTCGAACGAAAAATTCGTTATTGGGAATGCCGTTCCATGCCCAATGATCCGTGCGCTATTATATCACCAGCCGATTCCCGGATGCTGCTGGGATCGTTTTTGGAAGAATCTGGTTTGTTTGTTAAGGGAAAGTTTTTTGATTATGAAGAGATGTTTGGCTGTGATAAACGCACATGGCTTACAGCCTTTCAGGATGGTGACTTTGCCGTTTTCAGGTTGACACCGGAAAAATATCATTACAACCATACGCCCGTTGCAGGAAAAATTATCGATTTTTACCAAATCTCAGGTACTTATCACGCCTGTAATCCTAATGCCGTCGTTTCCGTTGTAACACCTTATTCCAAAAACAAGCGCTTCGTTACCATTATTGATACGGATGTAGAAGGCGGGACTAAAGCTGGTTTAGTGGCCATGATTGAAGTAGTAGCGCTAATGATCGGCGATATAGTTCAGTGCTACAGCGAAAAGAAATATGAGAGTCCTATGTCTATTGGAACAGGAATGTTTGTGAATAAGGGTGTTCCTAAAAGTCTTTTTCGTCCCGGGAGTTCTACCGTGGTTCTAATATTTCAAAAAGATAGAGTGCGATTTGCGGATGACATTTCAGCTAACATGTTCAGTCCTTCCGCCGAAAGCATTTTCAGCAGTGGTTTTGGCAAATCGCTGATCGAAACCGATGTTAAGGTCAGATCGTTTATTGCCACTTCCTGTAGTCATTAAGATTATATGAGATTATTTTCAATCATGAGATGGAGGTAATAGTTATGAGGCAGGAAAAAATACAGTTTATCAGGAATGCTCTGGTAAAAAAGATGGAAGAACTCTGGTCGAGCGCGGACAATACAATTTCTAAAATGAAAAATACCGAAGGCAAATTTGCCGATCCCTTTGACCAGGCTGCAATCGAGACGAATAAGTTTGTTGAATTGGCCTGCAGGGATAGAGAAAGAGAATTAATCCTCGACATCAAGGAAACGATTATGCGTATTGACAGGGGCTTGTTCGGTATTTGCGACCATTGCGGCAGGGTCATCCATGAAAAAAGACTGTTAATTGAACCGATGAGCAAATTGTGCGTCGAATGCCAGGAGGAACGCGAGATTTATAATAAACAAAAAAGCAGACGATTAGCTGTAAGGAGTATATCCTATAATCATGTACAGTGAAATTTTTACATTGGCTCTTGCAGGAGCGATAGCCGTTTTATTCTCATGGGCTTTTAGGACGCTGCCCAAAGAAAATTGGCAAGTTCTTGCCTGTCTGCCTATGCGCAAGGGGCTTGACGGAATTTGGCAAGGCATTAATTTAACTTATTACGGATTTTTTAATGCTTTTGCCTATCTGTTTGCGGTTGTCATGTTTCTGATCATGATGAGTTCGCAAAACATTAAGATTGCAGGCACCATATCCCTTATTATACCATTTTTAGCGATCTGCATGCTGGCTTCCCGCCTGATTGCCCGCCTGGTGGAAAAAAAACGCCACACGTTTTCTGTGGGCGGCGCTTCCTTTGCTGGTATCCTGATTGCACCATGGATCATTTGGCTGGTCAATATAACATTAGGCGAGACGCTTGCGTTTCATTTACCGGTTTTGGAAACACTGGCGGCAATATGTATTGCTTATGCCTTCGGCGAAGGAACGGGGCGGCTTGCCTGTATCAGTTTTGGCTGCTGTTACGGGAAACCTATATCCGCATGTCATCCGTTAATTAAAAGAATCTTTCGTAAGTGGAATTTTGTGTTTTGGGGGAAGACGAAAAAAATTGCTTATGCCCAGCAACTCGAAGGTCAAGCGGTTATTCCCATTCAAGCACTCACAGCTGTTGTTTACACTGGAACAGGTCTTTTAAGCTTCTACCTTTTCCTGAAAGGTTTTTCAAGCGCAGCTTTAATAATCACTCTTATTGTGACGCAGGGCTGGCGTTTTGCTTCAGAATTTCTGCGAGCCGATTATCGGGGGCATGGTTTCATTTCCGCTTACCAGATCATGACATTGATTGCAATTTGTTATACCCTCGCGATAGTTACACTTATCAAAGAACCGGATTACGGTTCTCCGAATCTGTTAAACGGTGTCATTTCACTCTGGAATCCCGGTATAATAGTTTTTCTGATGGTTTTATGGGGAGTTGCCTTTGTCTATACAGGTAAGAGTAGCGTAACCTGCTCTTCAATAAATATCCAAATCGTAGAGAAGAATATTTAGCTTCCATGCCAAGACAGACAAAATTATTCATATTATTAAAGCAGCCATATTTTATTTTTATTTATCGTTTTGTCATCAAATTGTAACATTAAACATATATAATACTTTTAAAATAAAATCAGGAGGAACAGAAAATGATCAATATTGTTAAGAAAATAATTTTCGGCATGGCTTTAGTAACTTTTATGAGTGGCCTTGCTGCTGCCGCCGATTCCATAGTAATTAAAGGATCGACAACCGTTTTACCCATTGCGCAGGCTGTGCTCGAAGCCTATATGAAAGAAAATAAAGGCGTCCAGATATCTTTATCTGGCGGAGGTTCCGGTGAGGGAATCAAAGCATTAATAGATCAATCCACGGATATAGCCGATTCCTCCAGAGAGATTAAAAAAGAAGAAATCGAATTGGCCGAATCCAAGGGGGTCAAACCCGTTACCCATGTTATAGCCTATGATGCAATTATGCCGGTAGTAAATCCGAAAAATAATGTTCAAGGTTTATCAATCGATCAGTTAAGCCAGATATATCAGGGGAAAATTACAAACTGGAAAGAAGTAGGCGGCGCTGATTTAAAAATAGTCGTTATCTCCAGAGATTCTTCCTCCGGCACATTCGATTCATGGGATAACTTTGTTATGAAGAAAGCCAGAGTTGCTCCGACCGCACAGATGCTGGCATCCAACGGAGCAGTAGTCACAGCGGTTTCTAAAAATAAATATGCTATCGGTTATCTCGGTATGGGTTATGTGAATAGCAGTGTTAAGGGATTGAAAGTAAATGGCGTCATGGCTTCAGCCAAGACTGCATTATCCAAACAATATCCAATGTCCCGGGAGCTTTACATGTACACTAACGGCGAACCTAAAGGTGAAGTTGCCAAATTTATCGCTTTTGTAAAAAGTCCCAAAGGACAGGAAATTGTAAAAAAAGAAGGGTTTGTGCCGCTTACAGCTTCCAAAGAAAGCAAAAAAGCTAAAAAATAATTTTTTAGAAAATTGCTTTAATCAAGCAACCCCGCATTAGCGGGGTTGCTTGATTAAATTTGAGAAACAATGTCTAAGTTACTATGGGTCGCCGGAAGATATTGTTGAAGGATTTAGAAAAATCCGTGATGAAATAAAAAATGGATCGAATGAAAATTTAAATAGAAACAGCGTTTTTCCGGAAAAACCAATATTAAGAGAAATAGAGTTTAAAGACGAAAATAATGAAGAGAAAAACCAGGGAAAATATTATCAAATATATCTTTTTTTCTTTTGCCCTGGTATCGATTATTGTGTTGGGCCTGATTGTTCTTTCTCTTTTCCGCGAAGGAGTGCCGATATTCAAATTAGTTTCCTTAAGTGATTTTATTTTAGGAAAAGATTGGTATCCGACATCCGATCCGCCATCTTTTGGCATTTTCTCCCTGATCGTGGGATCTGTTATTGTTACTTTCCTGGCCATTGCAATTGCCGTTCCTCTGGGAGTTCTTTCAGCGATCTACATCGCGGAAATCGCGCCGGTTTCAATAAAAGAGATACTTAAATCGGTTATTGAGCTTTTAGCCGGAATACCTTCCGTAGTTTTAGGTTTTTTCGGCATGGTTATTGTCGCCCCCTGGATGCAGGAGACTTTTGATTTGCCTACGGGTCTGAACATTATGAATGCCGCTGTGATACTGGCAATTATGGCAATACCGACTATATCCAGCATCTCTGAAGACGCCCTCTACGCCGTTCCCAATGAATTTAAAGAAGCGTCCTATGCTTTGGGCGCGACCAGATTTGAAACCATTGCCAAAGTGATTGTGCCTTCCGCGCTATCGGGTATTTCCACAGCGGTAATACTGGGAGTATCGAGAGCTATTGGTGAAACAATGGTTGTTTTGATGGTTGCGGGCGGAGCGGCGGCAATTCCGGGAAGTATTTTTGATTCGGTTCGGCCAATGCCGGCAAGTATCGCTGCGGAAATGGGAGAGGCGTCTTTTCGCGGTGCCCATTATCATGCTTTGTTCGCCATCGGCATAGTTTTGTTTTTTCTGACACTGGCGTTTAATCTGATTGCCGATTATCTTTCTCATAAGTTTCATCAATCAGGTTCGGCAACGCTTTGATTGGATTGATATATGGATGAATCAATAAGCAGTTCAATGAAGTGGCGATATTTAAAACAGGCACTTTTCTTCGGCATTGTGCGATTATCTTTTTTGATCATTGCTCTTTCTCTGGGCGGGCTTTTATTATATATTATAATTAACGGTATCGGCGTCATCAGTTGGGATTTCATCACCAAAATGCCCACGGATTCCATGACGAAAGGCGGGATTATGCCGGCCATCGTGGGCACTATATATTTAACTGTCGGGGCGATTTGCGTTGGTTTGCCGCTGGGTTTGGCTTCGGCAATCTATTTAACGGAATATGCCGTACAAGGCAGGGCGATCAGAATTATCAAGATAGGCATAAATTGTCTGGCAGGAGTACCCTCAGTTGTTTTCGGACTATTTGGTCTTGGTTTGTTTGTGGTAATGCTGAAATTTGGTTCGAGCATTCTGGCCGGTTCACTAACCCTCGGATTTCTAATTCTGCCGACGATCATAGGTGCTGCCGAGGAAGCGTTGAAATCTGTGCCGCAAACATTCCGCGAGGCATCTCTGGCGCTTGGCGTTTCCAAGTGGCAAACTATTTTCCGAATTGTTTTACCCAACGCCCTACCCGGAATTTTGACAGGCTCTATTCTTGGTGTCGGCCGCGCTGCCGGAGAAACTGCGCCTATTATGTTTACAGCGGCGGCTTTCTTTACCGCAAAATTACCGGGTTCCATTTTTGATGAAGTTATGGCTCTGCCCTATCATATATACGTTCTGGCTACGGCGGGCACTCATATTGAGGAAACCAGACCGATGCAATTTGGGACCGTGCTTGTTCTTATTGCTGTTGTTCTGGGGATCGATCTGTTAGCCATCATTATCCGCAGCCGCATGAGAAGGAATAAAAGGTGGTAAGTATGGATGTGAACATGATAATTAGTCTGCATAATGTAAATTTCTACTATGGCCAGTCGCGCGCTCTGAATGACATCTCCATGGATTTTCCTGAAAAGAAGGTGACCGCACTGATTGGACCATCAGGTTGCGGTAAATCCACATTACTGAGGCTGTTGAATCGGATGAATGATCTTATTATCGGAACAAGGGTAGAAGGGAAAGTCGTTTTTGAAGGCAAAGATATCTATGCCGATCACATTGACCCGGTGGAAATTCGCCGCAAGATTGGTATGGTGTTTCAAAAACCCAATCCTTTCCCGAAAACTATTTATAATAATATCTCTTACGGTCCTAAACTAAACGGATTGGGAAACAGCGATCTTGATACTCTGGTGGAACAAAGCCTAAAACAAGCTGTTTTGTGGGATGAGGTAAAAGATTTATTGAATAAATCGGCAATGACTCTCTCCGGAGGACAGCAGCAGCGGCTTTGCATAGCGCGGGCTCTGGCCATGAAACCGGATGTCTTGTTAATGGACGAGCCGACTTCCGCGCTTGATCCTGTTTCCACGGCGAAAATTGAAGAGTTGATTGAAGAGCTAAAGAAGAGTTATACTATTATTATCGTGACGCATAATATGCAGCAAGCCGCCAGAATTTCCGACGAGACGGCGTTCTTTTATCTGGGGAATCTTGTCGAATATAATAAAACTGATAAAATATTTACCAATCCGGATATAAAGCAAACAGAGGATTATATAACAGGCAGGTTCGGCTGAGAATCCGTTGGAGGAATAATGATGGAAGAAAAAAGACACACCAGTTTGCATTATGAAGTAGAACTGCAGGAAATAAAAAACGGACTTATTTATATTGGCGTGCTTACTGAAAATGCTATTCAGAATGCGATGAAATCCCTTTCGGAAAGAGACTCCGAGATGGCGCATAAGGTAATCAAAGACGATGATGAAATCGATAAACTCGATGCGGAGATGGAAGAACGTTGCATTCGTATTCTGGCGCTGCGTCAGCCGACTGCCATCGATCTGAGGTTTATTACCACGGCGATCAAGGTCACCGGCCATCTGGAAAGAATAGGCGATATGGCGGTAAATATTGCCGAGAAAGCTATCCAGTTAAACGACGAGCCTAAACTCAAACCATACATCGATTTACCCCGCATGACTGACCTTGTTGTAGAGATGGTTAATAATTCGCTGGATAGTTTTATCAGATATGATTTGAATATTGCCGAAAAAGTCCGGCAAACGGAACAAATAACGGATGATCTTAATGAACAAATTTTCCGTGAGCTTTTAACTTTTATGATGGAAGATTCCAAATGCATCCACAGGGCTCTGCTGATAATGCACGTATCTAAAAACCTTGAGCGCATTGCCGATCATGCCAAAGGTATTGCGGATATGGTAACTTATATGGTAACTGGTGAAAATGTTCGACATCAGACCAGAGATATCAGCGCGAAGGAGCCGGCGTGAAGAAGAATATTTTCTACAAAATATTTTTTAGCTATCTTGTCATTATATGTCTGTCATTTTTCCTTTTAGATCTGTTTGTGCGCGATGAAATAAAGAATGTGCTCACTTCCAAAGTTGAAACGGAATTGTTCTCCTATGCTCAGCTTCTTGACCTGAATTCTTCCGTGAAAATTGCTCAACAGCTGAAGCAAATCGCAAAGATATCGAACTCCAGGGTCACTCTGATTGACGCTCGGGGGAAGGTCCTTGCTGATTCGGAAAAAGAATCTTCTCTTATGGAAAATCATTTAAACCGGCCGGAAGTACAGGAAGCCAGGCTTAAGGGTATGGGCAGGTCGGTCAGATTCAGCAGCACTATCGGTATTGATATGCTCTACGTAGCCATTGCCATAAAAGATGGACGGGAAACCACCGGTTATATAAGGTTGGCGCGTTCTCTGCATGATGTGCAAAGCGTTATTGAAACAGTCTATCAATCTTTTTTTCTGGCAATGATCATTGTTGGGATTACAGCACTTGCCATCGCACTGATCTTTTCTTACAGTTTAGCAGCGCCTATTCTGGCGATGGAAAGATTCACTGAAAAACTGCGTCAGGGACATCCGGTTGGGACCATTTTGTTAGAGACGGCGGACGAAACGAAAAAGTTAGCCGATAATATCAATTATCTGGTGGATGAACTGCAAAGCCAGATTCGGATGGCCAATGAAGAGAAGAGCAAATTAATGACAGCATTTACCAGCATGACAGAGGGGATTTTGATTCTCAATGCGGAAGATAAAATCGAATTTGTCAATCAGGCGCTGAGTAATATATTCTCAGAGCAGTACGGAGATATAAACGGTAAAACTCTGATGGAAGCCTTCCGAAACGCTGACCTGCAAAAAGCTTTTCTGGACTTTAAGCAAACGCGAATAAATGTGTTCTGTGAAATTACTCTTGGTAATATAGAACCGGTTATTTTAAGTGTAAGCATCTCTGCCGTTCATGGTTATCCTGAAGAAGAAAAAACGATGATTGTTTTTCACGATGTAACGCGGCTTAAAAAACTCGAACAGATTCGAGTGGATTTTGTAGCCAATGTTACGCATGAAATCAGAACTCCGCTCACAGCAATTATTGGTTATCTGGAAACGATTAAAACAGGCGCAACCGTTAATGATAATGATGCGAAACGATTTATTGATATCAGTTTGAAACAAGCACAGCGCTTGAATCGCCTGCTGGAAGATTTACTGGTCATATCGAAAATCGAACTGGGTGAACTTCAATTCCGTTTTGAAGAAGTTTCTTTGCGTGATGCTTTGGAAGGTGTCATCCCCTTGGTTGAAGCGAAAGCCCGATTAAAAAAGATAAACATACATAACGACGTCCAGGAGAACATGCCATACATTCGCGCTGACAGGGACAGAGTTGCCCAGATACTTGTAAATGTATTAGACAATGCCGTTAAATTTACATCGGAAGCCGGTGATGTTTATATTGAGGCCGGGCAAAAAGATAACAATGCTGTATTGACAATAACCGACACAGGCATCGGTATATCAAAAGAAGAAGTTCAGCGTTTGGGCGAGCGTTTTTATCGGGTCGACCGGTCTCGTTCACGTGATTTGGGCGGCACAGGTTTAGGTTTGTCCATAGTAAAACATCTGATGATAGCTCATGGCGGCAAGATGGAGATCGAAAGCCAGTTGGGTCACGGCACCAAGGTGTCTTTACTTTTCCCGATTCATAAAGTATAACCTATCCAAACTTGCCGATAAATTTGTTAAGGCGCTGCCTCTGACCGCGATACCCGAAAACGTTAGTTGTCTTCCAACTTCTGCCTGATATCGATCCGGCAGAAAAAAAACACAATCAATCTTTTACTTTGTCAATCTTAATCATCTCTCCGCATTGATCATTCCAACTAATTACGGACGTGGCGATAATAAATGTGATTATATCCAACGCTGCCGGTTGTCAGACCATCGGCTGCTATCCTTATCGTGAGGCAGAATTCAAAAAGTCGCGAGCCGTTGAGGGACTAACCGACCCCTCCGCCCGCGTTTACGTTCGCAAGCAACGCAATGATCCTCATTTGATGACCTTTGCCGCGCTTAGAACCAGTGTCATCTCCGGAAAAGTGTTCATTCTTGTCATCAGAATTTAATAAGACCGTTATAACGCGCTAACAAAGTTATTCTATAAACTATCCGAACTTACAATAAGGGTCTTTGATTTATGGAGATATGCAACAGTTGGATTTCTGTGAAATTCAGAAAATTTTAAAGCTAAACAGGAATACTAAATGCGTCAGTTATTTCTTTCAGGAGGCAAGAGCATGAACAATGTAACTTCAGTTAAGGGGAATCAGTTCATAAATGTTGATCCACGTGCCAGTAAATACCTGACGTTTTTTCTGGCCAGCGAGGAATATGGAGTAGAGATACTTAAGGTTCAAGAGATCATTTGCCGGATGCCGATCACACCGGTACCGCTGACGTCGAAGTATATTCGGGGTGTCATCAATCTGCGGGGCAAGATTCATCCTATTATGGACATAAGGGTAAAGTTAGGTATGAAACAAACTGTCATCACCGGCGAAACCTGCATCATAGTCATAAAAACATCCGGCTTAATGATGGGGATTTTAGTGGATAAGGTCTCCGAGGTGATCAAAATGTCTTCAAGGGATATTGAGGATACTCCATCCTTTGGTATGGATGTGAATCCTGAATATCTTTTGGGTGTGGGCAAGACAGGCGGACGAATAAGGCTGCTTCTGGACATCGAAAAGGTGATAACCGCTGCCAGCATCATCAATATGAAAAAGGCCGCAGGCCCGGAAAACAATGAGGTTGAAGTCGAATCAGGGGAATTTAAAAACTCTAATAACAGGCAAGTATCGATTAAGTAAAATATTGAATTGTGTATGAAGGAAACTATTCCAGGAAGGGAAAAATTATGCGTATAGGTTTTAAGATTATATTATTTTGCGTGATTCCAATAGTATTTTGTACAGTCATGGTTTTTTACATCGTTAATTCGCAGCTGAGGTCGACAGCGACAGCAGTAGCAAATCATGTGCTGGAACAGAAGCTTTCAGTAGCAATGGAAAATTTCCAATACGAGATGGAGAGGGATCATGGTCAGATGGAACTGCAAGGCGCTATGCTAATCGATCAAAGTGGTGAGCCACTTGCCAAGAGCTATGAGTCGACGGATCGGATATCGCGCTATGCGTTAGTGGATCGGATATCCCAGCGTTTTTCCAGTACGGCTTCAATATTTGCGCGCGACGGCAACGACTTTAGAAGAATAGTAACTACTGTTAAAAAGGAAGACGGCACAAGGGCTGATGGGACCAAACTTGGGACTGATAGCAAAGCTTACCAAAGTGTAATCAATAGCCGCAGTTATATGGGGGAGGCCAATATTCTCGGTAAATCATATCTTACATATTACAAACCTTTGCAAGATAGCAAAGGGGCAGTGATAGGGATTCTATATGCAGGAATTCCCAGAAACGAAGTAGTTGCGATGATCGACAAAATCTTCGGAACCTCCATTCTTTGGATATCCCTGGCGATGCTGGGCCTGATCGTCTGCATAGCGGCTGTTATCGCAGGGGTGGTTTGGCGGTCATTACGGCCGATGGAAAATATTATCCGGGGAGTACAAGAATTGGGCAGAGGAAACGTTTCCAACCGGTTGAATCTAGATCGCCCCGATGAGATCGGTGTGTTGGCCAAAGCCACTGATCAGTTAGCTAATGATCTTCAAAGATACGTCGTAAAAGGAATGCAACAGATATCGGAAGGCAACATCAATATCGAGACGCCTGTAATAAATGAAAAAGATGAAATCGGTCCGGCTATAAAAGTCATGGTTGAAAACTTGAGTAAGCTGGTCAAAGAAATGAATTTTCTTGCCGAATCGGCAATGGAAGGCGTACTGGATGTCCGTGGCAATGATCAGGAGTTTAAGGGCATTTACAAGGACATAGTTCAGGGCGTCAATAAGACTCTGGATGCGTTGATGGGTCCAATCAAAGAGTCCTCAGATGTTCTGATTGAAGTGGCCAACAAGAATATGACCGCACGTGTCACCGGAGATTACAAGGGCGATCATGCAAGGATCAAAGAATCCCTCAATCTGGCGGTGGAGAATCTGGATAAGGCTCTGCTGCAGGTGGCTATCGGGGCCCAGCAGGTGACTTCGGCAAGCCATCAGGTGAGTATCGGCGGGCAGTCCCTGTCACAAGGGGCAAGTGAGCAGGCGAGTGCTCTGGACGATATTTCCTGCAACCTGCAGGAAATATCGTCGATGACAAAACAAAACGCGATTTACGCCAGTGAAGCAAAGAGGGTGGCTGAAGCTGCCCGGACCAGCGCAGATAAAGGCATAGAGAGCATGAACCGGATGTCATCGGCTATCAGCAAGATCAAGACATCGTCGGATTCCACAGCCAAGATAGTCAAGACCATAGACGAGATCGCTTTCCAGACCAATTTACTGGCACTGAATGCCGCAGTGGAAGCAGCCCGTGCCGGAGATGCCGGCAAAGGATTTGCGGTAGTGGCGGAGGAAGTAAGGAATCTGGCCATGCGTAGCGCGGAGGCGGCCAAGAACACGGCCAATTTAATTGAAGAAGCAGTCAAGAACTCGGAAAACGGAGTGAACATCAATGCCGAGGTATTGAAGAAATTCCGGGAGATTAGCGAGAAGACCAACGAGGTGAGTCATGTAGTGGCAGAGATAGCGGTGGCATCGGAACAGCAGAATCAGGGAATAAGTCAGGTGAACAAGGCCGTAGAACAACTCAACGGGCTTACCCAGAAGGCTGTGGCTAATGCCGAGGAATCGGCAAGCTCGGCGGAGGAGATGTCTTCTCAGTCCAAAGAAATGCTCAGCATGGTGGCCAGCTTCAAGCTTAACGGTTCAGGACATTTAGACCGGGTGCTGCTGACGGGTAAACAATCGAAGAGTTTGTTCATGAGCCCGGTGTACAAAGAAAAGAAAATAAATACCAAATCCGTTATTCAACCCGATCCTCGTATGGTTATCCCTTTTGATGACAAAGATCGAAGCATGTTAAACACTTTTTAAATTTCCAAGGTTTGGATAAAGTCCCTGTCTCTTTCTTAAAATAGAAAGAGACAGGGACAATAAAAAAGATGGGCGTATTCAGAATAAATAATCTTTTGATCCAAATAGCCAAATTATTGAGAAATAAAAAATTAACCCAAACTTATTATCTGCAATACGGCTCGTTTTCCCTAAGAGCCTTTTGCAGCTTTTCGGAGGAAAAATCCGGAGATTGACAGAGTTCAATGATGAGTCGATCTTTTCGGCTGATACGTTCCGCAACTTCAGGGATCTTAGCCGCGATCCCGATCGGAATGGTGAGCATCCCATGACAGTCCACATAGATAAGATCCCCCGGAGATACCGGGAGCCCGAATATTTCGATCGGCGTGCCAAAGTCAAGGATGTGCATGAAGGAGTGAGATACCGTGACAGACTTCGCGAACACCGGTAGCCCCAGCTTTTTGAGACCGGGAACGTCACGTACTGAACCATTGGTAATCACCCCCTCACAGCCGAAGGCCTTGAGAATTGCTCCATGAACATCCCCTATGCAGGCCCCTTTTCCAGAATCTTCGTCCAGTGTTTCGAACACTGCAACTCTCGGAAGCGGCAGCCGTTCGATCGCACTCCACCAGTCGGTGCGATCGATAAACCGCCCCTGAGTCATCGGCGGATCAGATGATCTGACTCGGAAAGTGACGGCGTAGCCGAGTATTCGCTCGTCCGGATTGGTCACAGGGCCGAGACCGGGACGGGTAAACCCCTCGTTGCGTAGCCGGACGTCAAAGCATTCGATGGCGTCTGCGATGGTGCAGATATCGAATCGTCGAATGGCCTCAAATTGTTCCGGACTCAGCATTCGCGTTTGAGAAGCGGTATTATCGTGATTCATATAGCCTCCTTATAGCGTCATATTTCCACAGATCCACCCTTGGGCATGAGTTGAAACTTTAATCTCTTCGGGTCGAATTCCCCGACGCTTGCGGCGGGGTGGTTCATTTCTAAGAAAAAAATAACCATTTTTTCAGCTGGTGTCGACTCAACGCCTCCTCATTAATTGCCCCAAATTAAACATTACCGAAAGCGATGAATAAAAAGGCTCATTGATTCATAATTTTGTACTAAACCGCAATCTTTGTCAATATTGTTGTGGAACTGTTAATATGTCAATAATTTCTCGTGTAGTTTGATGTCGGTTTGGTCTTGTCATAGTGTGGTGATAATAAATCAACTTTGCCCCGACAAGACAATCTGTCCATCTACAAACTGCTTCGGATATAGTCGAAATTCAGTACTATATTTCGACTATATCCTAATTCTGTGGTCTCTCCTTATTGCCAATAGAAGCGAAGACTTGATAAAACCATACTGTCGTTGGCCTGAGGACCATTTGTAGCAGCAGTACCACTATAATTAGTACCACTAAAGTATGTGTTTTTTGTATAGGAATATTGCAAACCTGCCTGCATATTTCCCAATCTGCCCTGGAAAAATTTATACCATGCTCCGATAGTGAACTGATCGATCGAATTGATTTGGCCATTAAATGCTTTGCCTATGGTGGTGCCGGGCAAATCCATTTGAACATCATCTAAACTACTGCCATAACCATAAGCTTTACCACCGGAAGCCAGGTCTCTACGTTCAGCGTTTTCCCAGCCGTAATAACCATAGACGGTCAGGGAACTCGTGGGAGTCCAGTTTACGCCGGCAAGCAGCTGTATCTCTCGAATAGGAGTAATGTCGCCGTTCGCATATTGAGCGACGTCAGGCAATTGACCGGAACCATAACGCCCGATGCCTTCACCATACATACCACTGGCCTGCAGATTCAATTGTTTCGAAATCAGCGGAAGAATAACGCCGCCGCCTATGGCAGTGGTTGTAGTCTCATTACCATTTACGTTGCCGCTCGCGTCTTGCAAAGTTGACTTGAAGGTGCGTGTCAAGTCAAAGACTTCAAAATGTCCCCAACCGGGATCGTATGCCGCCTTTATGACCAAATCAGGGTAGGTGTTCGCGGACACATTGACGCCGGTGAGACTGCCTCCGCCGGGTTGACTAAGCGACGAATTGGTTCCCACCGTGTTTGGTGCGGTTGCGGCAACGGTTTGGGGAGATTCGATTGAAGCCGCCAGCCAAAATGTCTTGTTCCAGTCTTTTACGAGGCGTAACTGGGGTTGCCGCGCCCAGGAAAATCCGGGTACGTACTGGGCGTCAATCGTCAGTGGAATATCTTCTTGACGCGGGGTGATGCCATGATTATTCATCGTAACCAGCGACCATGTTTGGCCGCCTAATAAATGCAGGCCGAAGTTATCCCAATCAATTGTTGAGTACAGATGACGAATCCGGGGGTTATAGGAGTTACTTTCACTGGAATTGGCAGTAGAGGCCGCGCCTAAAAAGTCCATCTCATAGAATCCGGCCAGGTGGATCGTGGGGCTGTAATCACCCTGTGCCAGGATGGAAAATCTGGACTGACGCGCGCTGAATCTTGTTTCGTCCTGGTAATAACCTGTTTGATTCGACAGTGGAATTGATTGAAACTTCGACGAAATGTCGGAATTTTCATTTCTGGAGCGGTAAACACCTTCCGCCGCCAGGAAACCGCCCAATTTGACGTTGACCCCCATCATTTTCAGGGCTATGCCCGTATCCGTAGTTGCCGTCGGTTGACTGTTTGCCGGTGCTGGATCTGCTGCCTTATCGGTTGCCGGCTGGGTATCTGCCGCCATAACCGGTGTTGCCAGCAGCAGAAATACTGCAAGTAAAGCTAGTGTTTTCTTCATTCCTTTCCTCCTTGGTTGATAAACTATTTTGATTTATCAACCTACTACACTACGATTATTACAGTAATGTTACAGTCTCGTGAAATATTGAGAAATTTTCAGTTAAGAGATTAGCTCATGATAGTTGACTGTATTCAGCAAAATGTAGACCTCCGCCAATGTGCAGAATTTCAAACGCTAATCATTATTAACTGTTATCCACCATCAGTAGATAATAAAAATATTTTACGTTCTTATTACAAGTTGTTTATTTTTATATTTTATCCCTCATCATTACTATCAGGTTAATAGTCCTTTATGACTTCTGTTTCCTTTCCGATGAAGCAAGCTCATAATAGCTGCAAGTTATTTCAGCATGCCGATCTGGAAATCGACGTTGAGGTGATACGCCTGCCAATCGTATTTTGCGCTTGCCGCAGCAATCTGTGCCGACGTCAGGTTCAGCTGAGCCTGACTCAATTCAATGATGGAGCTTAGACCGAGGGTGTAACGGCTTTGGGCAAGGTCGAGCGAAGACTGCGCCTGGCTGAGCATCTGTTCAGTAAGGGCCAACCGGTCATAAGCTGTTTTTCCATTCAGATAGGCAATGCGGACATCACGGCTGACCTGGAACTCCAGATCGTCAACCTGTTTCATGGCAGCCTGTGACTTAAGCCTTGCCTCGGTTTCACGGGCTTTGAATAGACCACCGTTGAAAATCGGGATATTGATATTTATGCCGATGGCGCCATAGTGGTCCGGTACCTCTTGCTCACCGGCCGGTACAAAACCTGTAGTTCCCATGATCCCGATATTCGCGTAGTGGAGCGCGTGCTCGG
>Ga0074045_10000179_pt1 | contig 58863 bp, 51 predicted proteins | sample BogForMeECP23OM2_FD_94442 | JGI IMG/M metagenome (GOLD analysis project Ga0074045, IMG submission 94442) | Bog forest soil microbial communities from Calvert Island, British Columbia, Canada - Bog Forest MetaG ECP23OM2 | ecosystem: Environmental > Terrestrial > Soil > Wetlands ... | reverse complement strand
GAGAAGGAGCTGGGGGCCGGCCCGCCAGGCGCGGCGTTCAAGGCCGGCCCGGGCGGGCTCGCCGACATCGAGTTCCTCGTCCAGACCCTCCAGCTGTGCAGGGGCTGGTCGAACCCGGAACTGCGGGCGACGGGGACGCGGGCCGCGCTGCGGGCCCTCGCGGCCGCCGGCCTTATTCATGGCGGCGATTCGGCGCCCCTCGGCCAGAACTATGAGTTCCTGCGCCGGATAGAGACGGCGCTCCGCCTCGACGCGAACCGCTCGGTGAGTGTCCTTCCGCCGGATGCCGATGACCGCGAGGCGCTTGCGCGATGGCTGGGCTTCGCGAGCGAGGGCCACTTCATGGCCGAGCACCTTCGCCGCCTGGAGGAGACTAGGCGGATCTACGACAAAACACCCTCCCTTCTTGAATTCCTCACCCCGGCGTGAGACAGTAAGCGCAATTGGATCGCCTATTATCGAACCTTATGACAATCAACGCATGATCTTCCGTCCCGACTTTTTTCGCAGGTTGCTGGCGCCTTGGATTCTGGCCGTCGCGTCGGCTGCCGGCCTCCCGGCAGCCGACCTGCATTTCACGACGCCTCCGACGCTTTCGACGGAAGCCCAGGCCTTGGTGACGCTCCTGGAGAACGCCCATTACAACCGCGGCGCCGTCCACAGCGACGATTTCAGGGAGGTCGTGCCGGAGTACATGAAGGCGCTCGACAACCAGCATCTCTTCTTCCTCGACCTCGACGAGGCCTCGTTTGCGAAGCGCTATGGCGGCAACGTCTACTACAACGTCGACTACCTCGGCAAGATAGACGCGGCGTATGACATCTTCTACGTCTACGACGACCGCGTCACCTCGAGGATCGGCTGGGTCTTCGCCGAGCTGAAGAAGGACTTCGACTTCACGTCCAGCGACACGTACCGCGTGGACCGCTCCAAGTCACCGTGGCCCGCGAGCGCCGTTGAGTCCGACGAGCTCTGGCGCAAGCGCCTCAAGTTCGAGCTGCTGGAGGAGCTGCTCAACAACAAGACGCTCGATCAGGCCCGCGAGGTGGTGCGCAAGCGCTATGAGCGCATGCTCAAGAGCGTCGGCGAGACGGAGGGCAGCGAGCTCGCGGAGCTCTTCCTGACCACGATAGCGAGCCTGTATGACCCGCACTCGACCTATTTCTCGGCGGAGACCTACGAGGACTTCGGGATCCAGATGAAGCTCGAGCTCGTCGGCATCGGCGCGATACTCGGCACCGAGGACGACACCTGCGTCGTCAGGGAGATCGTCCCGGGCGGCCCGGCCGATCTCAACCGCCAGCTCAAGCCCAACGACAAGATCATCGCCGTCGCCCAGGCCGGCGGCGAGCCGGTCGAGATCATCGGCATGAAGCTGCGCAAGATCGTGGACCTGATCCGCGGCTCCAAGGGCTCCCAGGTGCGCCTTATCGTCCAGCCGGCCAACGCGACGGATTCGTCGGTGCGCAAGGAAATCACCATCACCCGCGAGGTCGTGAAGCTCAACTCGGCGCGCGCCCGCGCGGCCGTCTTCCAGGTGCCCGGCGACGGCGGAACGAGCCTGCCGATCGGCGTCGTAACGCTTCCGGCGTTCTACGGGGCCGGCGACGAGGGCAACACGGACAGCGACAACTCGAGCGCGAGCGAGGACGTCGCCAAGCTGATCGGCCAGCTCAAGCAGGCTGGCATGAAGGGCCTCGTCCTCGACCTCCGCCACAACGGGGGCGGCTTTCTCAGCGAGGCGATCGAGCTGGCGGGGCTGTTCATCCACAAGGGGCCGGTCGTCCAGGTGAAGGACTACGAGGGCGACATCCAGGTCGACAGCGACCGGGCGGAGAACCTGACCTACGACGGCCCCATGGCGGTCCTCGTCGACCGCTTCAGCGCCTCGGCCTCAGAGATCGTGGCCGGCGCCCTCCAGGACTACGGCAGGGCGGTCGTGATCGGCGATAATTCCACGCACGGCAAGGGCAGCGTCCAGACGGTCGTCGAGATGAGGAGGTTCGCCCCCCAGCTGGCGACGTCACCCGTGAAGACGGGCGCCGCCAAGATCACGATCCAGAAGTTCTACCTGCCGGACGGATCGTCCACGCAGCTCCGCGGCGTGGTCTCCGACATCGTCCTGCCCTCGGTGGACGAGTTCCTCCCGATCGGGGAGTCCGACCTTCCCCACGCCCTGGTCTGGGACAAGATCAGGACGAGCTCCTTCCGCGGCGGGCCCATCGACCACAGGGTCCTCGCCCGCCTGCAGCTGCTGAGCACGCAGCGCCAGCAGAGCCTCCCCGAGTTCGCGTTCGTGCGCAAGTACGTCGACTGGTTCAAGGACCGCCAGGCCCAGAAGCTGGTCTCGCTCAACCTGGAGGAGCGCCGCAAGCAGAAGGAGGCGGACGACGCGTTCCGCAAGGACGGCAAGCTCAGGCGCGAGGAGCTTGCGAAGGACGACTACCCGTACAAGGAGTTCAGGCTGGGCCCCGCCCTTCCCCCGAGAATCGTCGCGCCAAAGGCGGACGCGGCCAAGGCCGGCCCGGCGAAGGACGGAATCGATTCCGAGTTCGACGACACGGACGACGACGTGAGCGCCGACGCCTACGGAAAGGTCGACGTTTCCCTGCGCGAGGCCCTCCGGGTCGTGAACGACGCGATAGACCTGGGCCGGGACCACGAGTACTGGGCGAGCGACCACGCCCCGCTCACGGTGGCGGGAAAGGGCTGAGCCGGCCCGCTCACTTCCAGGCCAGGACGAACCGGTCGCGGCCGGCAAGGTCGGAGAACGCCTCGCTCCTGGCGAAGCCGGCCCGCTTGATCGTGGCTTCGAGCCGGGCGCGGTGGCCGACGCCGGTTTCCAGGGCAAGCATCCCCCCGGGGGCGACGGCCGCGGAAGCCCCCGCGACAATCCTCTCGATGTCGGCGAATCCGCCGTCCGCGGCCGTCAGCGCCATCGCGGGCTCGTGGTCGCGCACCTCGGGGGCCGCCGCCGCGGTCTCCTCGGGCGAAAGGTAGGGCGGGTTGGATACGACCAGGTCGTAGCTGTCCCCCGCCGGAAGCCGCTCGAACCAGTCCGACTCCACGAAGGTCACCCGCGCCTCCAGCCCGTTCGCCTGCGCGTTCTCCGCCGCCAGTAGGAGGGCCTCCGGGCTCGCGTCGACCGCGGTGACCCGCGCCCCGGGAAACGCCCGCGCAAGGGCAAGGGCGATCGCGCCGCCGCCAGTGCCAAGGTCCAGGATGCTCGACGGGGGCGCGGCGCACCTGGACGCGGCGATCTCCACGAGAAGCTCGGTCTCCGGGCGCGGGATGAGCGCGCGCCGGTCCGTCGTGAGCCTGAGCCCGCAGAAGTCCGTGAACCCGAGGATGTGCTGCACGGGCTCGCGCCGGCCGCGCCTGCGGACAAGCTCGCGCACCGCCCCGAGCTCGGTCTCGCTGACGGGGCGCTCGAACTCGATGTAGAGGCGCATCCGGGCAAGCCCGAGCACGTGGCCCACGATCAGCTCGGCGTTCAATCTGGGCGACTCGATGCCCCTGGAGGCGAAGAAGGCGGAGGTCTTCTTGATGACCTCGATCACGGTCAGCATGTGCGGTCGACCCGGGTCCCCCCCGCTCGGGCGTCAGCCGAGCTCGGCGGACGGCCTTGCGAACTCGAAGGAGCGGCCCTCAAGCGCGGCGAGCCGCTCCCGCCGGTGGGCCTCCTGCAGGGCGTCGATCAGCGGGCCGATCGCGCCCTCCATGACCTGCGAGAGCCCGTGGAGCGTGAACCCGATCCGGTGGTCGGTCAGCCGGTTCTGGGGGAAGTTGTACGTGCGTATGCGCTCGCTCCTGTCCCCGGAGCCGATCTGGGTGCGGCGCTCCGCGGCATACTTCGCCTTCTCCTCGTCCTCCTTGAGCTTGAGCAGGCGGGAGCGAAGGACCGTCATCGCCCTCGCCTTGTTCTTGAGCTGCGAGCGCTCGTCGGAGCATTGGACGATGAGGCCCGTGGGCTTGTGGAGGATCTGGACCGCCGAGTCGGTGGTGTTGACCCCCTGCCCCCCGGGGCCGCTCGCGCGGCACACGGTGATCTCCAGCTCCTCCGGCCGGACCTGGATGTCGACCTCCTCGGCCTCCGGCAGCACCGCGACCGTCACGGTCGACGTGTGGATCCGCCCGTTGGCCTCCGTAACCGGCACGCGCTGGACCCTGTGGACGCCGCTCTCCCACTTGAGCCGCCTGTACACGTCCGTCCCCGCGATCAGGAAGACGACCTCCTTGAGCCCCCCCCGCTCGGACGGGCTGCTGCTCATGGGCTCGACCCTCCATCCCTGGGAGTCGGCGTACTTCTGGTAGCAGCGCGCCAGCTCGGCCGCGAAGAGCGCCGCCTCCTCTCCGCCGGTCCCCGCCCGGATCTCCATCACGGTGTTCCGGGAGTCGGAAGCCTCCGGCGGCATCATCGCGAGGAGCACGGCGTCGCGGAGCTCGGCGGCGCGCCGCTCGAGCGCCGCGATCTCGGCGGTCGCGAGCTCGCGCAGGTCCGCACCCCCGGACGCCTCCCTGGCGAGCAGGTTGGCGTCCCCGAGCTCGCGCTCCACCTGGGCGTGCGCGCGGTGGTCGTCCACGAGCCTTCGCAGCTTCTGCTGCTCCCGGGTGACCTCGGCCGCGCGCCGGGTGTTCGCGTAGAAGGAGGGCTCCGCCATCTGCGCATCGAGCTCCTCGAGGCGCCTTTGGAAGGGTGAGATATCTGGAAGGGCGTCCATGCCTGACCTATTTGCGAATTGCGCGGGCCGCGACCGGAGGCCTAGCATGCCGCCTCACGCACCGCATGGCCGCGACGCTCTTCACACAGAACATTATCGCCTGCATCTGGGATTTCGACAAGACCTTAATCCCGGACTACATGCAGTCCCCGCTCTTCCGCCGCTATGGCGTCGACGAGTCGTCGTTCTGGACCGAGACCAACGCGCTCGTCGAGAACTACCGCAGGCGCGGCTACACCCTCGCCTCGGAGATAAGCTACCTGAACCACCTGCTCACCTACGCGCTGGCCGGGCGCATGCGCGGGCTGAACAACGAGATCCTGTTCAAGTGCGGCTCCGAGATCCGCTTCTACCCGGGCCTTCCGGAGTTCTTCGCCGCGTCCAAGGCCTGGGTGGCGGACAGGCCCGAGTACCGCAGGCACGACATCCGGCTGGAGCACTACATCGTGAGCACGGGCCTGGCGAAGATGATCCACGGCAGCGCGATCGCCCCCCACGTCGACGGGATCTGGGGGTGCGAGTTCATCGAGAACCCGCTCCAGCCGGGCTTCCTGCAGCAAAAGGAGCTCGAGCTGAACGCGCAGGCCGAGATCGCCCAGATCGGGATGGTCATCGACAACACGACCAAGACCCGCGCTCTCTTCGAGATCAACAAGGGGACGAACAGGAACCCCGCCATCGACGTGAATTCAAGGGTCGCGGCCGAGGACCGCCGGATCCCGTTCCTGAACATGATCTACGTGGCCGACGGCCCGAGCGACGTGCCGTGCTTCTCCGTCGTCAAGGGCAACGGCGGAAGGGCGTACGGCGTGTACAACCCGGCCAAGCAGTCGGAGTTCGAGCAGAACGACCGCCTGCGCCAGGTCGGCCGCATCGACCACTACGGGCCGGCCGACTACACCGCGGCTAGCAGCACGACCAAGTGGATGCACCTTCAGGTCCACGAGATCTGCGACCGGATCGTGAGGGACCGCGAGGCCGCGGTGGCCCAGAGGACGGCCCGGCCGCCGCGCCATCTCTCCTCGGCCCCGAAGGAGGAGGCCGCGCGCAAGCCGAACAAGGCGCCGGAGCAGTCCGCCTTCCTCGAGTGATCCCGGCGGGCGGCCCCCGCCCTCACCGGGTCGCCGGCTGCTGGCTCCTCTCGAATTCGGCCGCGAGGTTCGCGGCGCGGGTGGCGTAGTCGACGACCGCGGCGCCCGGATGCTTCTCAATGGCGGCGCCGATCCCGCCGTTCCAGGCGAGCGCGATCCGGAACGCCGACACCTCGACGCCGCGGCGCTCGAGCTCGCTCCTCAGCCAGTCGTAGTGGCGCACGGCCACGGCGTCCGACGACTGGCGGTCGAGCGCCTGGCTGAATGGCGCCTGGGTGTACATCTTCCACGTCTGCTCGCGGAACTGGTAGGGGCCGAGCTCGCCGAGCTGCCCCGGAGCAGGGGAGTTGCGCGGGTTCTCCAGTTGGTGGATGGCCTCAAGCGTGGCCCAGCGCTCGGAGGCGGGGCCCGGCGCGGCAAGAAGGAGAGACGAAAGAACGAAGGCGGCCGCCAGGCGGGCAGGGAGCGGCGCACCTAGGAGTGCGAATCTATTGGTCTTTGTCTTCACGCCCGCCGCAGACCGGGCCCCCTGCGGGGAGTTCAGCGGGGCGCCGAAGTATTTCCGACATATAGGCGGAACACTTCCCGTAATGCACAATGCACGACCCTGCGGGCGGCGCCGGGGCCGGATTCAACGCGTTTTCAGTCAACAAATTCCTCGATGAGGCGCGCCACGAGCGACGTCCATCCCGTCTGGTGGTTGGCTCCCAGACCCTGGCCGGTGTCCCCGTGGAAATATTCGTGGAACCAGACGAGTTCTCGCCAATGGCTGTCATCTGCGAACCTGGGGTCGCCGGCAAGGGCGGGCCGCCGGCCCTTTGCGTCGGGCGCGAAGAGCGAAATCAGCCGCCTCGCCAGCTCGCGGGCGATCTGGTCAAGGTTCATCCTTCGCCCGCTTCCGGTAGGGAACTCCATCGTCAGGCCGTCCCCGTAGAAAAGGTGGTAGCGCTGCAGCGCCTCGATCAGGAGGTAGTTCAGGGGGAACCACACGGGCCCCCGCCAGTTCGAGTTGCCGCCGAAGAGCCACGTGCGCGACTCGCCCGGTTCATAGTCGACCCTGTAGGCGCCGCCCCGGATGTTCACCGCGAACGGATGGTCGCGGTAGGCGCGCGAGAGGGAGCGCACCCCGTATGGCGACAGGAACTCCGACTCGTCGAAGACGTAGCGGAGCACGCGCTCGAGGCGCTCGCGCGTCGGGATCGCGAGGAGCCTGCGGCCCGGGTCGAACTCGCCCCGCGTCATGTACGAGATGTGCCCTGCCAGGTCCCTGCGGTTCTCGAGGAACCACCGGGTGCGCTTGGCGAAGCCCGGCAGCCTGTCCAGCCTGCCCTCCTCGATGAACTCGACGGCGAAGAGGGGGATTACGCCCACGATCGACCTGAGCCTGAGCGGCAGCGATCCGCCGTCGACGAGAATCTGGTCGTAGTAGAACCCGTCCTCCTCGTGCCAGAGCCCCGTGCCCCCCAGCCGGTTCATCGCGTCCGCGATGGCGACGAAGTGCTCGAAGAACTTCGAGGCGATGTCCTCGTAAGAGGGGTCGCCCTCCGCGAGCTCGAGCGCCATGGCGAGCATCGTGCTGCAGTAGAACGCCATCCATGCCGTGCCGTCGGCCTGCTCAAGCTGCCCGCCCCCGGGCAGCGGCTTCGAGCGGTCGAAGACGCCCACGTTGTCCAGCCCGAGGAAGCCGCCGCTGAAGACGTGGCGGCCGCTGACGTCCTTGCGGTTCACCCACCACGTGAAGTTGAGGAGCAGCTTCTGGAAGACCCTCGCGAGGAACGCCCTGTCGCGCGATCCCCGCGGCCCGGTGATCTTGTAGACGCGCCAGCAGGCCCAGGCATGCACGGGCGGGTTGACGTCCGAGAAGTTCCACTCGTACGCGGGAATCTGCCCGTTCGGGTGCATGTACCACTCGCGCAGCACGAGGTTGAGCTGCTCCTTGGCGAACGCCGGGTCGAGGCGCGCCATGGGCAGCATGTGGAAGGCGAGGTCCCACGCCGCGAACCAGGGGTACTCCCACTTGTCAGGCATCGAAATCACGTCGCGCGAGAACACCTGGGGCCAGTCGCTGTTGCGCCCGGTGAGCCGCTCGGCGGGAGGCGGCGGCTGGCCGGAATCGCCCGCGAGCCAGTCCTCGACGACGTAGTGGTAGAACTGCTTCGACCAGAGGAGCCCCGCGTTGGCCTGGCGCGCGACCAGGCGGGCGCCGGGGTCGGACGGGCCTGGCAGCGCCGCGTAGAACTCGTCGGCCTCGCGCCTCCTCGACGCGAGCGTCCGCTCGAACGCCTCGCCGAACGGCTCGGCGGGCGCGGGCTCCCCCGCCCTGAGCCTGAGCCGCACGACCCGCTCCTCGCCCGGGCCGAGATCGAGGGCGAAGTGGGCGGAGCACTTCGTGCCCTTCCGCTGCGGGTTGACCGCGCTCTTCCGCCCGCCTACCACGAAGTCGCCGATCGAGTCCTTGACGTAGGGCGACGGGTTCTCGGCACCGAAAAGGAGGGCCGCGTTGCTCTCGTTCTCGGTGAAGAGCAGCGGGGCGGCGCCGGCGGCGCCCTGCTCGACATCGAGCCACATCCGGCCGAGCGTCTCGTGGTCGCACTGGACGCGTGTGCCGGAAACGGCGCGCATCCTCGGCTTGAGGCCGCAGCCCTCGTGCCGGCACCCCCAGGACCAGGTGTTGCGGAACCAGAGAGTCGGAAGGAGGTGGAGCGGGGCCCGCTCCGGGCCGCGGTTGGCCGCGGTTATGCGGATGCAGATGTCGTCCGGGCCCTCCTTCGCGTATTCGGCGATCACGTCGAAGTAGCGCCCCCCGTCGAAGGCTCCGGCCTCGCACAGCTCGAACTCGGGGTCGTCGCGCGTCCTTGAGGCCGCCTCCGCCCGCAGCCGCTCATAGGGGAACGCGCCCTGCGGATACTTGTAGAGCGCCCGCATCCATGAATGGGTGGGCGTCGAATCCGTGTAGAAATGGCACTCCTTGACGTCCTCGCCGTGGTTGCCCTCGGCGTTCGTGAGCCCGAACAGCCTCTCCTTCAGGATCGGGTCCCTGCCGTTCCACAGCGCGAGGGCGAAGCACAGGCGGCACTCGCGGTCGGTGATGCCCAGGAGCCCGTCCTCGCCCCAGCGGTAGGCGCGGCTGCGCGCCTGCTCGTGCGTGAAGTAGCGCCAGCTCTCGCCGTCCGAGGAGTAGTCCTCTCGCACGGTGCCCCACTGCCTCTCCGAGAGATAGGGGCCCCAGCGCTTCCAGTTCCTCGCGCGCAGGCCGTCCTCGGCCAGGCGGGCCTGCTCGGCGTTTGGGGGTGTTTGACTGGGCATGGCCTCGGCTTAGTGCGCCCCCACAAGCTGGCCAAAGCCGCCGCGCCCGTCGCGAAAAAAATCGCGCCTCCGGCCAACCGCCCCGCCGGGCGCCGCGCTCAGAGGAGCCTCCGGATGGCGTCGACCCCGGCCTTGCTCGCCACCGCGTAGTCGTAGCTGCGGTCCGACCAGGCGGCGGCGGCCCCCTCGGCCTCGGAAATGAACGAGGCCCCCCTTTCCGCGGAGTCGCCCGGCGGCCCGTCCCGGCGCGCCACGTAGAAGTGGAAGAGGGTCCCGTCGCGCGAGAAGCACACCTCGATGACGTCGCGCCCGGCGAAACTGAGCGTCCTGCATCCCGTGTCCCTGAGCCTGTCGAAGTCTATCTGGCCCGGACCCGGCATCCGCGCCCCCTTGGCCTCCAGAGCCGCGACCAGCGCCCCGGCGGGTTCGCCCCTGCCCCCGTGCCTCGCGTATGTCATGTCGCTGATCGCGAACGCCGCAAGGGGGGCGCCGCCGGCATCCGGCCGCGCCGGGGTCTTCATCGAGAACACGACGAAGGCAAGGGCGGCGGCGGCGGCCACGCCCGAGGCCCACGCCCAGCCCCGCCCAAGGCCCCTCTGCTGGCCGCTGGCGCGCGCCCCGGCGAGAATCGCCTCCCGCAGGCCGGCCGGCGGCTCGACCCGCCTGAGCTTGCCCGCCACCGCCGCGTCGTAGGCCCTCGAGCGGGCGAACCACGCCCCGAGCGCGGGGTCGGCGCCCGCCATGCGCAGGGCGTCGCCGAACGCCGGCAGCTGCGCGTCTCTCCCGCTCGGGCGGTACGCGCAGAGGATGAACTTGGCCTCGTCGATTGTCATGAAGCGCGCTCTCCTCCGGCGCCGGGGAACGGAAGCACCTTGGCGCCCGGCGTGTCCGCGCTCACGAATGCCGCCCGCAGCTGGGCCTTTCCGCGGGACAGCCGCGACATCACCGTGCCTATGGGCACGTCGAGCGCATCGGCGATCTCCTGGTAGGACATCTCCTCGAGGTAGAACAGCGTCAGCGGGGCGCGGAAGGGCTCCTCGACCGACTGCAGCGCGGACATTACCGCCGCCGAGTCTATGCGCGACACCCGGTCCGCGTCTTGCGCGACCGGCTCGTTCTCGCCTGGGGGCAGGTCCTCGAGCGACGTGGATCGGGCGTCGCGGCGGCGCCCCCGCAGGAATTCCCGGTAGAGGGTCGTGAAGAGCCACGACTTGGCCTTCGAGAGCTCCCGGATCCCGTGGCCCTTTGTCGCCCAGATGAAGAAGGTCTGCTGGACCAGGTCGCCGGCGTCGGGGCCGTTGCGCGCGAGGCTCATGGCAAAGCGGTAGAGGGGCGCATAGTGCGCGTCCACCAGCTGCGTGAAGGCCTCGCTCGTCATTGGTCTACTGGGTCTCGGAGTCCCGTGCGCGTGTTTTATTCCATTTTCGCTGGAAAATTGAAAGCATTCGCTATGGACGCCGTGACCGCCCTTCGACTCCACCTGCCCCCCAACCTGGCGGCGGCGGCGGCGAGGGACGCCGTCGCCATAAGGGTCGAGCTGGAAACGGGAACCGAGCCCGATCCCGGGCTGATCCCCGCCCTTGCGCTGCTCCAGCGCTGGTGCGCGACTCCGAGGCCGCCCCCCTTCATCCAGCTCAGCCGCCGCCAGCTGCGCGACCTCGCGGACGCGGCGCAGGGCCGGTCGATCTTCGTTGAGAACGCGCGCGCGGTGGCGTGGAGCCACGACGATCTCCTGGAAGCGCCGGAGACCGCAGCCCCCGCTGCGCCGCCTCCCGCGGCGCCCGCCCGCCGCGCGCAGAATCCCGCCGCGCGGGAGCCCCTTGTCGTCGACGGCTCCGAGCACTACCTCGCGATCAGCCTGCCCTCGCGCGAGGACCCGCGCCACGGCGCGGCGCTTGAGCTGCTCAGGGCCGCAGGATTCGTCCTCGAGACGTCGAACAGGAAATGGTGGCTGCGCGACCGCCACAAGACCCTGTCCTTCATAGCGATGCACGGCGACCGCCTGCGGCGGGACCTCGGGGCCGAGTTCACGCCTAACTTCACCGCGAGGACGGCGCACCTTGCGGCGGCGGAGGTAGCGTGCGATGTGGCGCCGTCGGGCGACGGCTGGGACGTTTCCCTCGGCCTTCGCGGTGCCGGAGCCAGCGAAGGGGCGATCCGCGACGCGATAGCGGCCGGGCGCGCCTACGCCGAATCGGAAGGACGGATAATCCTGATTGATCCCGAGCGCGTGCGCGGGCTCGCGGAGGCGCAGCGGGCCCTCGCCGGAGGCGGGCCGGACGGCGCGTTCGCGCGCCGGACCCATCATGTCGGCGCGGCGCGGGCGGCCGACGTCGAGGAGGTGGTCGAGCGGCTTTCGCCCGGGTTCCGGCCCCCGGACGAGTGGCGCGCGCGCACGGCGGCGCTGCGCAGCCTCTCCCGGCTCGAGCCGGCGCCGATGCCGCCCGACCTGGAGGCGGTCCTGCGCCCCTACCAGCGCCTCGGCGCAGCGTGGCTCTGGCACCTCCATCGCAACGGCCTCGGCGGCGTATTAGCCGACGAGATGGGCCTCGGCAAGACCCTGCAGGCCCTCGCGCTCCTGTGCGCGGCGACGGCCGGCGCAGGCCCGGGCCTCGTCGTCTGCCCGGCCTCGCTCGTCGAGAACTGGCGGCGCGAGGCAGCGCGCTTCGCGCCAGGCCTGAGGGTCTTCGCGCACCGCGGCGACTGCCGGCTGGGGGGGCCGGGCGACTTTGCGAACTGGGACGTCGTCGTCACCTCCTACGGGACCCTTGCGCGCGACCGCGACCTCCTGTCCTCGGTCGAGTTCTCGTGCGTCGTCGGCGACGAGGCGCAGCACGTCAAGAACAGCCGGTCGCAGAACGCGCGGGCCCTGCGCTCACTCAGGTCGCGCGGGCGGTTCCTGCTGACCGGCACGCCCGTCGAGAACTCCCTCGACGACCTGCGCTCCCTCTTCGACTTCGTCCTGCCGGGGTACGTCGAGCGGGTCCCCGAGGGCGCCCGCGGCGAGGAGCGGGCGTGGCTGGACGACAGGCTTCGGGCCAAGGCGGCGCACTACATCCTGCGCCGGACGAAGGGATCCGTCGCCCCGGAGCTGCCCGCCCGGATCGAGCAGGTGGTCTGGTGCGCGCTCGAGCCCGCACAGGGCGCGCTCTACCGCTCGTTCCAGGAGAGGTCGGAGCGCGAGCTGTTCGACCTCGAGGCCTCCGGCGCCGCGGAGGCGAGGGTGCGCCTCGCTGCGCTTTCCCAGCTGCTGAGGCTGCGCCAGATCTGCTGCGATCCGCGGCTCGTGGAGAGGGAGGGCGCGGATCCGGCGGGCGGGGCAGCCGGCGCGCCCTACGGCGGGTCGGCGAAGCTCGACGCGTTCCTCGAGATCCTGGCCGAGGCTGCGGACGGCGGCCACCGCCTCCTCGTGTTCTCGCAGTTCACCTCGCTCCTCGCCCTGCTCCGCGCCGAGCTCCTGGCGCAAGGGGTCGCCCACTGCTACCTCGACGGCTCGATGGCGCCGGCGGCGCGCCAGCTCGAGATCGACCGCTTCCAGTCGTCGGCCGACGTGCCCGTCTTCATGCTCTCGCTCAAGGCCGGCGGCACCGGGCTCAACCTCACCGGGGCGGACACCGTCGTCCATTTTGACCCGTGGTGGAATCCCGCCGCCGAGGCGCAGGCGACGGACCGCGCGCACCGGATCGGCCAGTCCCGCGTCGTCACGAGCTACAAGCTGGTCTGCCCCGAGACCGTGGAGGAGAGGGTCCTCGCCCTCCAGCAGGAGAAGCGCGCGCTCCTCGCCGGGGTCCTCGAGGCCAGCGACGCGGCAGCCGAACGGCTCTCGCTCGCGGACCTGAGGTCCCTGCTCGGGGCCGCCCCGAGGCCCGGCGGCGCCGTCAGGAACGCGACAGGCGCCGGTACTTGATCCTGTGGGGCTGGTCCGCGTCCTTGCCGCGCCTGCGGCGCAGGTCCTCGATGTAGCCCGAGTAGTTCCCCGCGAACCATCGGGCCGAGCTATCTCCCTCGAACGCGAGGATGTGCGTCGCGACGCGGTCGAGGAACCACCGGTCGTGGGAGACGACAACGGCGCAGCCGGCGAAGTTCTCGAGAGCCTCCTCCATCGCGCGGATGGAGTTGACGTCCAGGTCGTTGGTCGGCTCGTCGAGCAGCACGAGGTTCGCCCCGGCCTTGAGCAGGCGGGCTAGGTGGACCCGGTTGCGCTCGCCGCCCGAGAGGACGCCAACCTTCTTCTGCTGGTCGGGGCCGGTGAACCCGAACTGCGCGCAGTAGGCCCTGGCGTTCACCTCTCGCCCTCCCATCCTCAGGATCTCCTCTCCGCCGCTGATCGCCTCGTAGATCGTGAGGTGGCCCGGAAGCAAGTCGCGCGACTGGTCGACATGGGCGATCTTGACGGTCTCGCCGACCCGCAGCGTCCCGGCGTCGGGCCTCTCGGCCCCGGTTATCAGGCGGATGAGCGTCGTCTTGCCGGCGCCGTTCGGCCCGATGACGCCCACGATGCCCCCCGGCGGGAGCGAGAACGACAGGTCGTCGAAGAGCAGGTTCTCCCCGTAGGCCTTCGCGATCCCCTTGGCCTCCACCACCAGCGCTCCGAGGCGCGGCCCGGGCGGGATGACGATCTCGAAGTCCATCTCCTTCTCCTCCACGGAGTCCTTCAGCATCGACTCGTAGGCCGTGATGCGCGCCTGCGACTTCACGCGGCGCGCCACCGCCGACTTGCGGATCCACTCGAGCTCGCGGGCCATCGCCTTCTGGCGGCGGTCCTCGGTGCGCTGCTCCACGGCGAGCCTCCTCTGCTTCTGCTCGAGCCACGAGGAATAGTTGCCCTTCCAGGGGATTCCGTGCCCCCGGTCGAGCTCGAGAATCCACTGGGCGACGTTGTCGAGGAAGTAGCGGTCGTGGGTGACGGCGATCACCGTCCCCTCGTAGCGGGCGAGGTGCTGCTCGAGCCACTGGACGCTCTCCGCGTCAAGGTGGTTGGTCGGCTCGTCAAGGAGAAGCACCGCGGGCTTGCGCAGGAGCAGGCGCGCGAGCGCGACCCGGCGGCGCTCGCCGCCCGAGAGCCGGTCGACGACCTGGTCGGCGGGGGGGCAGCGCAGGGCGTCCATCGCCATCTCCACATGGGGCCCCACGTCCCAGGCCCCTAGGGCCTCGATCTTCTCGTGGAGCTCGCCCTGGCGGGCGGCGATGGCCTCCCTGGCCGCCGCGTCCGCCGCGTCGTTGAGCTCGTCCCACGTCGCGTCATACGCCGCGACGAGATCGGCCAGGTGCCTGACCCCCTCCTCGACGCTCGCGCGCACCGTGCTTCCCGCCGCGAGCTGGGGCTCCTGCTCGAGGAGGCCGACGTCGTAGCCCGGCTCGATGTGGACGCGGCCGTCGATCTCCGTGTCGCGCAGGGCGAGGATGCGCATCAGCGACGATTTCCCCGAGCCGTTGAGCCCGAGGACGCCGATCTTGGCGCCGTAGTAGAACGACAGCGATATGTCGCGGAGGATCTCCTTGCGCTCGATCCTCTTCGACACGCCGATCATCGAGAAGATTATCTTGGGCTCTTCGGCTCTTGCCATTGGCCCACTCAAGCGCGCCCCGCGCGCGCCGCAAGCCCGGCGGGCCCCCTATTGGAGGCTCAGGAGGACGCGCGGGCCCGCGGCTTGCTCCTTGCGGCCCGCGCCCTGGGTGAGGAAGAGGCGCCCGGGCGCGATGTGGCCCGAATCGACCAGGTGGTCCCTTACGCGCTGCGCGCGCTCCGCGGCGAGCGCGCCGAGGTCGTTGGCGCCGACCTCAATCGACTCGGCCAGCCTTCCGGTCATCTGCTCCAGGGGCAGGCCTGCGGCGGCCGCCCTCTCCACGTCCCTCGAGTGCTGGGCCGCGAGGGCCTCGGACCTCTTGCGCGCCGCCGCCCCGTCGCGCTGCCGCTTGAACGTCAGCGCATCCACGATGCGCGCGAGGAGCCCGGGCGGCGGGCCCGGCGGCGGCGGCGCCACGGCGGGCGGCGGGGGCAGCGGCGTGCCGAACTGGGTGCCGGGCGGGAACTTGGAGTCGAAGAGCTTCTTCACCATGGCCGTGTTCTCCTCGGGGGAGATCAGGAGCCTGTCCGGCGGCGCGATGTTGGGGTCGCCGGCGCGGCGCTCCTCCCAGATCCGGCTCCTCACGAGCTCGGCGAGCCTCAGGCGCCTGAGGGCGTAGGTGTCCGCCGCGGCGTCGCAGCCACCCTCGAGGCCCAGGCTGAGGCCGGGCCGGTTCGCGAGAGCCTTCGCTATCACCCCGAGCTTGGGAAGCTCCGTCGCCCGGAGCTCGCTGCTGCCCGGGTCGAATTCCTGGAACGAGAGCTCCTCACCTCCCCCGCCAAACATCGATCCAAGCAGGGTAAAGGGCGAAACGGCGGCCTTGGTCAGCAGGTTGACGACCACCCTGAGGACGACCTTGCCGATGCGGAAGCTCGGGTCGGCCAGGCTTCCCTGCACGGGCAGGTCTATCACGATCCTTCCGTCGACGTCCTTGAGCAGCGCCACGCCGAGCCGCACGGGAAGCGCCGTGGCGTCCGGGCTCGCGGTCGGGGCCCCGAGCGTGAACTGGTCGAGCGTCACGACGAACTTCGAATCCAGCTTGTCCCCGTCGACGAGGACGTTCGAGTCGACCACGAGCTGGCCGCGCGCGAGCTCGTAGCCCGCGTACTTGCCCACGTACGGGGCCAGCGGGAGGAGGTCCACGCTCTTCATGGCGACACTCACCCCGACGAACCGGTGCGCGCCAAGGGGGTCGAGCTTGCCCGTGATCTCCACGGGACCCTGGCCCCCGACCATGCCCTTCAGCGCCACGTCGGCCCGCGCCAGATTCTCCGACGACATGCCGGAGATGACCCCGGCGAACCGGCCCAGGGACATCCGCACGTTGGGCTCGACGGACAGGTCCGTGAAGCTGAAGTCGCCGTCGGCTATGGCGACGCGGCCGATCTCTATGCTGGGCGCGGGCGACGCGGCGGCGGCGCCCCCGGGGCGCGGGGCCGGCGGGGGCTCGGCGCGCCTCGCGAGCGAGGCGAGGTTGAGCGACCGGTCGGCGTCGACACGCACGCGGACGTAGGGCCCGAGGACGCTGATCTCACCCACGGACGCCGCCAGCCTGGGCGCAGTGGCGACCTTCACGCCGGAGAGCCCGAGGCGGGAGAACCCGAGAAGCTCCTTGTCGCGGGCGGCGTCGACGACCCCGAGATTCTCCAGCCCCATGTCGCCCTCCAGCGCCACCGCGGGCCGCCCGGATGGCATGGAGGCGCGCAGACGGCAGGACGCCGACATCGCTCCCTGGGTTATCCGGGCGTTCACGAGCTCCTCGAGATACGGGCTCAGCGGGAGGATCTCCATGGCCGCGACCGTGGCCTTCAGGTCGGCCCTGGGCTCCGGCTTCAGGGCCACGGTGCCGTCGAGCCGGACGCTGCCCTTCGGCGCCCATTCGAAGGAGAGGCGCACGGGCATGACGGCCCCGTCGGCCAGTGTGAGATTCCCCAGCGAAAGCTGCAGCCCGCGCAGCGACAGCTGGGCGCGGCGGGAGACTGCGTCGTCGGCAACGTCGACCTTGAAGTCCCTTAACGCCACCTCGCCCGCCGAGACCATGGGAGCGACGGCCGGGGCGGCAGCCGCGCCGCCGGCCTGCTGCGCCGCGGCCGGCGCGGCAGGCCCAAGAAGCGCGAGGAGATTGACCGAGCCGTCCCTGTTCCTGCGCAACGTGAGGTGGCCGCCGGAGAGGGCGATGCGACCCGCCGACGCCTTTGGCTGCGCCGCGTCGGCCTGGATGCCTGTGACATCGAGAGCGTCCAGCTCAAGCACCGCGCCTCCGCCCGGGCGCTCGACAACCCTGAGGCCGCGAAGATGCGCCTCGGCGTCGGCGAGCGCCAGCAGCCGCCTCCCCGGGTCGAGGTCCACCTCGTAGCGGCCGCGCACGGAGAGCTTGCCGCCGGTGATGTCGGCACGGGATCTCGCCTCAAGGTAGGGGGAGTACTTGCCGAGGACGAGGTCCTCGACGTCGAACTCGCCGCGGGACTCGAACGGATTGGCGGAGAGGGTCCCCTTCCACTCAAGCCTCTCGCCGGCCTCGGTCTCAGCCGCGAATTGATACGGGGCGCCCCGGCGGCCGGCGGCCCTGAAGCCCGTGAGCGAGAACGTCACCGGGCCGACCGTGGTCGCGAACGGGTGCCTGAGGGAGCGGTCGTTGAAGTCCACTCGGGCCTGCGAAACCCTGAGGCGGCCGATCAGGACAGGGGGCGCGGGCTTCGGCGGCGGGCCCGGCGCCGGCGGCGCGAACTTCGCGATCAGGTCGGAGAAATTGAACGACCCGTCGGGATTCACCACGGCGCCCGCGTGAAAGCCGTCGAGCTCGATGGCGCCGAGCACCCAGGCGCCGGCAAGCGAGCGCAGGGCATCGAAGCGCACGTAGAGGCGCTTCCACCCGAGAAAGGAGCCGCGGCCGTCCCGCTCCGCCACGTCGAGGTCCTCGATCGTCGCGGACAGCATGAAGGGGTTCATCCGCAGGACGCCGATGGACACCGTCCGGCCGAGTTCGGCCGACAGGCGCCTCTGCGCCTGGGTCCTGGCGATTGGAGGAATGACGAGGAGGCCGGCGATCCCGTACAGCGCAAGGCAGGCCACGGCTGTGGCCAATGCTCTCCGCCTGCCTGGCGAGAGGTTCATCGACGAAGCCTGGAGCAGGCCTCGAAACCCGGCAATGTCGAAGCGGGGGCGCCCCCGCATGTTAGTCACGCGGGCTTAGTACTTTCCGCGCGGATGCTCAAACACTCGTATGGCACTTATTTATAGTGTTTTACGAACCGGCCGCCGTTATTCGCGAGGAATGGACGCGCCGGCTTTGACGCGGAGCAATAAATCGTTCAGTCTCGGGCGCGATGAAGCCCGTCAAGGTTCCGGCGCTTGAGTTGTTCCTCCACGAGATGATTCCCCTCGCGAAGGCCATGGGCGTCGGCGTTCAGGTGAGCGACGACCGCGCTCTGGTGCTGACCGCGCCGAAGGAGCAGAACAAGAACTCGCTCAACACGGCGTTCGGCGGGAGCCTCGTCGCGCTTGCTACGCTTGCCGGCTACGGCGTTGTCTGGGAGCTGATGAGGGCGGAGAACACCGACAAGCCGGTGTGGCACATCGTCGTCAAGGAGAGCCGGGCGGCCTACCGGCGCCCGGTGATCGGCGACCTGCGCGCGATCTGCGAGCGCCCGGCGCAGGCGGCGATAGCGGAATTTAAGGACGCGCTCGCGCGCTACGGCAAGGCGAAGCTCAAGCTGCGCACCTCGATCATCGAGGACGGCTACGTGGCCGTTGACGTCCAGGCGGCGTTCGTCGTCTCGCGCTGAGGCGCCCCGCGGGGCGCGCGGCCCCTCAGATGTGGCGGGAGTCGGACTCGTCCTTCTTCGCGTACCCGGTCTCCTGCCGCTGGAAGTTCACCTGGTTCTTCTTGACGTAGGCCTGGTAGACGTCCTCCGCGCTCATGCCCAAGGTCTGCGCCAGGGAGACAAGGAAATGAAAGAGGTCCACGACCTCCACCCGGGCGTTCTGAGCGTCGAACTTCTGGTATTTCGCCCACCACTTCCAGGGCACCGAATCGACGAGCTCCGCGAGCTCCTGCTGCATCGCCCGCGTGTAGTTGAGTATCCACTTTGCCTTCTCCTCCTCGCTTTCCGGCGGCAGCTCCACGCCAATTTTCCGGTTGAGCGCGTCCTGCATCCTGAATATCTCGTCGAACTTGTCCATTTGCGACGAAACTGCGGCCGCGGCGGGCGGGCGCAAGATGCAATTGGCCGGCCCGGGCCGGATCTCTTTTGGAGTTGCCCGCAGGGGCAGGCTGAGCGAGGCTTAACCGCTTCGGCGCTTGCGTCCGAGCGCGTCCCCATGCGCTCCGCAGCGCCGCATCAACAACGGCCGCTCCCGCATTCCGGTGAGCGCCACTACACAAAACAAAAACACAATGACAGATACAAATCAGTCCGGCGCTCCCGCGGCCCCGGCCGGCGATGGCCCGGCCCCAGCCGCCGGCGCCGAGACCCCTGCCGGAAGTTTCGGCAGCACACGCGGCTCGGGCCTCTCCCGCGGCAGGCGCACAGCGAGCGCCTCGGCCCCAGCAGCGAGCCCGGTGAAGACCGACTACAAGCCCACCGCCGTCGAGGTAATAACCCACGAGCGCGAGTACAGGAACCCGTTCGCGAGCCAGGATGGCGCGAGCGCGCCGGCCCAGGAGCCGGCCAACGTTGAAGTCCCCGCAGCACCCGCCGCAGTCGAAACCGAGCCCAAGGCGCCTGACAAACCCGCGGCCCCGGCGAGCTCGCCGGAACCTGCCGCTCAGAAGCCGGAGATCCAGATCCTTCCACCCGCCGAGGCAGCCCGGCCCGCGGTGAGCTGGGAATCGCCCTCGGCCTCGGCGCCCCGCGAGGAGCGCCCGGGCGACCGCCCCGACCGGGGCGGCGGCGAGGGCCGGCCCACATTCCGCGCCGAGCGCAGGGACGACCGCGGCGAGCCGCGCCCGGAGGTGCGCGACTTCCGACGGAATCAGCCGCAGCGCGAGCCGCGGCCGCAGTTCGACCAGCGCCCCCGCCCCGACCAGGCCTTCCCGCCTGACCGCGCTCCCCAGGAGGCGAAGCCGGCCGCCCGCGGCTTCTTCGGCTGGCTGAAGGGCCTGTTTGGCGGAGGCAAGCCGGCCGAGGCGCCCGTCGCGCGCGAGGCCGGCGGCGAACCCTTCCAAGAGGGCCACCGGCACCGCAGGCGCCACCGCGGCGGACGCGGGCGCGGCGACTTCCAAGGCGGGCGCGGCGGCGACTTCCAGGGCTACCGCGGCGAGCGTCCCCCGCAGGGCGGCGAGCAGGAGGCGCGCGGCGGCGACCAAGGAGGAGACCGCCAAGGCGGCCGCAGGCGACGGCGCCACCGCGGGGGCTACGGCCGCGACCGGGGCGGCGATCCCCGTTCCGAGGGCCACCAGGGCGGCGGGGCCATCTGACCCGCCGTTTAGTACTTGCCAAGGCGCTCCGCAAGGAGCGCATTCCAAGGCGTCCGCGCGCGCGGACGCCTTTTCCTTTTCCATGGCTGATCTAGTCGTAAACGGTGGCAAAGCGCTGTCCGGAACCGTAACTCCTTCGGGCAACAAGAACGCCGTGCTGCCCATCCTCTGCGCCACGCTGCTCACCGACGAGCCGGTCACGCTGACGAACGTCCCCGACATCACGGACCTCGACAAGCTCGTGACGTTCTTCCAGGCGCAGGGCTCGGCGATCGAGTGGGACCGGGCCTCCGGCGTCATGAGGGTCGACCACAGGTCCTTCAGGAACACGCTCGCGAACGCCGAGCTTCCCCAGGACATGCGCTCGACCGTTCTCCTGTATCCGGCGCTGCTGCACCGGATGGGAAGGATCGCCCTGCGGTCAAACGCGAAGGGCTGCTCGCTCGGCGTGCGCGAGATCGACCCGCACCTTGAGGTCCTCGCCGCGCTCGGCGCCTTCGTCCAGGAGGGCGATCCGCTTTCGATCTCGGTAGACGGGGGCTTCCGCGCGGCCCGGCACTGGCTCGACTACATGTCGGTGACGGTGACCGAGAACTTCGCGATGGCCGCTGCCCTTGCGCGCGGAACCTCGACCCTTATCAACGCCGCGAGCGAGCCCCACGTCCAGGAGCTTTGCAACGCGCTCGTCGCGATGGGGGCCAAGATCGACGGGATCGGGACCAGCATGCTTTCCATTGTGGGCGCAAGGGCCCTGCGCGGGGCGACGATCGAGATAGGCTCGGACTACCACGAGGTGACGACGTTTCTCGCGCTCGGCGCGATCACGGGCGGCGAGGTGCGCGTTCTCCGGTCGGTGCCGCGGCATTTCGACCTGATCACGCGGTCGTTCGCCAAGCTGGGCGTGACCGTGGGGCACGAGGGCGACACCGCCGTCGTGCGGGGCGGGCAGCCGAGGGTGATCGAGAAGCCTTACACGAGCAACCTGCTGCCCAAGATCGAGGCCGCCCCTTGGCCGTATTTCTCGGTGGACCTGCTGCCACTCCTGATCGCCCTTTCGGTCCGCTGCGAGGGCACCATCCATTTCTGGAACAAGGTCTACGAGAACGGATTCTCATGGATGCCGGAGCTGGCGAAGTTCGGGGCGCACGTGCTCGTGAGCGACCCCCACCGCATCGTCGTCTTTGGCAACAAGCCGCTGCGGCCCGCGGTCGTCGACTCGCCCTACGTCATCCGGGCCGCGGTCGCCCTCACCATGGTCGCCGCGTCAATCCCGGGCCGCAGCGTCGTCCGAAACGCGGAGATCATCAAGCGGGCCCACCCCCATTTCGTCGAGAATCTCCGCTCCCTCGGCGCAGAGCTGGAATGGAAATGACGCCCTCCACACCCTCCGGGGGCCGGGCCAAGGGGACGGGGTTCATCTCGTCTACCCTTGCGGCGCCCGTCACCCCCGCTGAGGCCGCGCTCAGGCCGCTCACGTTCTTGGACTTCGCGGGCCAGGCCAAGACGATCGAGCGTCTGCAGGTGATGGTCGGAGCCGCGAGGAAGCGGGGCGATCCCCTGAACCACATCCTCCTTTCGGGTCCGCCGGGCCTCGGGAAGACCACGCTGGCGTTCATCCTGGGAAACGAGCTCGGAAGGAGCGTCCGCGTGACCTCGGGACCCGTCGTTGAGAAGGCGGGCGACCTGGCCGGCCTCCTCACCAATCTCCAGGAGGGGGACCTGCTGTTCATCGACGAGATCCACCGGATCCCGAAGACGGTCGAGGAGTACCTCTACTCGGCAATGGAGGACTTCCGGATCGACATCATGATCGACCAGGGGCCGAACGCGCGGAGCGTGCGCCTGACGCTCCCGCGGTTCACGCTCATAGGGGCGACGACGCGTTCGGGGCTCCTCACGGCCCCGCTCAGGTCGAGATTCACCCTCCAGACGCGCCTGGACTACTACGACAAGGCCACCCTCCACCTGATCGTGCGCAGGACGTGCAAGCTCCTCGGGGTCGAGATCGACGAGGGCGGCGCCGCGGAGATCGCGTCGCGCGCCCGCGGCACGCCGCGCGTCGCCAACAACCTGATCAACTTCGTGCGCGACTACGCCCAGGAGCGCGCCGGCGGGGTCATCACCCGCGACGTCGCCTCCGCCGGCCTAGCGCTCCTCGAGATCGACGCGGCCGGCCTCGACGAGATGGACAAGCGGATGCTGCGGGCGATGGCCGAGAACTACCGGGGAGGGCCGGTCGGGATGACCACGATCGCGGTGGCCGTGGGCGAGGAGGCAGAGACGCTCGAGGAGGTGCACGAGCCGTTCCTCATCCAGGAGGGCTACCTGCAGAGGACGCCCCAGGGTCGCGTCCTCACCGAGAAGGGCTACGGCGCCGTCGGGCTCAGGCCGGCAGCGGGCGCCCAGTGCACGCTGCTCTAGGCCGCGGCGCGGGGCCCGACGCTCCCTCCCCCGCCCATGGGGACCGGCGCAACTCCGGGGCGCACGTCACCGCCCGGCCACGGCGTGGGGATCGGCAAGCTCGAATGCGCCGCGGTCGCTGTTCGGGATTGCAGCAAGGATCCGTAGCGCTGCCGGAGCGACGTGCGCGCGGAGGAGAAACCCGGCGCCCAGGCCGACCTGCACGATCCCCATGGTGTCGAGCCAGAGGGCGCTGGCGCTCGACTGGTCGGCCCCCGTCGGAGGGAACCACGACGGGAACACCGCTGGAAGGAGCCCCATGACCGATCCAAGAAGGGCAAAGATGGTGGAATTAAGGCTGTTCATTGGTGGTTGTCCGGTTCGTTCCCGCCAGGGCGCAGGCCGCCCGCTGACGCGGGTCCTTGAAGCGGATGTCGTGCCAATGGTCCCGCATGGCTGCTAGCAGCTCCCAGCCATCGCCTTACGCGGCGGGCCGCGGGCCGGACTCCCGCGGCCTCCTGCATTCTGCAAACAATGCGCCGCGCAGGTCGTGCAGGGTGCGGGATTCCCTGGGCGCCCCGCGAAAGGCCGCCGCTAGACGTCGCCGAGCTGCGGACGGAGCACGATCTCCTCCACGACCGTGCGCCGCGTCATCTTGAAGAGGGTGACAAAAGCCCGTGCCACATCCTCCGCCGGCATCATCCGCGCCTCCGAGACCCCGCTGCCCTTCCATGAGGGGGATACCGTGGGACCCGGGTGGACGCAGCACACACGCACGCCCTTGTCCTTGAACTCCGCGCGCATGGACCTCGAGAGCCCGGCGACGCCGAACTTGGCGGCCGTGTAGGCCGACCCGCCCGGGTAGGCGACGAGCCCCGCGATGGAGCCCATGTTGAAGATGTCGCCCCGGCGCCGGCGAACCATCGCCGGCGCGAACGCCCGGGTCACGAGGAAGAGGCTCCGCAGGTTTGCGGCGAGCGTCCGGTCAAAGTCGGCCGCGCTCGTGCCAAGGAACGGCGCGCCGAAGTACTTGCCCGCATTGTTCACGAGCACGTCGACCGCGCCCAGACGGCGCCGGACGGCCCGCTCCATCGAGCCTACCGCGGCCTCGTCCGTGACATCGCACGGGAAGACCTCGGCCTTCGCGCCGAGGCGCGCGCAGGCGCGGGCCACCGAGGCCAGATTGCCCGGGTTGCGCGCGACAAGCGCCAGCCGGACGCCGGGAACCTCGGCGGAGAAGGCCCTGGCTATGGCGGCGCCGATACCCTGCGACGCGCCGGTGATGACAATTAGGGGGGGCTTGGGGCGAGACGGCATGGGAAGTCGTTCGCGCCGCGCTAGCACCTGAGCTGGGAGAAATCCATGAAGTCGGCCGTGAACCCGCCCTTCAGCCCCTTGCAGATCACGCTGACCGCATCGTGGGAGTGCAGCGATTCAAGGTGCGAGCAGGCGATCTGGAAGTCCCTGACCCGCGGGTCGGCGTCGAACGCCCGGTAGAGCTGACGGGCCGCGTCCTCGACGAACTTGAGGTGGGCGCCGTTCAGCTCGGCGAACGCCTGCTCGTCCTCGCGCTTCACCATCACCTGGGTCTCCGTCCCGAGCGCCCGGGCGCACTTCGCCTGGATGTCCTCGATCCAGATCTTCCTGCCCGCGGCCTCCTCGATCGTGAGCCGCGCCCTGCTCCTCTGGGAGTGCGGCACGGCGTAGGCGCCGCGCGCGTCGCGGGCGTGCTCGGAAAGCTCGGCCGAGCAGGGGCACGCCGACGAATACACGAAGTCGAAATGGACGAAGCGCCGGAACCTGCCGGTGCGGGTGAGCACGCCCTCGAATGCGACATCGTAGTACTGGTAGCCCTCCAGGCCGCTTCGCAGGCTCCTCTGGAGGATGGGATACGAGAACTCCAGCCGCAGGCGGGCGTCCTTCGTGCGGACCCGCCGGAGGTACTTCTTGAGGATCCGGCCGATGGTCTCGCCCGTCACGACCTCGCCCTTGTGGTCGTAGAACGAGCGCAGGATCCGGCTCATGTTGATCCCCTTGAGCTCGGCCTCCAGCGAGACCGTGCCGGTGACGCTCGTCTCCAGCGTCACGGTGCCCCCCTTCTTTCTGCGGAATTTCAGCGGCAGCCTGAAGCCGGAGACTCCGACCTGCTGGATGGGGACGTGGGCCCCCGTTACTGGGTCGTGCGCCGCGTCCATGATGTCGGGCAGCGACGCGCGGTAGCGCGCGGACGGCCGGAAACGGGAGTCGTACGAGCGGTTGACCCGCGGGAGACCCCCCTCGGCGGTGGGGTGCAGGTACATGCGCTTCCTCTTGTTCATTGCGGGTGGCATGGGCCGCGGTACTCGGCGATATTGCGGGGCGTCTCATACAGGCGGACGCAGTGCAGCTCGCCCGCCTTTATGCGCGGGGCGATGCGGCGCCAGAACGCGATGGCAAGGTTCTCGGCGGTCGGTATCGTTCCCTTGAGGAACGCGACGTCCTTGTTGAGGTTCCGGTGGTCGCACGGGCCGACGACGGCCCTCTCGAGGATCCGCCTGAGCTCCCCAAGGTCGAGGACGTAGCCGGTAAGCGGATCCGGCCGGCCCCGCACCGTCACCTCCAGGACGTAGTTGTGCCCGTGGCCGTTCGGATTGGCGCACGGCCCGTACGTGCGCTCGTTCCAGAGCCTGCCGCGGGACGGGTTGTGCAACCGGTGCGCGGCATTGAAATGCACCTGGCGCGTGATGTACACGTCGCCCGGCCCAGCGTCTCTCGCACTCGTCGGCATAGAGGTGCAGAGGTAACACAATTGGCGCCTGGGTCAACCGGGCGGTTTGAAAACCGTTGCGCCGGCGCAGGCCCGCGGCTGATGATGCGCGCGGATGGCGATGAGATTCTGCATACTGGGCAGCGGCAGCTCGGGCAACAGCGCCCTGGTCGTGACGGAGCGGGCCCGGATACTCCTGGACGCAGGGTTCTCCGCCAGGCGCCTGGGCGCCATGATCTCCGCGGCGGGCGAGTCGATCGATCGGGTCGACGCGGTCTTCGTCACGCACGAGCACAGCGACCATTCCTCGGGAATCGAGAGCCTGAAGAAGTATCCCGACCTTAGGTTCTTCGCGAACGCCGCCACGGCGCGCGCCATCCAGAGGGAGCTGTCGTGGAGCCCACATTGGCGCATCTTCGCGACCGGATCGTCGTTTCATTACCGCGACCTGCTTGTCGAGAGCTTTGCGATCCCCCACGACGCGCAGGACCCGGTCGGCTTCCGGTTCACGAGCGGGGGCGACGGCGACCTCTTCTCGCCGCAGAGAACCCTCGCATGGGTGACGGACCTCGGCCACGCGCCAAAGAGCGTGCGCGACAGCATCCGCGAGTCCGACGTCGTCGTCGTCGAGGCCAACCACTGCCCGCGGATGCTCGAGGCGGACCCCAGGCGCTCCTGGACGCTCAAGCGGCGGATCGGGGGCCGCCACGGCCACCTTTCAAACGAGCGGATGAGCGAGCTGCTTTCGAGCGCCGCCAGCCCTCGCTGGAGGCGGGTCTACCTCGCGCACCTCTCAAGGGACTGCAACTCGCGCGATGCGGTGGAGCGGGCGCTCGCGGCGCTGCGCCCCGTGCTGCCGTGCGAGTTTTCTATCGTGGGCCACGGCGAAGGAACCCCATTCTATGAGATTGCGTGAAACCCGGCCCTTTGGAGGCTCTTTGGGCTCGGAGCCTCGGCGCGGCACCTGCACCTCGGTTGCGAAGCCTAAGCCTCGATCATGAAGCCCAGGGGTCACACCCGGTCCGGGTGACCTTGGACTGCGCTATGGCCCGCTGGCACGGCCGAAGGCTCCGCACCGTGGCCGCCGCGCCAGCGACGGCGCAACGGGGTTTCCAAGCGTCCAACAACTTCGTAATCTGTAACACACAGTAGATGAATATTTAACGTATGCGCACACAAAAATCGTTGCGCGGAATCCCGAGTCCTATACGCCCGTAGCCCATTAGTGATAGATGTTCGGTCGGTAAGAGATATTCATTAATTCCATCATTCGTCTGTTACCGATTCGGGCGTCGGCCGTCACTAAACCCAATGTCCGGTTTTGTCTCCGCAGCTTCCGCGCAGAGTCTGCGCTCGCGTGTCGTCGGGATTGTGCTCGCGTCGGTGCTCGCCGCACTGGCCCGCGCCGATTCCCCCAGGCTCTCAAACATCTCGACTAGAGGCCAGGTAGGTACGGGGGCCGACATCATGATCGCGGGCCTCGTAATAGGCCCGGGCGCCCCGGACACCGTCCTGATCCGCGCAGTGGGCCCATCGCTTTCCCAGATCCTGCCGGACGGCGCCCCAGGGCTGTTGCAAGCCCCTGTGCTATCGCTTTTTGACTCCGCAGGCACCCAAATCCAGTCTAACCAGGGATGGGGCAACGGGAACGCGACTGCCGCGATAATGAGCTCGGTTGGCGCGTTTCCCCTTTTGCCCGGAAGCACGGATTCGGCCCTCGTCGTGACGCTGCCGGCCGGCGCCTACACGGCGCAGGTCTCCGGCGCCGGCGGGACCACGGGACTCGCCCTGCTCGAGGTGTACGAGGTCGGGGCCACGCCGGCAACGGCCCGCCTGATCAACCTCTCGACGCGGGGGCAGGTGGGAACCAGCGGCAACATCATGATTCCGGGCTACTCGGTCGGACCCGGCAGCGGGAGCCGGACGCTGCTCGTCCGCGCCGCCGGCCCGGCCCTTGCGGCCCTGGGCGTCCAGGGAACCCTGACCGACCCGGCGATAACGGTGGTCGACTCCTCCGACAACGCGATCGCGAGCAACGACAACTGGGGCACGCCGGTCGGCAACGAGGCCGACGCGGCGTCCCTCGAAGCGGACTTCACCCTTGCCGGAGCCTTCCCGTTCGCCGCGGGCAGCCTCGATTCGGCGTTCACGGGGAAATTCGCGCCGGGCAACTACACGGTCCTGGTGAGCGGCAACAGCAACTCGACGGGAATCGCGCTCGTCGAGGTTTACGACATCACCCCGGCCGCCCCCGATGTCGTCACCATCGCGGCGACGCAGGCGAACGCGGACACGAGCGGCTCGAACCCCGGGGCGTTCACGGTGACGCGCACCGGAGACGCCAGCGATCCGGTCACGGTCAACTACACGGTCGGCGGAACCGCCATCGACGGGATCGACTACCAAGGCCTCTCGGGCACCGTCACGATCCCCGGCGGAGCGGCCTCGGCGACGATCCCCGTCGTGCCAAGCGCGTCGCTGTCCGGGGCCTCGTCGAGCACGGTCGTCGTGGCGCTCGGCACGGGCAGCTCCTACACGGTCGGGGCCGCCAGCTCGGCGACGGTCACGATCACAAGCCTTGCGGCCACCCTCTACGTGGCTCAGATCCGCCCGACCGCCAACGCCTCGGGCTCCACGGGGTCGGGCACGGCGACGATCCTCCTTAGCGCGAGCGGGACCCTCGCGAGCGTGAGCGTTTCGTTCGACAACCTCTCCTCCGACGAGGTCGTCGCCCACCTGGCCATAGGCGGCGACATGAACGACGGGACCTACGTGCTAAACCTGCCGAACGGCCAGGTCAGCAACCTCCAGTGGACCCCCGCCGCGGCGGGCCAGTACTCCGCGGCCCAGGTGATAGCGGCCCTCGCCAGCGGCAATCTCTTCGTCGAGATCGACAGCGCGCAGTTCCCCGGCGGTGAGCTCGGGGGACTTTTCATCCTGAACCCGGGCTCCCAGACATTCGTGCCGCCGCCGCCCCCCCCTGGCTTAAACCTTGACACCGTCTCCGACGTCGACGCCCCGCGCTTCCTGACCCAGGCGACGTTCGGGCCGACGACGGCCTCGATCAGCGCCCTCCAGAGCCAGGGGTACGTGAATTGGATCGGCAACCAGATGGCGCTCCCGGCTACCTCCCACCGCAGGGCGACCGACGCGGACTTTGCGGCCTTTCCGGCAAGCAAGCAGACCTCCGCCAACCAGGCGAACCGCCAGGCGGCCTGGTGGATGGTCTCCCTGACCGCCCCCGACCAGCTCCGCCAGCGCGTCGCGTTCGCGCTGAGCGAGATCTTCGTCACCTCGGACGTCGCGTCCTCGCTGGCCAACCAGGCCGACGGCCTGGCGAACTACTACGACCTCCTCGCGAACGACGCGTTCGGCAACTTCCGAACGCTTCTCAACGACGTGACCCTCAGCCCGGCGATGGGCAACTACCTCAACATGCTCCACAACGCCAAGGCGAATCCGGCGAAGGGGACGAGCGCGGACGAGAACTATGCGCGAGAGGTTCAGCAGCTCCTCACGATAGGCCTGAACGAGCTCCAGCCCGACGGCACGCTGGTGCTCAATTCCGGCGGCTTGCCGGTCCCCACCTACGACCAGAGCGAGATCGTGCAGACGGCAAACGCCCTCACCGGGTGGGGCTACCACTCCTCGGCCGCGAGCCCGAGCTTCTACGGCGCCGCCGCGGACTTCGACGACCCCATGATGTCGTATCCGGCATTTCATGACGTGACCCAGAAGACGATCGTCAACGGGATCGTCATCCCGGCGAACCAGACCGGGCCCCAGGACCTGCAGATGGTGCTCGACGCCCTCTTCAACCACCCGAACACCGGGCCCTTCATCAGCTCGCTTCTCATCCAGCGGCTGGTCACGAGCAACCCGAGCCCCGGCTACGTCTACCGAGTGGCGCAGGTCTTCGCAAACGACGGGACCGGCGTCCGCGGGAACCTCGCGGCCGTCATCAAGGCCATCCTGCTCGACTACGAGGCGCGCTCCCTGACCGAGATCGACAACTCCGGATTCGGGAAGCTGAAGGAGCCCCTATTGCGGATGACCGGCATCTATCGCGCGTTCAACGCCTCGTCCAGCGAGGGGCGCTTCCCGATACCCAACGCGCAGACCAGCCTCGACCAGGCCGCACTGCGCTCCCCGACGGTGTTCAATTTCTTCCTCCCGGGCTACGTGCAGCCGGGCTCGCTCGCGGCGGCGGGGCTCCTCGCCCCGGAGTTCCAGATAACCACGGCGAGCACAGCGATCAGCGTGCCCAACTACATCTACTCCAGCGTCTACACGTCCGCCTCGCCGTCGGCGTCGACGATCGTCCTCGATCTCTCGTCACTCACCGCCAACGCGTCGAACCCCGCGTCGATGGTTTCGACGCTAAGCCAGCTCCTGTGCTCCAACGAGATGAGCCTGCAGACCCAGCAGCTGATCACCTCGGAGCTCAAGTCCCTCCCGTCCAGCACCTCGCCCACCGCCCTCGCACAGGCGGCCCTGTATCTCGCCGCCACCTCCCAGGACGCGGCGATCCAAAGATGAACACTCCCAACGACCTGACCCGCCGCCGCTTCATCGGACGAGCCTGCGCGGCCGTCGGCGCGACCGGCATGCTGTCCGCGCTCGCCCAGCTGCGGATGATCGGGGCCCTGGCGGCGGATTCCTCGCCGACCGACTACAAGGCCCTCGTATGCCTGTTCCTCTACGGCGGAAACGACTCGAACAACATGCTCGTGCCGACCGACAGCGCGAACTACCAGCTTTACTCGACGGACCGGTCCGTGCTCGCGCTGGCCCAGTCGAGCCTGCTGCCCGTCACCCCGAAGACGTACAGCGACGGGCGCACCTGGGGCCTGCATCCGTCGCTTGTCGAGGTCCAGCAGCTCTTCGCGAACGCCAACCTGGCGATCCTCGCCAACACCGGGACCCTCGTCCAGCCGGTCACCCTCGCCCAGTACAAGTCGGGAACCGTCGCCCTGCCGCCCCAGCTCTTCTCGCATGCCGACCAGCAGGTCCAGTGGCAGAGCAGCATACCCGACCAGCCGTTCGTGACCGGCTGGGGCGGCCGCGTCGCCGATATCGTGAATTCGCTGAACTCGAACCCGAAGATTTCGATGTCGGTGACCGTGGCCGGCCAGAACTCCTTCCAGGTCGGCAAGATGGTCACGCAGTTCTCGGTGAACGCCAACGGGGCAGCGGTCCTCGCCGGAACAAGCGGCAGCTCGCTTGCGACGAGCCGCTACGCCGCCCAGCAGAACATCCTCAACCTGCAGGAGCAGAACCTCTTCGAGGCGGCGTTCGGCGGGCTGACGATTACCTCGATCACGAACACCCAGCTCCTCAACACGACCCTCGCGGCGGCGCCCGCCCTCAAGACGGTGTTCCCGAACACGTCCATCTCGACCCAGCTGAAGATGATCGCCCGGATGATCGGCATAGCCCCGCAGCTCGGGCTCACGCGCCAGGTCTTCTTCGCGAGCCTCGGCGGGTTTGACCTGCACTCCGACCAGCTCCCGGCCCATGCGACCCTCTTCCAGCAGCTGAGCCAGGGCCTCAACGCGCTCAACTCCGCCACCATCGAGCTCGGCGTGCAGAGCCAGGTGACGACCTTCACGGCCTCTGACTTCAGCCGGACATTCAACACGAACGGGAACAACAATGCCACGGCCGGCTCCGACCACGGGTGGGGTTCCCACCACATGATCATGGGCGGGGCCGTCAACGGCGGAGACATCTACGGCCAGGTGCCCGTCCTCGAGCTCGGCGGGCCCGTGGACACCGGCAGGGGCCGCTGGATACCGACGACCAGCGTCGACGAGTACGCCTCCACCCTGGCGACGTGGTTCGGAGTGAGCTCCGCGAACCTCCCGGTGGTCCTTCCCAACATCGGGCGCTTCGCCACGTCCAATCTCGGATTCATGGCCTAGCGCCGGACTGCGATGGGGTCGAAGCGGGTCCGGATCGCGCTCTTCGGGTCGGCCGTCGCCACCGCCGTGCTCGTGTTCCTGCTCGTCCCTGGCAGGGGCCGGCGCCAAGCGCAGGCGCAGGCACAGCCGCCAGGGGCGCGCGGGACCGCGGCCGCCCCGGGGGCGCCCCAGGGCGCGGGCGCCGCCCAGGCGCCGGACGCAGACGGCCGCTCCGAGCTTGCCGACGGGCTGGGTGCTCCCTCGGGCGACGCCCGGGCCGACCTGCGCATCGTCGACCAGGTTTTCATCGCCTACCGGAGCGCGCTCCACACGGGCAACCCGACGGGCGAGAACGCGGAGATAACGGCGGCCCTGGCGGGGCGCAACAAGCTGGGGTTCGCCTTCATACCGCCCGACAACCCGGCCATCAATTCGAAGGGCGAGCTCTGCGACCGATGGGGGACACCCTACTTCTTCCACCAGCTCTCGGGCGAGAGGATGGAGATCCGCTCGGCCGGCCCCGACCGAACGCTCTGGACCGAGGACGACGTCATCTTCACCCCCTAGCGGGCGCGGCATGGGCAAGCTTAGCCCGCCGGCCGCTTGCCCCGGGACCGGGGAAGCCCGGAGCCCGGCTCCGCGCAAGCGACGCCGATTGACGGGCTAGCGCATTGGCATTCAATTGTGCCCGGTCCACATGGAGGCAAACCCGATCCCCGTCACCGTCCTCACCGGATTCCTGGGCGCAGGCAAGACCACGCTGCTCAACAGGATACTCTCGGAGCGGCACGGGCGCAGGCTGGCCGTCATTGAGAACGAGTTCGGCGAGGTCGGCGTCGACAACCAGCTTGTTGTCCAGAGCGACGAGGAGCTCTTCGAGATGAACAACGGGTGCATCTGCTGCTCCGTGCGCGGCGACCTGATACGCATCCTCGGGCGCCTGCTCAAGAGGAAGGACCGCCTCGACGGCATCCTCATAGAGACGACCGGCCTCGCCAACCCGTCCCCGGTCGCGCAAACCTTCTTCACGGACGACGAGATGCGCCGGAGCTTCCGGCTCGACGGAATCGTTACCGTTGTGGACGCCAAGCACGTGGCGGGGCACTTCGACTCCGGCGACGAATCCGTGAAGCAGGTGGCGTTCGCCGACGTGATCCTCCTGAACAAGATAGACCTGGTGCCCGCGACCGGCGTCGAGGCGCTGGAGCGGCGCATCCGGGGGATGAACGCGGTCGCGTCGATCCACAGGACCCGCGACTGCGACGTCGCTCTCGAGCGCGTGCTCGACATCGGCGGCTTCAATCTCGGCAGGGCGACGGAGATCGACCCGAAGTTCCTCGAGCCCGAGTACCCGTTCGAGTGGGCGGGGGCGTACGCGCTGCCCGCCGGGTCCCACGAGCTGGTGGTCGGCCATTGCGCAGAGCCCGGACACGACGGGGCCGACGGGCACCACGACCATCACCACCGCCGGGGCGCCGCGGACGAGCTGGACGTCCTGGTGATGCCCGTCGCCCGCCTAGGCGATTCGGAGATCACGGAGGTCCGCGACAGGGCGGCGGCGGCGTTCATGGGGGGCGCCAGGCCGGTGGGGAGCGGCGGGCGGATCACGCCCGGGGCGCCTCCCAGCCGGCTGCTCCTGGACGGGGGGAGCGGGCGGTTCCGGCTCGACGTCGCGCAAGCCGGCCACCTCCTGGTCTTCGAGGGGTGCGGCGAGGAGCCGCTCCACATCCAGGTGGGGGGCGACGCCGTCAGGCCGTCATGGCAGGCCGACTACCACGCGGCCCACGAGCACAACGGAAGCGTCTCGTCCGTCGGCATCCAGCAGCCGGGCGATCTCGACGGAAAGCGGCTCAACGACTGGATCGGCGGGCTGCTCCGGACAAAGGGAGGCGACATCTACCGCATGAAGGGGGTCCTCAGCGTGAAGGGGGCCGCGAAACGCCTCGTATTCCAGGGCATCCACATGCTCTTTGACGCCAAGTTCGACAGGGACTGGGGTCCCGGCCCCCGGATGAACACCCTGGTGTTCATCGGCAAGAACCTTGACCGGAGCGCGCTCACCGAGGCATTCAGGGCCTGCCTTTCGGACTGAACGCCACATGCAGCTGACGAAGCACTGGGCCGCGCAGCTGGACGACTACGTGATCGACCTGGCGTGGTCGCCCGACGGCACCATCCTCGCCGCCGCGTCGGCGGCGGGGCCCCTGGCCCTGCTCGGCGCCGCGGACGGAGCGGTGAGGAGCCAGCTTCCCGGCCATGAGGGGGGCTCGAATGCGATCGCCTGGCGCCCGGGCACCGCCCTGCTGGCGAGCGGGGGCCAGGACGGCGCCGTGAAGCTATGGGACGGCGCAGCCGGCCAGCATGTCGCCACGGTCCCGATGGGGCGCTCATGGGTAGAGCACCTCGCATGGCGGCCGGGCGCCGCGCAGCCGATCGTCGCCGCGGCGGCGGGAAGGCGGCTCGCCTTTGTCAACGCCGACGCCGCCGTCAGCCGCGAGTTCCCGGAGGCCCCGAAGACAATCGCGGCGCTAGCGTGGCAACCGCAGGGCCGGAGCGTCGCCGCCGCGTACTTCGGTGGCGTGTGCATCTGGGGCGCCGACGACGGCGCCGCGCGGAGGGAGTTTCCATACGGCAACGGGATTCACGCGCTCGTTTGGTCGCCGGACGGCCGGTGGATGGTGTCCGGGAACCAGGATCCGAGCGTGCACCTCTGGATGCCCGAGGGCGACCTGGAGCTGCAGATGAGCGGCTACGAGGGCAAGGTGCGCCATCTCTCGTTCGACTCCGGGAGCCGGTGGCTCGCCACGAGCGGGAGCCGCGACGTCTGCGTCTGGGACTGCTCGGGCGCGGGGCCCGAGGGGCGCGATCCCGTGATGCTCGCACACGAGGCCCCGGTCTGCGGGGTCGCGTTCCAGCTCGCGCACGGCCTGCTGGCCGCGGCGTCGCAGGACGGATCGCTCATGCTGTGGAGCCCCGAGCGCGGACAGCCCCTGCGCGCCACGGTGCGGATGCCGGCGGCGGCGGCGTGCATGGCCTGGTCCCCCGACGACAAGCTGCTCGCGGTTGGAACCGAGAAGGCGATGGTGTACGTCCTTCGCTGCGACCCATGAGCCCGTCATCGTTTCTCGCCATGTCAGGGGACCTCTGGCAGGCGCTGGGCCTGACGCTCGAGCTGGCGGCCGTGACGACCGCGATCCTCGGCGTCGTCGGCCTGCCCCTCGCACACTGGCTGAACACGTCGCGGCGGGCGGCCGCCCCGGTCGTCGAGACCCTCGTGGCGCTTCCACTGGTGCTGCCCCCGACCGTCATAGGCTTCTACCTCCTGATCGCCTTCTCCCCGGCCCATCCGCCCGGCAGCTGGTGGGTGCATCTGACAGGCCACTCGCTCGCATTCACCTTCTCCGGGCTCGTAATCGGGTCCGTGGTCTACTCCCTGCCCTTCGCCGTGCAGCCCTTCCAGGTCGCCCTGCGCAGCGTCTCCCCGGAGCTCCTCGACGCCTGCGCGGCGCACGGCGCCCCCCCCTGGCGCGTCTGGACGCGCGTCCACCTCCCGCTCGCCTCGAGGGGGATAGCCGCCGGGCTGACGCTTGGCTTCGCGCACACCCTCGGTGAATTCGGCGTGGTGCTGATGATCGGCGGGTCGATACCCGGTGTCACAAAAGTCGCCAGCATAGCGCTTTACGACGAGGTCCAGAACCTCGATTACCCCAGGGCCCACGTGTTTGCTGCGGTCCTTCTGATCCTCTCGTTCGCCCTCATCCTCGCAACGACGCTCCTGCGCAGGCGAGCCGAGAAACGCTAGCGCTGCGCGCCTCCCAGGCCGAACACTGCGTCGGCGTAATCCGCGGCGCTGAACGCCTGGAGGTCCTCGGGATCCTCGCCGAGCCCGACGAAATAGACGGGCAGCCTGAGCTCGCGCCAGATCCCGACGATCGCCCCTCCCCTGCTCGTCCCGTCGAGCTTCGTGACGACGAGGCCGGTCAGCCCGAAGCTCTTGTGGAAAACGCGGGCCTGCTCGATCGAGTTGGCGCCGAGCGAGCCGTCGACGACCAGCAAAGCGTGGTGCGGGGCGGCCGGGTCGATCTTCGCCAGCACGCGGCGGATCTTCGAAAGCTCCCCCATCAGGTTCCCCTTGGTGTGCAGGCGCCCCGCAGTGTCCACGATGACCCAGTCCCTGCCGCGGCTCCTGGCCGCCTGCACCGCGTCAAATGCGACCGCCGCCGGGTCCGCCCCGGGCTTGTTTGACACAAGCTCGAGCCCGAGCCTGTCCGTCCACGACCTCAGCTGGTCGATCGCGGCGGCGCGGAACGTGTCGCAGGCAGCAACGAGCACGGTGGCGCCCCCCTGCCTCAGCCGCCAACCGAGCTTGGCCGCGGTCGTCGTCTTGCCCGATCCGTTCACGCCGACGAGCACGACGACGGTCGGGGCCGCCGCGGCCTTCGCCATGCTGCCCTCTGAGCCGGCGAGCACGCCCTTGAGGACCTCGGCGCCGATCTCCGCCGCCCGGCTCCCCTCCAGGGCCCTGTCCCTACGGGCCGCCGCCTTGATCTCCTCCAGGATTTCGCCCGTGGTCTCCACCCCGAAATCCGCGGCGATTAGCGCCTCCTCCAGGGCATCGAGCGACGGCGCGTCGATCGGGCGCCCGCCGAAGACGCCGTGCGTCCTCGATGAGATCGCCGAGACGGTCTTGGCAAGGCCCTTTCTGAACTTCTCGAGGAGCTTTCGCACGGCCCACGGAGCATGCGCCCCGGCGCTAGTCCGACGCCTTTCGCGCGTCGCGGCCAAGCTGGTCCTTCAGCCGGTCAAGTATCCCGTTTATGAACCGCTTCGAGTCCGCGCTCGAGAACTGCTTCGAGATGTCGATGGCCTCGTTGATCGAGACGACGGGGGGGATGTCCTTGCGGTGCAGCATCTCGAAGATGGCGATCCTGAGAATCGCCAGGTCTATCTTGGCGATGCGCTCGAACTCCCAGTTCTGGGCGAGGAGGCGTATCTGCGCGTCGATGCCGGCCTGGTTCTTTATGACGCCGTCGATCAGCTCCTCGGCGAACGCGTAGTGCTCCCGGGGATGCTCCTGGCCCTCGAAGAACACCCGCAGGTCGTCGGGGAGGTTCGCGGGCGTGTTGATGCTCCACGCGTACAGGTACTGGAGCGCGGAGACGCGGCCGTCGTGGCGCTGTGCGTATTGCGCCTTGCTCATCGGGCGCGGGCCCTCCTCAGCGCGGCCATGGACACGGCCGCATTTGCGAACTCGGCGCCGCGGTCCATCCTGCCCTGGCAGCGCGCCCGCGCCTGGGCCCTGTTCTCCGCCACGATGATCCCGTTGATCACCGGCACGCGCGATGAAATAGCCACGTTCTGGAGCCCGTTGGCGGCCGCCGAGGCGATCAGCTCGTAGTGGATGGTGCCGCCGCGGATGATCACGCCGACGGCCACCACGGCGTCGGGCTTGGCGGCGTCGATCAGGATCCGGGCCGCGACGGGAAGCTCGAAGGAACCCGGCACCCTCACGACCGCGACGTTGCGGTCCCGGACCCCGGCCGCGGCCAGCCCCCTGCGGACCCCGCCCAGCAGCGCCTCCACAAGCGGCCCGTTGAACCGCGCGGCCGCAACCGCAATCCTGAGGCCGGAGGCGTCGACGCGCTCCGGCGCGGGTGAGTTGCCACTCATGGATGGTCGACAGCAGAGCCGGGTCCGCGCGATGCGCAACATGAATCCGTGCGGTGGCGCACCAGCGCGGCTATCGAGATCATCCTGAGGCCGAACCGACGCTTGAAGCCGATGATGTCGCCCAGGCGCGCCACGGTGCCGTCGTCGTTCATCAGCTCGCACAGCACGCCGCTAGGATGGAGGCCCGCGAGGGTCGCCAGGTCGACCGCGGCCTCTGTGTGGCCGGCGCGTTCGAGAACCCCGCCCGGGCGCGCGCGAAGCGGGAACACGTGGCCCGGGCGCACCAGCTGCTCGGAGCGCGCGCCGGGGTCCCCGATGACCCGGATCGTGCGCGCGCGGTCCGCCGCGCTGATGCCAGTCGTGACACCCTCGGCGGCGTCCACGCTGACCGCGAAGTCGGTGCGGTGCCTGTCGCGGTTGGCGGGCACCATCGGCCCGAGATCGAGCCTCGACAGGACGTCCGCGGTTGTCGCGACGCAGATGATGCCGCTGCAATGGCGGATCATGACGCCGACCGACTCCACCGTGACCCTCGAGGCGGCCATGATAAGGTCCCCCTCGTTCTCGCGCCGCTCGTCGTCCGTGACGATCACCATCCGTCCCGCGGCGATGTCGGCTACCGCGGCCTCGACTGGGTCGAATTCTGAGGGCTGCGACGAGGGCATCCGGACAAAATCATCCCGGCAATGCCGGCTGTCAACGCGGTGCCGGCCGGGCGCGGGGCTGGGCCCCCGGGGGGGGCCGCCATCCGCCCGCGCACATCACCCCTGAAAATCGATGACGTAGGACTCCGCGGCTTCCGGCTTGCTCTCCGTCAGCAGCGTGATGTGCAGCTTGAATGACAGGGGCCCCTTGACGACGTAGGGCGACGCCAGGACAGACGGGTCGTCCGTGGGCGAAAGCTGGATTCGCTCGTCGTTCGGCTGGTAATGCACCGGCCAGCGCAGGATGGCCGACGTCGCGTCGGCCGGCACCGGCTTCTTCTTCTCGTTGTAGAACGTGATCCTGAAGGTGCGGTCCTGGACCTCGACGCCGAGCCAGCCGCCCTGGGCGCGGGCCACCGGGACCCCGGCGACCGTGCCTTCCGACTCCTCCGTTGGCGTGGGCGTGGGACGAGGCGCCGCTCCGCCGACCGCCGCGAGGAGCAGGCCGAGTGACGCCACCAGCGCGATGCGTTTCATGGGCGCATATCTACGGCGAGGGGCCGCGGTCGGCAAGGACGTTCCCGGCGCGCCCTGCCAGCGCCGCCCTAAGCCGGCGCCAGCGCTCGAGCCTCTCGGCGATGGCGGCCTCGGCACCGGCGGTCTTGGGGGTGTACAGGCGCACGGGCGTCTCGAGGTAATCCTGGCCGGACATGCCCTCCGGGAAGTCGTGCGAGTAGGCGTAGCCCTTGCCCTGGCCCATCCGCTTGCTGGCCTGCCCGCTCCTGTCGCGGAGGTGCATGGGCACCGCCTGGACGGGCGACTCGCTCAGGACGCGCCGGGCCTCGCCCAGGGCGAGCGTAGAGGAATTGCTCTTCGGCGCCGTCGCTATGTACAGGGTCGCATGCGCGAGCGTCAGCTCCGCCTCTGGCAGCCCGACGAAGTCGACCGCGTGGTGGGCGGCCACGGCCAGCGGAAGCGCCTGGGGATCGGCGAGCCCCACGTCCTCGCTCGCCAGGATGACGAGCCGGCGCGCGACAAAGCGGGGGTCCTCGCCCCCCGCGAGCATCTTCGCCAGCCAGTACATCGCCGCGTCGGGGTCGCTTCCGCGGCAGCTCTTTATGAAGGCCGAGATCGTGTCGTAGTGCTCGTCCTCGTCGGCGTCGTAGCGGATCTTCCGCTCGCGCGCGAACATGGCGAGGTCCCCGGCCTCGATGGCCGATGGGCCGCCCTTTCCGAGGGCGATGACCTCGAGCGCGTTCAATGCGCGCCTTAGGTCCCCGTCGCAGAGGACCGCGAGGTCGACAAGGATCTGCGCGGCTGCGCTCACCCCGAGGGCGCCGAGGCCGCGCTCCGCGTCGGACAGCGCCTTCGCGAGGTACCCAGCCACGGCCTCCGTGGACAGGGGCACGAGGCGGAACAGGTGGCTGCGGGACAGCAGCGGCGGATTGATGTAGAAGCCGGGGTTGTGCGTCGTCGCCCCGATCAGCCGGACGACGCCCTGTTCCACGTCCGGAAGCAGCAGGTCCTGCTGGGTCTTGTTGAACCTGTGGAGCTCGTCGATGAAAAGGATCGTCCCGGACCCGGGCCTGCGCCTCGCGGCCGTCAGGACATCGCGCAGCTCGGCGACGTTTGACAGGACCGCGTTCACGCGCACGAATCGGCTCCGCGTCTCCCGGGCGATCGCCACGGCGATGCTCGTCTTTCCGCTTCCGGGGGGGCCGTAGAAGAGCAGCGAGCCGAACCGGTTCTGCGCAACCAGGCGGGCGAGAAGGCTGCCGGGGCCCAGGATGTGGTCCTGGCCGACGACCTCGGAAAGCCTGCGCGGCCTCATCCGGACAGCCAGCGGCCTGCCTGCCTGGTCCAAGGCCGCGCCATCGAGCGCCGTCGGATCCGGCTCGCTGAAAAGTTCACTTTGGTCCGCGGGGCTCACTTCGAGGTCGGCAGCCGTTCAATCTCCGCCCATTCCGCCCCGATGAGAAGCCATTTTAGACGTGTCATGGGGCCCCAAATCGGAGACTGTCGGGGCCCGTCATGAAGAGCGCCTATGAGCTGGCAATGGAACGCCTGTCCAAGTCGGACCCCGAATCGTCCCGATCGGTGACGCCCGAGACGCGCGCACGGCTCGCCGAGGTCGACCGTGTGTTCAAGGGCCGCATCGCGGAGCGGGAGATATTCCTGAAGGAGCAACTCGAGCGGGCCCTATCGGGCACGGATGCCGACGAGGTCGAGAAGATCCGCAAGCAGGTCGCATCCGAACGCGCCCGCCTCGAGGAGGAGCGGGAGGCCGAGAAGAACCGCATCCGCGGCGCAAACCCCTGAGGGGGCGCTGGGCGAACACTCCCGGCTGCCGGACCCCATACTAGCCGGCGAGCTCAAAGTCCCCGACCAGCGGCAGGTGGTCCGACGCGATCGAGTCCTCCAGGTAGTGCCTGACGCACCGCAGCCCCGAGTTGTAGAAGATGTGGTCGAGCACGAACGGCTGCCGCCGCCAGGTCGGGATCTTCCGCTGGACCGTGGCGTAGCCGTGCTCGGCGAACTGCTCGACGATCGGGTCGTCCTGGCTGACGTTGAAGTCGCCCCCGAGGATCGTCGGCAGGTCCGACGCGGCGAGGCGGTCGGCGACAAGGTCGCGCTGCCACGGGAACATCGTGCTGCTCATCCCCAGCATGAAGAAAGCGAGGAGGTGCACGTTGTAGATCTGCACCTCCTTCCCGTCGACCAGGGTCTTGGCGCCTATCATCACGCGGTCGGTGGGCGTCGTCTTGCGCCCGCGGAACACAAACTCGATCGCCGGGGACGGAACGTCGATGCGCATCTTCTCCAGCAGCGGGGTCCGGGAAAAGATGGCCAGGCCTATCCCGAAGGGAAGCTCCCGCGGGTCGGCCTTGGGGTACGAGAACCAGCTGTCGAATTCCGGCAGCGCCTCCTTCATCCGCGAATAATTCGGGGGGGGCTCTATCTGGACGCCCCCGAACTGGGCATGCTCAACCTCCTGCAACAGGACGATGTCAGGCCTGTGGCGGCGTATCTCCGCCACCGAATTCTTGAGGTCGACCGGGCCGCCGTCAGGCGCCTTGGGATCCCAGCCCATGCCGAACTGCATGTTGAATTGAAGGACCCTGAACATGTTAGTGGCCGTCAGCGGCGCGCCCATATTGATGTGTCGCCGATTTCATTCGCAACCTCGTGATATTCGTGGCTTCGCAAACGGATTGCAGCAACTCAAATTTGTCACAAACGCGCCTTTTTGGGTGATCATTCGGGCTCGGCCGTGCCTTCAACCACCCATTCGCGAGCCTCTGGAACCTGCTCAAAGAAAGCGCCAAGGGCAGCGCTGAGGTGCTCGGCATACCGAAAATGGGCGCCCATGCCCGTGCGCAGCTCGGCCTCGTAAATGAACTTGTCGGCATGGGTGCCGTGCTCGAACGGGGTCTGGGCCCCGAGGAGAAGCGAATAGACGTAGGACGGCGACCGCCGCGCCATGAGCTCACGCGTTAGCTCCATCTGGTCAGCCAGAAGCGCGCTGTGGTCGCCATGCCGTATCTCGGGCGGGAGGTAGAAGCCGGCCTGGATCAGCGGCGTCGACCGGTTGCCAGTCCTGTGCCGGTTCAGGTCGCGAAGCTCCGCCAGCGCCAAGTTGTTCCACGCAAATGTGACGCGCATGCGCCTCGTGGCCTCTCCCTGCTGCCCGTAGCGGTTGGCCCTGTGCCGCAGCGCCTCCGGCACAGGTTGCGCCTGCGGGTACCACGGCGGGGTCGCCCGGTCCACGCTCACCCAGACCTGGTCGGCGAGCGGCGCCGCGCTCAGGCGCTCGAGGCCCATCCCCAGCGACGCGGCCAGCTCCTGGCGGGCCTGCTCGCCAAACGAGGCGTCCGCGTGGCTGTGCCTCATTAGCCTCGGCGACATCTTGAGAAGCTCCTCGCGCGCAAGGGCCGCCGCGGCGCGGGCCTCCGGCTGGGGAAGCGAGTCGAGGTGCTTTACGGTCTGCGCCCACATGCGCGCAGTCTGGACGAGGCCCACGTTGGTCCTCGTCGCAAACGGGATGAAGTAACGGGCGCGGTCCAGGGCGTAGTTCTTGCGCATTCGAGCGGCCACGGCCGGCTTGGCATCCTTCGGCATGCGGATGAGCTCAGGGTGCCCGGCGGAGAGCTCGTCCAACCGGGCGTATTCGCGGTTGTACGCGGCGAAGGAGCGCGCGAGGACGTCGCGCCAGCGGGGAGCGAGATCGTCCGGGATCCCTAGCTCGTCGGCTCCTGCGATGTTCGCGGGGTCCATCGCGATGTAGCGCGTGCTCGACTCCTGGCCGTCCGCCATCTGGGCGATCTCGAAGAGCTTGTAGGCAAGCCACATCGAGACCCCGTCGAGTGCGACCGCGAGCCCCCCGGTAAGGCCGCCGATCGAGGCATGCCCGTAGTCGACGAACTTGAGTATCCGGTCGATCGAGGCGTCAGGATGGGCGACATCGACCTTGGAGAGGATCGCCGCGATTCCCTCGTTGCTGCGCGAGTAGCGGGCAAGCACCGATGCCAGAAGCTCGGGAGTCACCGTCGGAAGGGCAGCTGCGCTCGGGGGCGGGACGAGGGCGAGCCCCGTTACCTTGATCATGGGCTACTAATGAGGCAGCATTTGGAAGAGGAAACAATTCCGGAAACTGCGCCGCCGCCGGAGCCGGCCCCGCGCTCCCTGCCGCGGGGCGTAACATTTTCCCGGAGCGGGCGTCTAATTCATTGAAGCGATGAGTGCCCGAAAAGACACGCAACTATGAAACTGACTCAAGTCTCCCTATTTGCCCTCGCCTGCGGTGCCGCGCCGCTCGCAGCCCATGCAGGCGTTGAGATTGGACTCAACATCGGCGTCCCCGAGATCATCGTGGGCAGCCAGCCGCCCCCCCTGAGGGTCGAAGCGGCCCCGCTGTCTCCCGGGCCCGGGTACATCTGGATCCGCGGCCACTGGAGGTGGCACCACGGGAATTGGGACTGGGTGGGCGGGCGCTGGGAATTCGTCACGCAGCCCAGCTCGACGTGGATACCCGGCCAGTGGGTCGCCCGCGGCAACGGTTGGGTCTGGATCGAGGGGCACTACGCCGTCGTCGCAGCGCCCCAGCCCCTGCCCCCCGGCCAGCAGTATGAGGTCGTCGCCTCGGAGGAGCCGCCCGCCCCCATCGCCGAGTTGGCGCCCATTGCCCCGGGCCCCGAATTCTTCTGGATCGGCGGCCACTGGCACTGGAACCGCGGCTGGGTCTGGGTTCACGGCCGTTACGACCGCCATCCCCACTTTCACCCGGGCGCCGGATGGGATCCCGGCCACTGGGACCGCCGGGGAAACAACTGGGTCTGGCACGAGGGCCACTGGCGCTGAGCCCCCCGGGGGGAGCGCGCGCATAGCTCGCCTCGAGCTTGGGAGGGGCGCTGGCGCCCGGCCCCTCAGCGCCCGGAAACCCAGTTCCAGAGCGGCCCCTGGTAGAAGCCGAGGACGACCGAGGCCGCGGTGAGCCCAGCGAGGGCGATACCAAGGGCCAGGCCGGCTCCCGCGCGCGCCCGCTCGGCCGTCTTGGGCGCCACCGGGCCCTCGTCGCAGAAATACGCGGCGCGGATCCACCCGAAATAGTAGTAGATCGAGATGACGACTCCCGCCACGGCGACAACGAGGAGACCGAAGTGCCTCGCCCTGAACGCCGCGACGAACACGAACAGCTTCGCCATGAACCCCGCGAACGGCGGGATGCCCGCGAGCGAGCCCAGCCCGCACGCGAGGACCCCGGCGAGGAAGGGGCTCTGCTTGGCGAGTCCGGCGTAGTCCCCGAGCTCCTGCTCCGTGTCGTCGGGCCCCGACAGGACCGTCATCACCCCGAACACGGCGAACGACGCGATCAGGTAGGCGTAAAGGTAGAAGTAAACTGCGCCTACCGAGATCGGGGCGCGCGCCGACGAGACCACCGCCAGCAGTATGAAGCCCGCGTGGGAGACGCCCGAGAGGCCGATCAGTCTCTTGACGTTGTTCTGCTTGAGCGCCGCAAGGTTGCCGAAGAGGATCGTGGCCGCGGCCATGAAGACGAGCGCCGGCTCGACCATCCATGCATACGCGGTGAAGACCTCGGTCACGAGGACGAGCAGGACGACGAATCCGGCGCCCTTGGACGCCACCGCGAGAAGCGCCGTCACCGGGGTCGGCGCGCCCTGGTAGACATCCGGCACCCATATCTGGAACGGGAACGCGCCGATCTTGAATGCCACGCCCGAGAGCACGAGGGCGATGCCCGCGGCCGCCAGGAAGTTGCCCGGATTCGCCTCCAGGAAGCCGGCGAGCCCGCCGTACTGCATCGCATCCGCGGTCCTTCCGGCCAGCCCGGGGCTGCCCGCGACGCCGTACAGCAGCACGATGCCAAAGAGAAGTAGCGCCGAGCTGAGCGCGCCCATGATGAGGTACTTGAGCCCCGCCTCGAGCGTCTTGGGATTTGCGCGGCAGTAGCTGACGAGAATGTAGAGGCCCACCGTCACCGTCTCCAGGGCCACGAAGAGCATCACGAAGTTGCGGCTCTCGACGAGCAGCATCATGGCCGCCGTGACGACGAGCACGACGTGGTGGAACTCGACCCGCGGGGCGCGCTGCAGCGCCGGGCTTCGGCGGGCCATGAGCGACACGAGGATGGAGGAGACGAGGAAGAAGACCCGCATCAGCTGGCCCGCCGGCGAGATCATCAGGAGGCCGTTGAACGCCGCGCGGTAGGGCGTCGCGAAGTTGAGGACGAGCGCGGCAAGGATCCCCGCCTGGCCGCCCACGGAGATGAGGGGGATCCGGGCTTGTGCCGACCTCGGCAGGACTGTCTCGACCACAAGCAGGAGCAGCGCGAGGCACCCGAGGGAGATCTCGGGCCAGATCGCCCACCACGGGTTTGCGGCCGCCATGCTTCTCAACGTGGAAAAGTCCATCTGGATTCCGGGGCGTCGCGGGTTGGCCTAGCGGATAGCCACCACGGCCGCAGGCGGGGCCGCGAGGGCCCGGTCGATCCCGGCCGAGAACGACTTCGGCCAGACGCCGACAAAGAGCAGCGTCGCCACGAGCACGAGCGCCGGGATTTTCTCGCCCCACGTGATGTCGGGCGGGGGATCCGCCGCGACCACCCTAGCGAAGGCCTCGGACGGCGGTCCGAAGAAGACCAGGGCCGCCGCGCGCAGGCCGTAGACCGCGGAGACCACGGTCCCGGTCAGGGCGACGACGGTGAGCGCGTGGGAGAAGTCCCACAGCGCGACGAAGATCGGCAGCTCGCCCCAGAAGTTCGCGAAGCCGGGAAGGCCGATGCTCGCGAATGTCGCCGCGACGAACAGCCCGGCGAGCACCGGGGCGTTCCGCGCGAGGCCGCCCATCTGGTCCATGTCAAAGGTGCGCGTGCGCCGGTGGACGCTGGTCGACAGCAGGAACAGCAGGGCCACCGACAGCCCGTGGGCCACCATGAGCATGACGACGCCGCCGGCGCCGAGGACCGACCCGGCGGCGATCCCGAGGAACGCGTAGCCCATGTGCATCACCGAGCTGTAGCCCACCATCTGCTTGAGGTCGCGCTGCGCCATGGTCACCAGGCCGATCACGAGGACGTTGCCGACCCCCGCGGTCACCGCGAGGGCGTGGCTCCATTGGTGGGCTCCAAAGGGAAGGAGCGGCAGCGCGATCTGAAGCAGGCCGTAGAGCCCGAACTTCTTGAGGACGCCCGCATGCAGCATCGCTGCCGAGCTCGGCGCGGCGCCGTACCCGAGCGGGGCCCACGAGTGGAAGGGCCAAAGGGAGACGAGTATCCCGAAGCCGAAGAGCAGGAGCCCGAAGATGTGCTTCTGCGTGGTCTCGCCGAGCTGGGCCGACGCGAGAGTGTCGCGAAGGACCATGAGGTCGAAGCTGGTGGCGCCGCTCTTGACGTAGATGGCGATGAGCCCGACGAGCGAGAGCATCGCGCCCAGCGTGAGGTAGACCGTCATCATCATCGCGGCGTACGTCCGGTCGCGGCCGCCCCAGATGCCCACCATGATGAACGTCGGAATCAGCGCCAGCTCGTGGAAGAAGTAGAAGAAGAAGACGTTAACGCTCGCGAACGTCCCCATCAGGCCGGCATGCATGACGAGCAGGAGCAGCAGGTAGGTCTTCATCCGCTCGGCCTTTGACTGGATCGCGTAGAGGCCCGCGGCGAAGCCGACGAGGCCGGCCAGGACGAAGAGGGGCAGCGAAATCCCGTTCAGCCCGAGCTTCAGCCCCACCCCGAGGCGGTCGAGCCCCGTTGAGTAGTCCGTGACGAACGCGTAGCCGTGGGCCTCCTTCGCGGCGGCGCCGAAACGCAGCCAGACCTCGAGCGCCACCAGCGCCGGGACCCCGAAGCCCGCGTACGCGAGCTTCACCGCCCACCTCTTGGGCAGGCCGAGCGCTATCGCGAGGGCGACGGCCAGCGGCGCGGCGACCGACAGGAGCAGGGGATCGAAGGCGGGTGCGCTCATGGTCGGGGCTTCACAGGATGCCGGCCGCGTAGGCCCACAGGATGACCACGCCGCCGAGGAACCAGTATACGTAGTTGCTCAGGCGCCCCGTATGGAGCCTTCGGAACCCGAAGCCGACGGACTCTGTCGCCGCGGCGAGCCCGCGGACGACGACGCCTGCCAGGCCCACGACATCTATGAAGCTCAGGATCATGGCGGCGCGCTGCTGGACCTTGGCCACGTAGTAGTCGTAGCCCCTGTCGAACGACGACCTCAGGGCGGCGAGGAAGCCGAACACGGCGCTCGACCTTGTCTCGAGCGAGTCGCTCCCGCCGGTCGAATAGAACGCCAGCGCCGTCCCCGCGCCGACGACCAGCACCAGGATGCTTGCCGCGAGGACGATCGCGTGGGTCGGGCCGTGGGCCTCCGGGATCTGCGACAAGACGCCCTCGAAGGCCTTCGGGTACGCGCGCCAGTAGCCGCCGACCGCCGAGAGCGCCGCGAGGAGGACGAGCGGGGCGGTGATCGCGATCCCCTGCTCGCGCGCGTGTCCGGCGGGCTCGCCGCGGGGTGCCCCCAGGAACACGATCTTCCAGAGCCTGAGCATGTAGAACGCGGTCAGGATCGCCGTGAACGCGAGGACCGCGAAAACGGCGCGGTTGGCCCCGAACGCGAGTACAAGGATCGCGTCCTTCGAGAAGAAGCCCGCGAGGCCCGGCAGCCCGGCGATGGCCGCCACAGCCACCGTGAACGTCCAGAAGGTCACCGGCATCCGCGCCCTGAGCCCGCCCATCCTGAAGATGTCCTGCTCGTGGTGGCAGCCGAGGATCACCGAGCCGGCGCCGAGGAAGAGGAGCGCCTTGAAGAAGGCGTGCGTCGTCAGGTGGAACATGGCCGCCCCGACCGAGCCGAGCCCGAACGCCGCAACCATGTAGCCGAGCTGGGACACCGTTGAGTACGCGAGAACCTTCTTGATGTCGCGCTGCGTGATCGCGCACAGCGCAGCGTACAGCGCGGTCAGCGTGCCCACCCACGCGATGACGACCTGGGCCTGGGGCACCATCAGGACGTTGATCCGGCAGAGCATGTAGATTCCGGCCGCCACCATTGTCGCCGCGTGGATGAGGGCGGACACCGGCGTCGGGCCCTCCATCGCGTCGGGGAGCCAAACCTGCAGGGGCAGCTGCGCCGACTTTCCGACCGCGCCGCAGAAGAGGAGCAGCGGGATCAGGCGGCTGTACACCGCGTGGGAGCCGGCGTGGTCCGGGCCGAGCGCCGAGAGGCTCACGGTCCCGTTCGACCAGTAGCACAGGATGATCCCCAGCAGGAAGCCGAAGTCGCCCACGCGGTTCACGATGAAGGCCTTCTTCGCGGCATCCGACGCGGAGAGCCTCTCTCGCCAGTGGTTTATGAGGAAGTAGGAGCTGAACCCGACCAGCTCCCAGAAGATGAACATCATGAACAGGTTGTCGGCCAGCACGATCCCGACCATCGAGAACATGAAGACCGACAGGCCCCCGAAGTAGCGCGCCTTGGCCGCGTCGTCGCGCATGTAGCCGAGCGAGTACACGTGCACGCAGAGCCCTATCACGCCGACGACCGAGAGCATCAGCGCCGCAAGGTCGTCGAACTTGAAGCCGATCATGAAGGCGAAGGACCCGAACCTCAGCCATTCCCACGCGGGGTTGAAACGCGCGCCTCCGAGGGCGAGCGAGAGCCCGGCGAGGGCGACAAACGCCGCGGCGGCCACGGACAGCGCCGCCGCGACCGCCGGCCTCCGGCAAAGGAAGAGCGTGATCAGCGCGGCCGAGGCCAGGGGGGCGAGCAGAACGCAGACTGCGGTCGTGACGGGCGTCATGTGTCGGGGCCGGGGTGCGCGCGGTCAGTGCCTCAGGGAGTCCAGGCGGTCGACCTGGACGGTCTGGCGGGCGCGGAAGAGCGCGACGATGATCGCGAGCCCGACGGCGACCTCCGCGGCCGCCACGGTCAGGATGAAGAAGACGAACACGTCGCCGTCCTCCGTTGCGTTGAAGCGCGAGAAGGCCACGAGCGCCAGGGTCGCGGCCACGAGCATGAGCTCCAGGCACATATAGATCACGAGCGTGTTGCGCCGGACGAGGACGCCCAGGAACCCGACCGCGAAGAGGGCGGCGCTTAGCAGCACGTAGGCGTCGAGGGAAGGCGTCATTCGGATCCCTCCGCCGTCCTGCGGCTGATGACGACGACCCCCACCATGGCGACCAGAAGCAGGAAGCCGATCACCTGCACCGGCAGCAGATAGGTCGTGAAGAGCTGGTAGGCGTAGAGCTTGAGCGAGGAGCCGACCGCGTGGCCGAGCGGCGGGCCGGCCTCCAGGCGGCCCCGGACCGCGAGTAGGTCGAGGCCGGTGGCGAGCAGCGCCGCGGCGATGAACCCGGCGAGCGCCTGCAGGACCCGGAAGCTCCAGGGCTGGCCGCCCTGCATGTCCAGGAGCATGATGATGAAGAGGAAGAGCGCTACGACCGCCCCCGCGTAGACGAGCACCAGGATGAACGCGAGGAAGTAGGCGTGGAGCTGAACGAACAGCCCGGCGATGCCCGCGAGGCAGAGGAGCAGGCACATCGCGCTGTTCACGACGTTCTTGTTAAGGACCACGCCGAGAGCGCAGACCAGCGTCAGGACCGACAGGGTGGTGAAAGCGACCTGGTACATCGCGCCTGCCTTCAGTGGCGACCGCCGCCCTCCTCGGCGGCCTTCTTGACGTCCCATTTGAAATGGCTGTCGGGGAGCGTTCCGCCCAGCTCGTAGAGCCTGTCCTTGTGGTTCACCATCTCGGTTCGGCTGTAGCCCGACATGGAGTACTGCCGCTGCAGGAAGATCGCCTCCTCGGGGCAAACCTCCTCGCACAGCCCGCAGTAGATGCACCGCAGCATGTCTATGTCGAACGCCTGCGGCGCCTTCTCGACATGGTCGACGCCGGCGCCCTCCGGGACCGAGCCCGGCGTGATCCGGATCGCCTTCGGCGGGCACACGAACTCGCAGAGCTGGCACGAGACGCACTTCTCGCGCCCGTTCGGGTCCCTGACCAGGGTCGGGACGCCCCGGTAGCCCGGCGGTATCGCCGGCCGCTGCTCCGGGTACTCCATCGTGTCGGCGGGGCCCAGGAGATGCTTCAGCGTGGTCCACATCGCCCCCATGATCTGCGGGAGGTAGGTGCGCTCCGCCAGGGAGAGGGGCGTTCGTTGGACTTGGATCACGGCCATGGTCTTGGGGCTCCCGGCTCTACCGCTGCAGGAGCGCGATGCCGACCGCGTAGGCGATCAGGTTGGCGATGGAGAGCGGCAGCAGCTTCTGCCAGCCGATCTTCATCACCTGGTCGTAGCGGAAGCGCGGCACGGTCCAGCGCACCCACATGAACACGAATATCGTCAGCAGGACCTTGCCCAGGAGGACCGCGACCGAGACGAGCCCGGCGACCAGCGGGTGGAGCCAGAGAGCTGAGCCGGTCAGGTGGTGCAGCGCCTCGAGGAGGGAGGCGAGCGGCACCCACGGCAGGACGTTCCAGCCGCCCAGGAATAGAAGCGAGAACACGGCCGACCCTACGATCATGTTCGCGTACTCCGCGACAAAGAACAGCGACCACTTGAAGGCGCCGTACTCCGTGTGGAATCCGCCCACGAGGTCCGCCTCGGACTCGGGCATGTCGAAAGGCTGGCGGTTCGTCTCGGCGAACAGCGCGACGGCGAAGACGAACGCCGACACCGGCATCGTGAACAGGAACCACGCCCCGCCCCAGAACCCCGGCCGGCTCTGGAACTCCACCACCCGCGCGAGGCTTAGCGAGCCGGCCGCCCCGGGCTCGTTCACCCAGAGGAACACGGGAAGCACGGCGAGCATCATCGAGAGCTCGTATGAGATGAGCTGCGCCGACGCGCGGACACCTCCCAGGAACGGGTACTTCGAGTTGGAGGCCCAGCCGGCGAGGATGAGCGAGTAGATCCCGAGCGAGGCCACGGCGAAGACGGCGAGTATCCCGACGTCCACGCTTGAGAGCGCGAGCGGGACGATCCTGCCCCCCGCCCCGATGTAGGCGCCGAACGGGACCACGGTGACGGTAGTGAGCGCCGGCACCATCGCGATGACCGGGGCAAGCGTGTAGTAGAGCCTGTTGACGTGGTCCGGGAGCGGTTCCTCCTTGAAGAGGAACTTCCCGCCGTCCGCCATCAGTTGCCACACGCCGAGGCGCTGAAGGATCCCGGCCCCCGGGATCCACGCGAAGATCGGCGGCAGCGCCCGGTTGGGGCCGGGCCGGCTCTGGATCCAGGCGCACACCTTGCGCTCGGCCATCGAGCATGCCGCGGCGACCGGGAAGATGACCAGGATCACCGCTGCGCCCTTGAGGAGGGCCAGCACCGGCGCAGGGAGTCCGAGGAGCATGTCAACCACGGCCTGCCGCCTCCTTCTGCGGTGGATCGGCCGGCCTGAAGCGGAGCGAGGGCCCCTCCGCGAACGCAAGGCCTGCCCAGGGCGCCCCGTCGAGGAGGAGGCCCGTGTCCGGAATGCCGTCGTAGCCCACACCGGCCAGCGCGGGAACCTCGGCCGCGATCTGCTTCCAGATCGAGCGGACGTCGCCGCCCAGGCTGGGCCCGCCCACTGCGGCGGTGAGCCGCGCGAGGGCGACGAGGTCGTCGGTGGCCCCAGCGACGCCGGGCACCGCGTTCGCGAACTTCTGGATCCGGAACTGCTGGTTCACGAACGTGCCGCTCTTCTCGAACACGGTCAGTGTCGGGATGACGACGCGGGCGGCCGCGCTCGTCGGATTGGCGTGGGTGCCCAGGTACACGATCGGGACCTTCGCCAGCTGCGCGGCGCTGAGGCCGGCGTCCGCGAGGTCCTCCCCCACCGACACCACGGCCTTCACCGCTCCGGAGTCGATCTGCGCGCCCAGCGGGTCGAGGCTCGCCGCGGGCAGGCCGGCGACAAGGCCCGTTACAAGGGCGCCGCGCACGTTCGGGTTCCGGTCGGCAGAGACGAGGAGGCCGTCGCCCTTACCGACCCGCGAGACGAGCGAGGCCGACGCTCCGAGGGCGTCGCGGAGCTTCCTCGTGAGGAACTGCTCCTCGACGGAGCTACGCCCGGACCCGACGACGGCTACCCCTCCCACTCCGAGGATCCCGGCGGCCGCCCTCACCGCGAATTCGAGCGCGCTCTGCGCCCCGTCCACGCGGACCGCGTCGAGGCGCCCGTGGGCGCGGATCGCCTTGTACAGGACGCGCCCGCTGTCGGCCATCCACGTGTCGTTCACCTCGTCGTTCTGGCGGGGCGTGATCCGGTAGACGGCCCCCTCGCGGGACCAGACGACCGTGTTCGCGCCCACGCTCGAGCCGGTGTCGATGCTGTTCGTCTGCCTGAGGAACCAGACGCGCATCTTGAACCTGAAGTCCGTGCTCGTGAGCGCGCCGACCGGGCAGATGTCGACGGTGTTCAGCGAGTAGTCGTTCTCGAGCCGGCGCCCCGGGTAGCACGCGAGGGTGCTGTAGCTTCCGCGGTCGGTGAAGCCCAGGACGTCGTCCTTGGCGATCTCCTTGCAGAAGCGCACGCAGCGCGAGCACAGGATGCAGCGCTCGTCGTCCAGCATGACGCGCGGGCCGAGCAGCGTGCGCTTCGGCTTCGCGTTCTTCTGCTCGATGTAGCGCGAGTAGCCGCGGCCGTAGCCCGTCGCCTGCTCCTGGAGCTTGCACTCGCCCGCCTGGTCGCAGATCGGGCAGTCGAGCGGGTGGTTCACCAGGAGGAACTCCATCACGCCCTCGCGGCAGTCCCTGACGAGCGGCGACGTCGTGCGGATGTGCAGCCCGGCCACGGCGTTCGTCGAGCAGGCGATCGTCGGGCGCGGGATCCAGTTGATCCTCTTCCTTCCCGTCGCCGGGTCGATGACCGGCGCCTTGGTCGCCGGGTCGACGGCAGGCATCCCCATCTCGACCAGGCACATCCGGCAGTTGCCGGCGACGGAGAGCTTGGGATGGTAGCAGTAGTGCGGCACGTCTATGCCGAGGCGCAGCGCCGCCTCGATCATGTTGGTGCCCCTGGGCACCGCGATCTCCCTCCCGTCGATGTTGACGGTTATCAGGTCCTGGGTGGCGGGTTGGGTCATCGTGCGTCCGTTGGAGTCAGCGGTTCCTGCGGGAGCTCAGACGAGCTCCGGCTCGGAGTCGGATCTCGGCCGGCCTTTCTGCCGGCCGTACTCGGCGAACTCGTCGCCGAACTTGGCGACGAAGCTCTGCGTCGGCCAAGCGCACGCCTCGCCGAAGGCGCAGATCGTCCGGCCCGCGATCTGGTCGGCGACGCTCTTGAGGAGCGTCCCGTCCTCCGGGCGCGCGCCGCCGTGCGCCATGCGCGCCGTGATCTTCTTCATCCAGAGGGAGCCCTCCCGGCAGGGAGTGCACTGGCCGCAGCTCTCGTGGGAGTAGAAGGCGTTAATGTTGCCGAGCGCCTCGACCATGCTGACCGAGTCGTCCATGACGATCACGCCGCCCGATCCGCCCATCGATCCGACCATCGCGAGCGAGTCGAAGTCCATCGGGATGTCCTCGACGCCCCAGTCGTACTCGAGCATCTCGGCGCCCACCTTTCGCCTGCCCTTGTAGCGCTCGCCGAACCTGAGAACCTTCGCCGACGCCCCCCCGGGGATGACGGCCTTGAACTTGCGCCCGGCCAGAGGCCCCCCGCACACCTCGTTCAGCAGCTGGCCCATCGTCAGCTTCCCGACGTCGAATTCGTAGTAGCCCGGGCGCCGCACGTGGCCCGAGACGCAAAGGATCCGCGTGCCCGTGTTGTTCGGCGTTCCTATCTTCGAGAACGCGTCGCCGCCCATGTCGGCGATGTGCTTGACGTGGCAGATCGTCTCGACGTTGTTCACGATCGTCGGGCACTGGTAGAGGCCGAGGACGGCAGGGAAATACGGCGGCTTGATACGCGGATAGGGCCGCTTGCCCTCGAGCGACTCGATCAGCCCGGTCTCCTCCCCGCAGATGTACGCGCCCGCCCCGCGGTGCAGGTAGATCTCGCACCCGTAGCCCGTCCCGAGGACGTTCGGCCCGACGAAGTTCGCCGCCCTCGCCTCCGCGATCGCCGTCTCCAGGATCTTGGCCCCCTCGGGGAACTCGCCGCGGATGTAGATGAAGGTGCGCTCGACCCTGTTGGCGAAGCACGTGATCATGATCCCCTCGACCAGCTGGTGGGGGTCCCTGTGGATGATGTAGCGGTCCTTGAACGTGCCGGGCTCCGACTCGTCCGCGTTGACGATCAGGTATATCGGCTTGCCGCTCTTGCGGTCCAGGAGCGTCCATTTCACGCCGCACGGGAATCCCGCCCCGCCCCGGCCCCGCAGGCCGGACTTCTTCACCTCGTCCACAAGCTCCTCGGGCCTCCTCCTGACGGACTTCCGCAGCACCTCGTAGCCGCCGCTGCGCAGGTAGCACGCGAGGTCGGTCGAATAGCCGGGCTCGTCGATGTGCCTGAAGATCAGGCGGTGTTGCTCGGGTGCGGGCATCTTGCGTCGGTTTAGCGGGCCCCGGCGGCCGGGGCCGCGGCCTTGATCTCCTGCGACAGCGCGCGGGCCCTCGCGGGGTCCACGTGCTCGTGAAGCCTGTCGTCGATCATGACGACCGGCGCCGTCCCGCAGCTGGCGAGGCATTCGACGAACTCGACCGTGACCTCGCCGTCGGGTGAGACCCCGCCGAGGCCCGTGTTGAACTGGCTCTGGAACTCGGCGCACGTGCGGTACCCTCCCATGAGCGCGCACGAGAGCGTTCGGCAGACCCTTATGTGCCTGCGCCCGACCGGCTTGCGCCTGAGCATCGGGTAGAAGGTCACCAGCTCGTACACGTTGATCGGCTGGATCTCGAGCCTCGCCGCTATCCACTCGATCGCCTCGTCGCAGATGTACCCCTGCTCCTCCTGGACAAAATGCAGCAGCGGCAGCACGGCGCTCCGCTTCACCGGGTAATGCGGGATCACCTCGTCGATCTTGCGGAGCGTCTCGGGGGTCAGGTTCATCACCGGTCGCACTCGCCCATGACGAAATCGAGGGAGCCGAGGATCGACACAACGTCGGCCACCATGGCGCCGACGCAGACCTTGGGCAGGATCGAGAGGTTGCAGAAGCTGGGCGCGCGGATCTTCAGCCTCCACGGGACGCCGCCGCCCTTCGAGACGATGTAGAACCCGAGGGCCCCCTTCGGGTTCTCGGCCTCGAAGTACACCTCGCCGGCCGGCATCTGCGGCCCCTCGGTGACGATCATGAAGTTCTGGATCAGCTCCTCCATCGAGGTGAGCACCTTCTCCTTGGAGGGCTTGTAGATCCTCCTCGCGTCCTCGGCGTACCAGCTCCCGGAGGGGAACTTGGCGATCGCCTGGCGGATGATGCGCACGGACTGGCGCATCTCCTCGCCGCGCACGAGGTAACGGTCGTATCCGTCGCCCTTGGACCCCACCGGGATGTCGAAGTCGTACTGCTCGTACCCGCTGTACGGCCTGTCCTTTCGCAGGTCGAGCGCGACCCCGCTGCCCCGCAGGTTGGGTCCCGTGAGGCCGTACGCGATCGCGTCCTCGCGCGAGATGACGCCGACGCCCGCCGTGCGGTCCACGAATATCCTGTTGCGCGTCAGCAGGCTCAGGGTCTCCTCGAGAAGCGGAAGGAACTGCTCGCAGAACGCGTCCACGCGGCCCGTCCATCCGTCCGGCACGTCGCGCGCCACGCCGCCGATCCGGGTGTAGCTCGTCGTGAACCGCGCCCCCGTCAGCTCCTCGAAGAGCCTGTAGAGCTTCTCGCGCTCCGTGAACGAGTAGAGGAAGACCGTCCATGCGCCCACGTCGATCCCGAAGGCTCCCAGCCCCAGCAGGTGCGCCGAGATCCGGGCCATCTCCGCCGTGATCACCCGGATCGCCTGGCATCGGGGCGGGACCTCGAGCTTCGCCAGCCTCTCGACCGCGATCGCGTACGCCATGTTGTTCGCGAGCGGCGCCAGGTAGTCCAGCCTGTCCGTGTACGGGACGAACTGGTTGTAGGTCATGTTCTCGGCGATCTTCTCGTCGCCGCGGTGCAGGTAGCCGATCACGGGCTCGGCCTTCCTTACGACCTCGCCGTCGAGCTCCATCTGCAGGCGCAGGACCCCGTGGGTCGACGGGTGCGAGGGCCCCATCGAGATGGACATCCTCTCCGCCTCGAGCGCGCCGCCCGCGCTCTTCGCCGCGGTGTCAGGAAATGCGTGCTCGGCGGGCATGTCGGCCTTCGTCGTCAGGCGCCGGGCTTCGGGCGGCGCTCGCTCCAGCTCTCGTCCTTCGCGCGCGGCTCGGCATCGGCCATGTTGATCCCTCCCGCCTTCGCCACGAACGGCCCGCCCATCATCGGCGCGGCGATCGCCCCGGTCTTCGTCTCGGCGACCACCTCCGCGTCGGGCAGATCGGTCTCGATGCCCGCGAGCGGGAAGTCCTTCCTCAGCGGGAAGTGCGGATAGCCGTCCCACATCAGGATCCTGCGCAGGTCCGGGTGGCCGGCGAAGCGGATCCCGAACATGTCGAACACCTCGCGCTCGTGCCAGTTCGCCCCCGGCCAGAGCCCGACCGCGCTCGGCATCTCCGGGGCCGCCTCGTCCGCGCAGTCGGCGGCGACCCGGACGTACTCGTGGCTCGCCGTGGAGAACACGTGGTAGACGACCGTGAAGCGCGGCTTCGCGCCCGCGGCCCAGTCGACCGCCGTCACGTCGGCCAGCATGTCGAACCCGTGCTCCTCCTTGAGCGCCCCCAGCACGCCCAGGAGGCCGGAGGCCGGCACGTTCAAAGCCGGGTGGTCAAGGCTGGCGCGATCGGTCACCGCGGCCCACCTGCCCTTCAGCGCTGCGACGGCGTCGGGTGCTGCGGGCATCAGGCTGACAGGAGTTTGCTCGCGGCCGGCTCGCGCGCCACCTTGCCCTGCAGCTTTACGAGCGCGTCGAGGAGCGCCTCCGGCCGCGGCGGGCAGCCGCTGACGTACACGTCGACTGGAAGAATCCGGTCCACGCCCTGCATGACCGCGTAGCTGCGGTACATGCCCCCCGTGCTCGCGCACGCCCCCATGGCGATCACCCATTTCGGGGCCAGCATCTGGTCGTAGATCCGGCGCACGGCCGAGGACATCTTGTAGGTCACGGTGCCGGCGACGATCATCACGTCGGCCTGCTTGGGCGAGAAACGCATCACCTCGGCGCCGAACCGGGCGATGTCGAAGCGGCTCGCGGCCACCGCCATCAGCTCGATCGCGCAGCAGGCCAGGCCCATGGGCATCGGCCACATCGAATTGCTCCTGATCCAGTTGATCACCGCATCGGCGCGGGAGACGATTACCTCCCCCTCAATCTTGCTGTCGTAGGCCAGTTCAGTATCGGAGGCGACCATGGTGAATTTTGGCCATAAGCCACCTGACGGTACCGGGCCGTCAAGGTCGCGCAAGAAGGTTTTGCGGCGTGGGCCGGGTCAGCGCGCCTCAAGCGTCCAGACGCACGAGTCCGCCGCCGCCGCCGCTCCGAATCTGGCGCTTGCCGAGACGCGGTTCGCCCCGGGGGAGAGCCTCACGCCGGGCCAGACAAAGACGCGGCCGCCCGCCGTGTCCCTCTTCGCGCCGAGAGGCACGCCGTTCAGCTCCAGCGCCACCTCCGGCGCGTTTGAGTAGACCTTGATCTCGGCGACCGGCTCGGTCCGCCTGGCAAACCTGCTGCTGGCGATGTGCAGCACCGGGTCGCTGCTCCAGTTGGCCTTGTAGAAGTAGAAGGCGTCCTTCCTCACCTTCCGGTCGTAGGTCACCAGGCCCTTGTCGTTGCGCCCCGGGTGGTCGCCCTCGTTCCTTCCGTCCGACGCGAAGTCGTGGAGGCACCAGATGAACTTGGCCCAGACGTACGGCCGGTCCTTGAGCGCGGCCCAGTAGGCCTCGTGGAAGGCGTTCTGGTACTCCTCGGGGTGGAACGGCCCCCCCGGCTTGGGCGCGCCGGGATTCTCCCCGTGCTGGAAGATGCTCGCCCCGGCCCCGTACTCGCTCATCGCAAAGCGCGCCTTCGGGTAGTCGGCGCGCGTCCTGTCCAGCCAGGCGGCGAGGTCGGGGAGGCCCCCGTGGTACCATCCGAAATACCGGTTGAAGGCGACGACGTCGGTGTGCCAGTTCCTCGGGTCGGCGTTGTCGTGGCTGGAGGCGTACGTCGAGAGCCGGGTCGGGTCCTCGGCGCGCGCGACCCCTGCAAGCGCAGCGACCACGCCGTCGGCCGCGGGGCCGCTCGTCTCGTTTCCCACTCCCCAGAAGCAGATCGCCGGGTGGTTGAAGTTCTGCCGGATGAGCTCGCGCAGCTGCTGCTCCGCATTCTCGAGGAACTCCGGGGTGCCCAGGGCCTCGTTCACGAACGGGATCTCCGCCCAGGCGACGATCCCTGAGCGGTCGCAGCGCGAGTACCATGTGTCCGACTGCTGGTAATGGGACACGCGCACGGCCGTTGCGCCCGAGTCCCTCATGATCTCGAAGTCCTCGGCCTCCTCTGCGTCCGAGATGGCCCATCCCTTGTCGGGCCAGTCCTGATGGCGGTTGAACCCGTGAAGGTCGAGGTGGCCCCCGTTAAGCACGAAGCCCCTGTCCGGGTCGACGCCGTAGGACCGCAGCCCGAGCGGCTGCTCGACCGCGTCGGACACCGCACCGGGCGCCCCGTCGGGCGAGACCGGCCTGACCTCCACCCGGACCGTGTAGAGATACGGGTCGGCCTGGGCGTTCCAGAGGTGCGGGCGCTCGATGGTGACCGGCTTCACGATCTCCTCGGAGCCGTTCGGCTCCAGGTGCGTCCTGAGGGACACGCCGAGCCGGGCCGCCCCGGACGCCTCCCGGATCGTCACCTTCACGTCAATCTCCCGGGGGGACGGGCTGTGGTTCTCGATCTCGGCCCTGACGCTCACCGCGGCTGAGTCGGCCCCCACGCGGCCCTGCTCGAGGAAGACGCCCGCCGAGCCGTGGTCCATCGCCGAGATCTGGACCGGGTCGGTGACGAGAAGCGACGCTCCGCGGTACAGCCCGCCGAAGAAGGTGAAGTCCGCCGAGGTGGGAGGGATTCCCAGCCGCCCGTTGTCCACTCGCACCGCGACCACGTTGTCGGCCCCCGTCCGCAGGGCCTCGGTCGCGTCGAACCTGAAGCGGGCGAATCCGCCCTTGTGGTTGCCGATATGTACCCCGTTCACGTAGACGTCGGCCATCAGGCTCGCGCCGTCGAACTGCAGGTAGAGGCGCCTGCCGGCGAGGGACGAGTCCAGGGCAAGATGGCGCCGGTACCAGCCCGGGCCGCGGCGGTAGTCGTTCCCGCCGTCCTGGCCGTCGAGCGCGTTCCAGGTGTGGGGGAGGTCGACCTGCTGCCACGACTTGTCGTCGAACCCGGGAGACGGGGCGCTTGCCTCGTCCCCCGCGAGGAATCTCCAGCCCTGGTCGAGGCTGACGCTCTGGCGCCCGTCGGGGCTTTCCGAGGCCCGCGCGCCGCAAAGGACGGCGACGAGCGCGGCGGCTGATGAAAGGATGCGCAGGGGTCGCATGGGCGATACCTAAGGCCCGGGCCGAGGCCCGCGCCAGCCGATTTGCGCGATCGGCCTGTCTCGCCCTACAGCGGGCACTCGGGAGAAGGCAGGCCCGTCGATCCGTAACCCTATCATGGGAAGAGCAGTTGGATACTTCACGGGAGCCGCGCCCATGCCCTGCTTGGGCGACGGATCCTGGCCCGAACCTACCGCAACGGAGAATCCGTTTGACCCTCCCCCTTGCCGTCTACTTTCCTTTGCCTTTGCGCCTGAAGGACGGCCCGGTCGTCCGGCACCTGGAGAGGTGACAGAGTGGTCGATTGTGCATGATTGGAAATCATGTGTAGGTGCAAGCCTACCGAGGGTTCGAATCCCTCCCTCTCCGCCATTT